>ENA-OSET01001792-OSET01001792.1-sediment-metagenome-genome-assembly--contig:-NODE-1792-length-21683-cov-3.882440_pt1 | contig 21683 bp, 20 predicted proteins | sample MGYA00237882_ERZ534229 | MGnify/ENA primary metagenome ERZ534229 (study PRJEB26408, sample SAMN06266212) | sediment metagenome | isolation source: Hudson Canyon methane seep mesocosm | place... | reverse complement strand
TTCTATTATCTGGTGGTGCCTCAGCCTTGGTTGAAAAATTACCTAAAGCTTATTCATTAAGTGAATGGCAAAACCTCAATCAGAATTTTATGGCCTCTGGGGAAAATATAGCCGAGATTAATGACCAAAGAAAAGCAGTTTCTTGCATTAAAGGCGGCAAGTTGACGCAATATATAAATCAGCAGCAACAAGTTGAAGCTTTGTATATTTCTGATGTACCTGGTGACCAGCTCAGTGTTATTGGTTCTGGTTTGTTGTATCAGGAGCAAGTCTGCCAGCAAAAATCTCAATCAATTCAACATACGATCATTGCTAGTAATGTCATCGCGCAGGCGAGAGCTGCTCAACTGGCCAGGCAAAAAGGCTACAAGGCTTACCGTTATTCAAAATTGCTTTGTGATGATATTCACTTATGCGCTGATAGGATCTCAAATAAAATTCTAAATGGCTCGCCAGGTGTTTATATCTGGGGAGGTGAACCTACGGTCATCCTTCCTGAAAATCCAGGAAAAGGTGGGCGAAATCAGGCTTTAGCCCTATTACTTGCTGAAAGGATATCAGGCAGACAAAACATACAAATACTGGTTGCTGGAACAGACGGTAGTGACGGACCTTGTGATGCAGCGGGCGGACTGGTAGATGGTGATACACTAAGTAAAGGTGAGTTGAAAGGATTAAATATTGCTGAGTATATTACTGGTGCAAATGCCTACTCTTACCTGAGTGCTACTGATGCGCTATTTCAAACAGGCCCTACTGGGACAAATGTGATGGACCTTGTGTTGGTGAAAGTTAATTAGAATCCTCTTGCCAAGCTCCCTAGCAACTGAATAGCTTGCTCTCGTTCTTTCGTCCACTCATTAGCATAACTTAAGCGAATTGAATGGCGGTATTTTTGTGGGTTAGAGGAGAAAATTTCTCCCGGCGCGATTATGACTCCTTGTTCCTTAGCCTTCATATAAAGCTGGGTTGCGTTGACTTGGTTGGGAAGCTGCAGCCAGGAAACAAATCCTCCTTGGGGCTTGGATAAACGGGTGTCTTCAGGGAAGTGCTGACAAACTAAGTCTGTTAAGCGGTCTCTCCGTTGACGGTAAGTTTCTCGGGCCAGACGTAAGTGGCGGTCAAAACTACCGCGTGATAATACTTCAGCAACGGCCAGTTGGGGCAAACGAAAGTGACTGGAGCTACTTAAAAATCGTTCATATTCAATTTGTTCCAGGTATTTGCCCGGCATCACCCAGCCTAAGCCTAGCTGAGGTTCCAGTACTTTTGATACGGATGAACATAATAATACTTGGCCTTTTGTATCAAAAGCCTTTACAGCTTTAGGCCTCTGTTCGCTGTAGCCGAGCTCACCATAAATATCATCCTCGATAAAAGGAATGTCGTATTCATAAATCAATTCAACAAGTTCTTTCTTACTTTTATCTGGCATTAACGCGCCAATTGGATTACTAAAGCTGGGGACACTGAGTATGGCTTTAATGGGCCATTGCTCCAAGGCTAGCTTTAAAGCATCTATGCTCATGCCAGTGACTGAGTCTGAGGGGATTTCAATGGCCTTTAAGCCTAGAGACTCTATTAATTGCAGTAAACCATAATAACCGGGGGTTTCAACTGCAACAATATCGCCTGGTTGGCAGAGTGCACGTAAGCATAAGCCAATTGCGCCTTGGCAGCCTGCGGTAATCACAATATTTTCTGGACTGACATGGATGCCAGCATCTACAGCGCGCCGTGCTAACTGTCGTCTTAAGGATTCACACCCTTTTGTGGAGTCATAGCCCACCCCGAGAAACTTCTCCGTACGTACTATTTGGGCAAAGACCTTTTTAAGTTGGTTTAAAATAGGGAAGTCGCTGGCAGGAATAGCTGCACCAAGACTGATAAACCGTGCATCGCTTGAGTCACGCATAACAGCCATGACGAGTTGAGAGGTGGTAACCTCATTCGGAGCCGGAGTACTTTGTTTGATTTGTGGCGCATCGAGGCGTTTATTGGCTAAGGCTTTCACGTAATAGCCTGATTTGGGTCTAACCTCAATCAAGCCCCAGTCTTCGAGAGTGTTGTAACTCATGAGAACAGTAGAAACACTTATATTTTGTTGTTTAGCTAGGTTGCGCACAGAAGGAAGTTTCTCGGCTGTTTTATAAATACCTTGCCTGATCTGGTCAGCTAACTGTTCGGATAGTTGCTTATATAGTGGGGTATTCATTGTTTTATCCTTGTTGTTAGGTCTGTGCTTAGTCAGGATAGCAGTACAGATTTAATATAAGTATGCAGTACAGATAGAAAAATGCCAATCTGTGCTGGTAACAATAACATATTTTTGAATCTGTTCTGCTTCAGTTGTTCGTTTTATAGTATGCAGTATGAAAAACGTACTAAGCGCTGTGTGAAGTGGTGAAGCACTTGACCTAGAGATAATGGCTGGAGAAAGACGATGACATTAAGATTTTTAGACCTGACCTTATTATTTAAACTGGCATCTTTTGAGTCTAAAGTTGAGATGCATGAAGATCATTCTATCATGAAGGGGGCGTCTTGGTTTAAGCAGCTCAGGTTAATGATGGCTCGTTCCAGGCAGAGACGCCAGTTGCTAAATTTGAGTGACCATCAATTAGAAGACATTGGGCTGACACAAGCACAAGTATTAGAAGAGGCGCGCAAACCTTTTTGGGTCGCGTAAAATTATGATTTCATGTAAGGTCTGGTAATTGTTATGTCAATTCGTTGAGACCTTACATGTCTGTAGTCAATAGGTTTGAAAATACACACCTCCCCGTATTTTTTTTACTGATTTCTTTGTTTTTGGTACTTGTTTTTATTGTGCTTGAAACTCAAGATGCCAAGACTCTTCAATCTGCAGTTTCTCAATATAAGCAGCAAGCTTTGCTTGAAATAGAGCGGCCTATCTATGTCGAGTTTATTGCGCGCCGTTTAAATATTGAGCAGTTGGGGTCGGCGGCTTACTTATCGCAATTACAAATAGCAGCGACCGACAAAGACCCAGATATCTTTATTGCCTTATTGTTGAAAGATCGTTTTTTCTACCCTTATTTACTGGCTGAAGGGCGATTATTTATGAATGCTGCATCATTCAAACAATGGCAAACATCACGGCAGGAGCAAATTAATCCGCTTGTTGAACAGCTCAGTACAGCACGCTTTGCTTTAAACCCTGAATATAAAGGTATTTCTAATCTTGTAAGCTATATGTTTGTTGAGTCATCCCGTTTATGGATGATGACCAATATCTTCATTTTATTACTATGTGGTTCGCTTTTAGAGAAGAGGATTGGTCGCAGTAAGGCCGTGAGCTTATTTTTAGGCGGTATATTCGGTACGGCTTCACTTTATTTGCTGTTTGCAGAAGAGTCTAGTGCGGTTTTACAAGGGGTGGCGAGTGGGCTTTGTGTTTTATTAGGGGCTTGTCTTTTAGAATCCTTCTTATTTTGTCGAGAAAGACTATTCGCAAAAAAAGCGCTGTTCTGGTTGGCATTGTACGCTTCAGTAACCATCTCTTATTTAAGCGCCCAGGTTTATTTTGAAAAAAACGATATAAATGGTTTACGACTTTTTATAATGGCTTTGTTTTTAGGTGCGGCTTTTTATCTCGTTTTGCAGCACTGGGTTTCGTTAGTAAATTCACGTAAGGCTGCACAGGAGCTTGAGTTAAATAAACAGATGGATCGCCCATTTCGCATTGAGTTAGCATTAGTGTTGGATGCTATTGCTGCTTTTAATTTTAATAAAGCAAGAGAAAAGCTTAAGCAAATGAGTGAGCATTATCCTAAGTCCCCTGAGGTGATGGAGCAACGATATCATCTCGAAAAACTTTATCCGGACGAAGGTGTTTATTGGAATTGTGCACGAGATTTAGTGAATTACGCTGTGGTTAAAAATGATTATGCTCGCATGAGTTTCATCTTTTCCGATATCCAAAAAAATGCGCCCTCCAAGCAGCGCGCCAAAGATAGTTTGGAGCCTGAGTTTTATCACAAGATGATGATGGTCTTTGTGAAATATGATGATATGAACAAAGCAGAGCAAGCTTTTCTGTTTTTGGAGCTAGCGGGGCAGAAAGACATTATTAAAGATGCCTGCCAGTTATTGATACAGGAATTTAAAAACCGAGGAGCAAAGCTTAAAGAACAGCAATATCAAATGTTGTTTGAACGTTTATTTTGAGAGTATAACTAAAACTTATTCAGTTTTATCACTGTAATAAATTTCTGAAAACGTGATAGATATATGATGATTATGAATTGCACTCGCTAGTGTCATCATAAAAGGTTTACTTCTATTCATGAAAATAAAAATAAGTATTATCGGTCTTCTTGCAGCGCTTATTATTATCCAGGGCTTTCGGGTTATTACTAGCTCTGGCTTAGCGATATCTATTGACCCTGTGAGCCTAGAGCATTGTGATACCTTGGTTGGACCTGTTGGTGCTGAAGATATTACGATTGATCATGTTAACCAGCTTGCTTACATTGGTGCTGATGATAGAAGGGCTTATTTAGTGGATGGCCAGCCAATTCAAGAAAATGGTGCTATTTGGGTTCTTGACTTAAAGCATGCAGAGGCACAAGCCATTAAGCTCAAGACGAGTATGCCAGGTGTATTTCATCCTCACGGGATTGCCTTGCGTAAGAACTTAAAGGGTGAGGCGCTTGAGCTATACGTAGTAAATCATATTGATACAAAAAATCATGAAATTGATGTTTTTGAGATAACTCAACCTGGTGTTTTGAGCTTTAATCGTAGGATACGTTTTCCTGAAATGGTATCACCAAATGACTTGGTCGTGGTGGGTAAAGATCGTTTATTTGTGAGTAATGATCACGCTTCAACACAACATACTCTTATGCAAAAAATGGAAGACTACTTAGGGTTACCTATGTCTTCGGTGGTGTTTTTTGACGGAGAAAAGGGCCATATAGTGATTGATGGCTTAAGAATGGCGAATGGCATTGCTTTATCAAGCGACCAAGAAACACTCTATGTTGCAGAAACGCTAGCTAGGCAGGTTTCGCGCTACCGTCAGGTGGCTACACTTAGGGACTGGCAATATCAAGATAGTGTTTCGGTGGAATTTGGTGTTGATAATCTGGAATGGGGAGAGCAGGGCCAATTGCTGACAGCGGGCCACCCGAAAGTATTTGACTTTTTAGCCCACCTTAATGACCGTTCAAAAAATGCACCGTCCGAAGTAGCGAGTATTGATGTCTCGGGTGAAATCATGCGAGCTGAAACGTTATACTTGAATAGTGGTGAGCAAATCTCAGGCGCAAGTGTGGCAGCACAATCGGGCAAAACACTTTTGATTGGCCCTGTTATTGATGAGAGATTTTTACGTTGTAAGCTTAACTGAGCGGGTTTAAGATAGTAGCTGTAAAACAAAATCTCGCTGACTATTTGCTTGTGATTGAATAGCAATTTGTGCCTGATTCTGTACTTGGCTAGCAGCTAGATCAGCCGTTTCTTTTGCAAAGTCGGTATCAGTAATCCTGCTTCTTGCTTCAGCACTATTCACTCGTGAAGAGGCTAAATTTTCAATACTGCTCTCAATTCGATTGCTAAAAGCACCTAGCTCCGAGGCTCGTGAAATGGTGCTTTCAGATGCGTCACTGAGTATGCCTAAAGCGGCACTGGCACCTGCTTGGCTACTTAAATCAATATCATTAAAGCCAAGTGATTCAAACTCTGAGGCAAGATCTTTGCCTTTGATATTGATGTTAGAAGCAGGGCCCTCTAATTGAATGTTAAGGTCGTTTTCAGAAGAAAGTAGCGACTTGCCGTTAAAATTTGTTTGTTCAAGAATTCGATTGGATTCTTCCACTAACTGACTTGCTTCGGCTTGCAGTGCTTGTCGGTCATTATCGTTCAATGTGCCGTTGGCTGACTGAGTGGCCAGCTCCTGAATACGGCCAATATTTTTTGTCAGGCTATTGAGTGCGCCATCCGCGACTTGAATAGCTGAAATGCCATCGCCTGAATTTCTGATTGCTGCATCAAAACCACTGAGTTTAGTTGTGATGCGTTGGGATATTGCTAAACCTGCGGGATTGTCACTGGCATGATTTATTTTGCTTCCAGAGCTTAGGCGCTCAAAAGATGCTGCGCTAGTATTTGATGCGCTGTTCGAAATGATTGGCGAAGCGCTATTAATTGAAAGTGGCACAATAAAGCCCTCAACAATAAAATTAATGTCAATATTATAGGCTTTTTGAAGTAGAACTTATATTTGGCTTTGGTGACCTTAAGTAACGATGAGTAACTCAGGGAAAGGCTCATTAAACGCTTATTTTTTGATGCTTATTTTTTAATATAACGGGATCGAATGGTTTCATTAAATGCTTCAACAAAATCAGGGTTAAATTGCTCGCCGCTCTCACCGTTGATCATGGATATTGCGCTAAAAAGAGACTTTTTATAGCTGCGGTCAATACGTTCATTGGTAACTGCATAGAAAGTATCTGAAAGTGCGATGATCATAGCGCCAGGGTTAATACTCTCTCCGTTTAAACCTTGTGGATAGCCGCTACCATTGTATTTTTCATGATGCTGTTTCACTATCTCGGATGCGGGCTTCCAACCAGGCATTTTTTCAAGCATCTGAGAACCTGCATTGATATGATTTTGAATAACCTTGAATTCTTCCTGTGTTAGTTTGCTGGGTTTTTCGAGTATGTAGCGTGGAACAAAAGCCATACCAATATCATGCATATAAACTGCAGCTGTTAGCTGTTCGGTGCAGACGGGTTTACCTAATTCGTTATTTGTACTCAAACAAAGATCTAATAATATTTCAGTACGCCCAGTTTTATAGATGCCTAACTCGTCTAATTGTAGTGACAAGGTTTTGAAGAAGTCTAAATCACTCAGGTTTTCTTGTGAGCTCGGGGTATCTAGTGCTTTTTGGGGTTTTGGCGTAGAAATTTTAGTTTGAGCGGCTTCTGTTGTCGCAGGTGAGGCGCCCACGAGTGAATCAAGTGCTTTGTTTATTGCTTGGCTATCTTGGCCCTTTTCACAGCCCTGAACATCATGAATTAACTTCAGCATGAGTACTTGTGGCTCACCAGGAACTTCTCCCGTAGTAGAAAAAGATTGAATCATGGCTTCGATACGCAAGGTGATGGACATAAAGAACTCGCCATACATCGTTGAGTATTCTCTCGTTCCTTGGCGCATATCTGAAACAAGTTCTTCAAGTGCATGAATAGGTTTGGCAACAGGGTCTAATTGCACCATTCGGCAGTTACCTTTGAATGAGTGCATGTCTCGAAATAAGCGATGAATTAGTTCTGGGTCATTTTCTGTATCAAGCAAGCTAATGCAACTTTCGATTGCATCAATATTTTCACGTAAACACTCTGAAAAATCTTCAATAATATCTTGGTCTAAATCACTAAATGCAGGGCAGGTGGTTACGGTCATTATGAGTATCCAATTTCTTTCAGTCGTTATCCTAAATATGCGCTAAAAAAAGACGCTATTAAAAATAGCATAGACTATAGATAGGATTGTCCAAATTTTTAGAAAGAAATTGTTAAGATCCACATAAGTAACTCATTAAAAGCCAAGTTGCTTTTATGCTAAAACCCAAATAACTTTTTATACTAAAGTCCAAATAACTGGGGTTGAATTAATAGTAGTGATAGGACGCTTATTTGTATGATGATAAAAGGTAAAACACCCCGATAGATATCAGTGGTACGAATAGATGGCGGTGTGACACCTTTCAGATAGAAAAGACTGAAGCCAAAAGGCGGTGTAAGGAAACTGGTTTGAAGGTTCATGGCAATTAAAATAGCAAACCACAGCATACTGATGCCTAAGGTTTCAGCGATAGGGGCCAGAACAGGGATAATAATAAAGCTGATTTCTACAAAATCGATAAAGAAGCCTAATATTAATACCACCAGCATGGTTAATATTAAAAAGCCCCATTTTTCACCTGGTAGCTGTAGCAACCATTCCTCTAAAAGCATGTCTCCGCCGGAATAACTGAAAGCCATTGAGAAAGCGGTGGCACCTAGCAAGATAGCAAATACCATTGCGGTCACCATGACTGTTTCTTTTGCGCTGTTCCAAAGCATGTTGAGCTGAAATTTACCATAAGCGATCGCTAGCAAAATAGCGCCGATACCGCCTAATGCAGAACTTTCTGTAGGGGTCGCTATACCTGCAAATATTGAACCTAATACCACAAAAATAAGTGCCAATGGTGGGATGATGGCAAATAAAGCCGTTTTTATTTGTTGCCATTTTGCTTCATCTGATGGTGGTATGGCTGGGGCGATTGCAGGGTTACGACTAGAGATAAATAGAATATAGCCAATGTAGAGTGCAATCAGCAAGATGCCAGGCGCAAGCGCTGCTTTAAATAAATCGCCAACGGGTAAACCTAATACATCGCCGAGGATGATTAAAATAATGGAAGGCGGGATGATCTGTCCCAAGGTGCCAGAGGCGCATATAACACCACAGCTAAGTTGTTTGTCGTAGTTGTGTTTTAGCATGGAAGGCAAGGAAATGAGCCCCATAGCCACGACGCTAGCTCCGACCACACCTGTTGATGCTGCTAGCAATGAACCGACTAAAATAGTGCTGATAGCAATCCCACCATTCACGCGGCCGAATAATTGTGCCATGGCTTCAAGTAATCTTTCAGCCAATTGGGTTTTCTGTAAAACCACCCCCATAAAAATAAACAAGGGAATTGCCATGAGGATGGTGTTTTCCATAATGCTTTGTATGCGGTAAGGCATAAACGCAAACAGTTCAACTCCTTCGGCCCATATACCAAAAAACAGAGCAGTACCTGCAAAGGTAAAGGCAACCGGAAAGCCGAGCATGAGCATTAACAAAGCGACGGCAAACATAATAATACCGATCATGATAAGGCTCCCTGAGGTTTGTCAGGGTAAGTTTCATGTCCGATTAGAACGCGCAGTGCTTGTGTGATCATGCCAAAACTCGCTAGTCCCATTAGGATAAAAGCACCCGGAATCAAGCTTTTGATGAGCCAACGGTGAGGTAAGCCGCCAGGGTCGCCGCTGCCTTCTCCCATTTCATAGGCCTCGTATGCGAAGTCGATACTGTAATACGTGACGATACCAATAAAAGGCAGTACAAAAAATATGGCTCCCAAGAGGTTAACCCATGCTTTGGCTTGGTCACTCCAGTTGTCATAAAAAATATCAACCCGTACGTGGCTGTCACCCTGCATTGCGTAAGGTGTACCCAATAGGAAAATGCAGGAAAACAGGTGCCATTCCAGCTCTTGCATCCCGATTGATACGTCATTAAAAGCATAGCGCATGATCACGTCATAACTTACGTTTAATAGTAGTAATAACATCGCTGTGCAGGCTAAAAGCCCGCACAGGTCGGTGATGAGTTTAAATAAACGGTCTAGCTTGAGTATCAGGCGCATGATTGTGAACGTTGAATGTCTCTATTTTGTACTATCTAAATAAGCTTTGTCCGACATATTGGTCCATTGGCGTGCCTGCTTTAAATAATCATGTTGTGACTTTAGCACTTTTGCTGCAAAAGGGTCTGAGGCAGCATGTTCCTTTAGCAAGCTATCATTTGCCTTGCGGAGGGCTGTCATCACGTCTTGAGGGAAGGTGTTGACTTTGATGTTTGGGTATTCCGCCAACATGCTCGCCCAGTTCTTGCCACTCTCGTGAGTGGATTGCACATACATATCAAAAGCAGAGGCTTTCATGGCAATACGTAGAATTTCTTGTAGGTCGGCAGGAAGTTTTTCAAACTTCTTTTTATTAACTAAAAACTGAAGCTCGGCAGCTGGCTCATGCCAACCCGTGTAGTAATAAGGGGCTATTTTATGAAAGCCCATGCGCAAATCTAATGAAGGGCCAACCCATTCCAAAGCGTCAATAGTGCCGCGTTCTAAAGATGTATAAAGCTCACCAGGTGGAATGTTTGTTGGTTTTGCGCCTAGCTTAGCCAACACTTCACCCGCAAAGCCCGGAATGCGCATTTTTAGGCCTTTTAAATCTGCAATATTGTTAATTTCTTTTTGGAACCAGCCGCCCATTTGGTTGGAAGTGTTACCTCCCGGGAAAGACATCAGGTTGTACTTGCCATAAAGCTCATTCATTAATTCCATACCACCGCCATGGTAGAACCATGCATACTGTTCAGAAGCGATCATGCCAAAAGGCATGGTAGTGAAATACATGGTGGCTGGAACTTTACCCTTCCAATAGTAGGAAGCGGAATGCCCAAGGTCATACTGACCCGATTTCACCATATCAAAAATACCAAAGGGTGCTTTATGCTTGTTGGAAGAATGAATGACAATTTTAAGTCGACCGTTAGACATTTTCTCAGCCATGGCAGCCATATTTTTAGATGCATCACCAAATATCGGAAAGTTTGGCCCCCAGGTTTCGGCAAGGCGTAATTTATAAACTTTTTCGGCATAAGCTTGTGTGGTAGATATTGAAAATACCACTAAAAGTGCAAATCGCACGACTAGCTTTGGTAAAGCGAGAGAGTTAAGCAACATTGGCTGGCATCCTTGATTTATTATTTGAAGAGAGTATTTGTCATTATCGGGTGGAATGAGGCGCCTAAACTATCAAAATTATCTTGTTGGCGAAAGCTCTCTAATCTATAGATTGAGGTCTTTGAGTAAGCTTTTGCAAAATTTTAGCTGACTCAGCAATAGGTTGGTCTGGAAAATGTTTGACGATATAACTCAAATAAGCTTGTGGTCGATACTTATCATGCTGTTTGGTGAGCAGCGTTTTAGCAACCCTTAAATAAAGTTCGGCAAGGTTTGGCTCTGGATCAAAACGGGTGTGGGCATCGTAGGCGAGCCAAACAATAAGGTTATATTCTTCTATTTTATGAAACGCTTCTGCAAGTAACTTACTTAACTCTAGGTCGAACAATACGAATTCCGGGTTATGGGCTCGACACTGATGAATAAATTGAGCGGCAGCTTCAATTTGTCCTCGTCCGTACATTAGCCAAAGAAAAGCATGAGCATGTTGTTCTAGGCGTTTATAGTCTTTGAGAGCGGATAATACTTTGTAAAGTTGTTCGCGCCTAAGTTCTGAAAAACGAGTGCGTTTTACTTCTTTCTCAAGCAAGTTGGTGAGGCGTGTGTAGTTGCCGCTCTTAATCGCGATATCGATATCGGCATCCAAGCGTTTTATGTTATCTATTTCATGCTTTGGACGTACCACCTTGTGTTTAGTGGTCGCATCATCAATATTTGAAAAGGACTTATACTCAAGTAAGACATAGCCCAATAAACTAAACATGACTAGGCTGAAGTAGCTAAAAGTAGCTGTACTTAACAATGAAGAAACCAATAGGGGGAAGTGTTGTAAGCTGAAGTTAATAAACACTAAGCTAGTGAGTAATAATGTAGCTAAGATGCCGACTAAAGCAGCATAAGCCCATTTCATGGTAATCATTGGGGCCAGAATAGTGTCAACTTGCAGACTATTGTCAAACCGCTCTTGGCGAAGTTTTACCATAAGTATTGCTGGTAAAAACCAAAGCATAATAGCCGAGAGGAATAATGCCAGTGGAAGATTAAGATAGCTTGCTGCTAATAAAGGGGAGAGTATGGCTGCGCCAAAGAGCAGGCAGGCCGATACACTTTGCTTTATATGTTGGTTGGACAAAATGGATGAAAGACTAGGTGCTTGTTGTAGTACGGAAATTTCGGATTTTATTATTTTCTGCCCATAGAGAACCAGCATCAGGGTATTCAACAGAGCTGCACTTAGGGCCAGTGCATAATGACTTAATAATGCAAACCCCAAGACGCTTGAAAGTGCAATAAGCAGTAAAGGTTCAAGTTGAAAAGGGAAGCGAAAAAAACGTGATAAATTTTGCCAAAAAGGCATGTCAGCCTGTTGTTTCTCTAGAAATAAAAGAGGCTGATGACAGTGCGGACAAATACCCGTTTTGGATTTTTCATTCGCATCGGGCATGCAAGCCTTGTCATAATAAATATGACAAGTATTACAAACCCAATTAGCCTGTGAAATAGGGTGATACTGACAATAATGCTTCACGGAATCCGTCAATTTGTGAGTTGGTTGAAAACTAAGTAGGTGAATAATAGCAGTCTTAGAGTGAATTTTCGCATCGTGTGTAAATTTTTTATGCATCTGTAAACAAGCGTAAAACTCGTCGCTCATGACTAATATTTTGTCAATGCATTCGCTAGACTTGTTTTGTCTCCAATTCATTCTGTATTAAGCAAAGAGGTTTCACCTTATGACAACGATGAATAAAACAATTCAATCACTTGTGTTATTTCTTGCTATGTTTTCTTTGGCGGCAGTATCAGAAGCCGATGAACTTTCAACTGCACTTGAATCACATTTTGATAAGCCTGCATCGTTTAAATATATTAACTACGAAAGTGTTGAACAGGCACATGCTGATGAATATGGGAGTATGCGTTACTTGGTGATGGATTTTGATCTAGCGTTAGCAAGCACTGATCTACAGGGTAGTATTCACAGTATTTGTTCAAGCATCTTACAGGATCAAGGTTTGATACGCCGTTTATCGGATGAGGGTTTTGATATGGTGTCAGTATCTTTTGATCGACAGTCGCAGTACGATTGTCTGTAGATTTGGGGGATGTCGAGAGTCTCTTGAAAAACGGTGGGTGCCGGCTCAAGAAACTACCTGTATGACAATGTAGTAGATTGGCGTTGAGCGCAGCCCAACTTTAAGCCATTATAAAATAGCCTTTATTAAAAGAACAAACGCTTCAATTCAACACCCGGGTCTTCAGCTCTCATAAACGCTTCGCCAACTAGAAATGCATTCACTTTATGTGACTGCATAGCTTGTACGTCTTCTTGAGTATGAATACCGCTCTCTGTCACTACAATTCTGTTGTCTGGAATCTTGTTCAATAGATCAAAAGTGTTGTTCAGTGAGACTTCGAAGCTATGTAAGTCACGGTTATTGATGCCGAGTAGCTTTGTATTTAAGGTCAGTGCTTGTTCTAGTTCAGTTTCGTTATGCACTTCAACCAATACATCTAAGCCCACTTCTTCTGCAATGCCTGCTAATTCCTGCATCTGATCTTTAGTTAAACAGGCTGCAATTAATAGTATGCAATCGGCGTTGAGTGCACGGCTTTCATAAATTTGATAAGGATCTACCATAAAATCTTTACGGATGATGGGTAAGGAACTAGCTGAGCGGGCTTGTTGTAGGTAGTCTTCATGGCCCTGAAAAAAATCATGGTCAGTAAGTACCGACAAGCATGCTGCGCCGGCTGCTTCATAGCTCTCGGCAATTTCTTGCGGAATGAAGTCTTCACGTATCACGCCTTTGCTTGGGGAGGCTTTTTTTATTTCAGCAATAATAGCTGGTAGGTTTTGTGTCAGTTTGTTTTTAATACTTTGTACAAAACCGCGCGTGACATCAAGGTCGAAGGCTTGGGCTTTGTAATCTGCAAGACTTACTGCGCGCTGCCGTTGCTCAATCTCTTGCCATTTTCGGGCAATAATTTTTTTAAGAATAGTCGGTGTTGAATCTGCAGAAGCAGAAGGGCCAAAAGATACGTGTGACATAATTAGTTACTTTGTTTGGTCAACTTGAAAAATGGTTTGATTAACTTGAAAAGACTTGTGTGAAGTTGGCAAGATCCGATAATTTACCAAGCGCTAAACCACTTCCAATTGCATCAGCGGCTAATTTAACGCCTTCATCGAGAGAGTCGGCCAAGTCTGAAGCGTAAATAGCCGCACCAGCATTTAAGGTAATGATCGCTCTGGCTTTCTGGGCGTTTTCATCTTGAGCTTTGCCAAGAGCAGATTTAATTAGCGTTAAACTCTGCTCAGCACTCTCGACACTTAAACCTGTTAAGGTTTGAGTATCAAAGCCAAAGTCTTTCGGTGAAATTGTATACTCAGTTACCCGGCCATCTTTTAGTTCCGCGACAAAAGACTCACCTGATAAAGTGATTTCGTCCAAGCCATCGGAAGCATGTACCACCAGTACATGTTTACTGCCCAATCGGTTTAACACTTCCGCCATAGGGCGGCATAAGTCTTTACTAAAAACGCCAATTACTTGCTTGCTGACGCCTGCAGGATTAGTCATAGGGCCAAGCATATTAAAAATGGTACGAATAGCCATTTGCTTACGTGCCCCAATCGCGTGTTTCATAGCGCTATGGTGGGCGGGGGCAAACATAAAGCCAACCCCTATTTCATCAATGCAACGCTGTACTTCTTCAGGGCTGATAGCCAGATTAATGCCGGCAGCTTCAAGTACATCTGCACTACCGGTGCTGCTGGAAACACTGCGATTACCATGTTTGGCAACTTTTCCGCCTGCCGCAGCGACAACAAAAGCACTTGCGGTAGAAACGTTAAACAAATTTGCGCCATCCCCCCCGGTGCCACAGGTATCGACTAAATAGTCTCCTGAAACCTCAACCTTGGTAGACAGCTCTCGCATGACTTGTGCTGCGCCGGTAATTTCGTCAATTGACTCGCCCTTCATACGTAATGCAACTAAAAAACCACCAATTTGAGCATCCGTCGCTTGGCCGGTCATAATTTGCTGCATAACCGATTTCATATCATCCGTGCTGAGGTCTTCACGAGTGACAACTGTTGAGAGTGCTTGGCTGATATCCATTGGCGTTCCTTTTTATTTGCAAAACATTATTTTATTAGCGCTGTATTATTTGTCTAAGAAATTTTTTAATAAATCATGACCATGTTCACTTAAAATGGACTCAGGGTGAAATTGTACGCCCTCAATATCCAGTTCTTTATGACGAATGCCCATAATCTCTTCCATACTGCCATCTTCATTTTCTGTCCAGGCTGTTATTTCCAAACAGTCAGGTAAGGCTTCTTTACATACCACTAACGAATGGTAACGGGTGGCTGTAAAAGGCATCGTTAGGTTTTTAAACACACCTTGGTTGTTGTGATGAATAGGCGATGTTTTCCCATGCATTACCTGGCCAGCTCGAACAACTTTACCACCAAAAGCCTGGCCAATACTTTGATGGCCCAAACAGATACCTAAAATGGGCACGCGACCTTTAAAGTGTTTGATTACGGCTAAAGACACGCCTGCTTCATTGGGGGTGCATGGTCCGGGTGAGATCACTATCTTTTCAGGTGCTAAGCGCTCAATTTGCTCAAGGGTAATTTCATCATTACGATAAATCTGAACGTCAGCCCCTAGCTCACCTAAGTATTGCACTACGTTGTAGGTAAAGGAGTCGTAATTATCAATCATTAATAGCATCTTAGGCTCCTGTTTCTATTTAAGTGCGTCGAGGCTTTGTGTTGCCATGGCAACAGCTCTGAATACTGCGCGTGCTTTATTCATGGTTTCATCCCATTCACTTTGAGGAACTGAATCAGCAACAACACCAGCACCAGCCTGGATATGTAATACTTTATCTTTGATTACTGCCGTGCGTATTGCGATAGCAGTGTCCATATTGCCATTGAATGAAAGATAACCTACTGCGCCACCATATACGCCACGTTTGACGGGTTCGAGTTCGTCAATGATTTCCATTGCCCGAATTTTTGGGGCACCACTTAAAGTGCCAGCAGGGAAGGTTGCGCGAAGTACATCAATCGCAGAGGTGTTTGGTTTTAGCTTACCTGTGACATTTGAAACGATATGCATTACATGTGAATAACGCTCAACGATCATTTTATCAGTAAGTTTAACTGTACCTGTTTCACTGACTCGACCCGCATCATTACGGCCAAGATCTATTAGCATCAAATGTTCGGCCAGCTCTTTTGGGTCGGCTAATAATTCTTCTTCGAGTGCTAAGTCATGTGCTTCATCAATACCCCGTTTTCGTGTGCCGGCAATCGGACGCACGGTCACTTTGCCGTCTTCAACTCGTGCTAGAATTTCAGGAGATGAACCAACAATATGGAAGTCTTGCAGGTTCAGAAAGTACATATAAGGCGATGGATTTAAACAGCGTAAGGAGCGATATAAATCTAGCGGCTCAGATTCAAAAGGAATCGACATTCGCTGGGACAGCACTGTTTGCATGACGTCGCCAGATAATACATATTCTTTTATTTTCGATACGCCTGCTTTGAAATTGTTTTCCGGGTAGCCTGAAACAAAATCAGCTTCTTGTACTTCTCGTGCAGGCGTTTGTGGCTTGGTTTGCGAACAAACATCGTTACGTAAGCGATGCACTAATAAGTCTAATACGCTTTGTGCTAACGGGAAAGCATCTTCAACGCTAGGGTCAACATGATAAATCAGCATCAGTTTTCCGCTGAGATTATCAAATACTACCAGCTGATCTGAAACCATGAGTAATATATCTGGCGTTCCAAGCGGGTCTTCGGGGCATGTCGCTGCCAACTTGGGTTCGATATAACGAATGGTGTCATAAGCAAAATAACCGACTAGGCCACCATTAAAACGTGGTAAACCCTCAATTTCAGGTACACGAAAACGTGCTTGATATGCTTCAACAAAGCTTAATGGGTCTTCACATTCATGTTGTTCAATCAGCTTACCATTTTCTTCAATGATGACCTTGTTGCCAAATACTTTTAGAATTTGTTTACAGGGTAAGCCGATAATTGAATAACGGCCCCATTTCTCGCCACCATGAACGGATTCTAGTAAATAAGAATAGGGGCCGTTTGCGAGTTTCAGGTAGGTGCTGAGCGGGGTGTCTAAGTCAGCCAGTACTTCGCGCATTACCGGAATGCGGTTATAGCCTTCTTGGGCTAAGTTTGAAAATTGTTCGGGTGTCATGCTTGTTCCTAAATCATTACATCAATTAAGGCTAGTGCGTGCCATAAGAGCGGCCGCAGATTTCATCGGAGCCAAAGGCTTGAGGGAACTAGCTTCGCCAACAGCCTTGCAGTAGGCCGTTTTGTGTAAGGATTATATATATAGGTGCAAACACCGAATTTTCTCTCTTGTTTGGAATTTAAAAGTCTAAATCTAGCCACGTAGATTACCGCAGCTAAATCGCTGAATCAATTTTTTGTGGAGGTTCAAAATCAAAGATTAAGGCCTTATTCTTCATCAAATTCAATTTCTTTAATAAATTTAGCTGGCGAACCTGCATAAACGCAATTAGCTTTGATATCACCAGTAACTAAGCTTCCAGCGGCAATCACTGCATTTTCTCCAACTTCACAAGGGCCAAGAATAGTTACATTGCTGGATAACCAAACACCTTTACGTACAATTACATCTCTTCCTTCTCTAGGGTAAGCGCTAATTCTAGCTTTACCTTTTTTTCGTATGTCGTGAGTTCCGGTTAAAATGCATACGTTATGTCCAAAGCAAACATCATCTTCAATCGTAATGTCACCTGAGCTAACATTGAATAATGTATTATTGGGGCATACTTTTGGAGGTATTTTAACGCGTTCAGGCTGGCCAAATACAGTGGGAGTTGCCATTAACTTTTGTGCTATTAATGGCGTGATTTGTTTAACCAACTCCATAATATTCATCGTTGTTCCTTCCATATTGTTACTTGTAATACTCCCACTACCTCTGAATTTACAGTGTGTAAGTTACCAATGTATTTATATAAACATTTAGTGGAAGTGGTGTGTTATAAACTTATGTTTAATAGTAATTATTTTTCTAGCTCGGTACGCATTTTTTCAATTGTTGTTTTATAACAGTCCGTGTTGAAAATTGCTGAACCAGCAACAAACGTATCAGCACCTGCAGCGGCAATTTCAGCAATGTTGTTTATGTTTACGCCGCCATCCACCTCAAGGCGTATTGGGTGGTCTGCATCCCTCTGGCAAGCATCAATGCGATTTCTTACTTGTCTGAGCTTTTCCAGCGTTGAGGGGATGAATTTCTGGCCGCCGAAGCCTGGGTTAACAGACATTAGCAGAATCATATCCAGGCGATCCATTACATGGTCCAAGTAATGAAGCGGGGTGGCAGGATTAAAAACCAGACCTGCTTTACAGCCTGCATCCTGAATGATTTGCAAAGAACGATCTACGTGCTCGGATGCTTCGGCATGAAAAGTGATGTACGTAGCTCCGGCATCAATAAAGCTGCGAATCATATCGTCAACGGGCTTTACCATCAGGTGTACATCAATCGGGGCTGTTACCCCATGTTTTCTGAGTGCACTACATACCATCGGGCCGATTGTCAGGTTTGGCACATAATGGTTATCCATCACGTCAAAGTGCACAATATCTGCTCCAGCTTCAAGTACTTGGTCAACTTCTTCTCCCAAGCGGGCGAAATTAGCAGATAAAATAGAGGGGGCGATTAAAAATTGGCTCATAGAAATCTCGATGCAGGTAAATTGGACTATTCTAACTGAGTGATGCGGAGTCGACTATGCTAAAGTTTGAGAAATATCCTTTGTGAAGAATATTATGAAGAAAATATATTTTGTATTAAGTGTCTTGTTTTTGTTTGGTTCTATTTCTATTGCTGCTGAAGATGGGCAAGGGCAGTCTCAAGTTCCGGCTAATGAAACTTCGGCCGATGAAAACCGAGTGGGTGGTTTAAATACTGAGCAGTTGGAGCAGCTGGCTTTGTCGAAAGAAGTTCGCTCTAAGGAATTAATTTGGTTGGAAGTAAATTATCCAGGGCAAGATGAGCCCGTGAGTGTCTTGGCGTTGGAGCAAAAATCTCGTATGCCTCAGGCTCAAGGTGCGGTATTGATTTTACATGATAAAGAACAGCATGCTGATTGGCCTTATATGATTCGTCCATTAAGGATGAGTTTACCTGATGCTGGTTGGTATACCTTGTCAGTAAATTTACCTTATGACGACGCTAAAAAGCTACCTGAGAGAAGTTTGGGGCCAAAGTTAATTGATCAAGTAGTATTGACTAGCTCTGTTCGTTTAGCGCTTCAGTCTGGGGGGCGAACTATGTCTTCTGAGGCCTTGGGCGAAAATGTTGTAGAGGGGCAAGCTACTGATGAAGGCGTTGAGGTCAACGAAACCCAAGGTGAGGCACAATTGGATCCGTCATTAAATAACTCAGAGAGTGAGAATGTTGATATCGATTTGGCTGATCGTCAAAAAGCAAAAAAGAGTAGCCTGCCATACCGTGAACGCGCTTTGTTGCACATCAAAGCTGCGATGGATTTCTTGAGTGGAAAAGGCTATCAAAATATTATCATGCTGGGTTACCGTTCAGGGGCTGATTTAGCCTTAGCACACATTCAGCCAAATGTTTCTCAGATTCCCGACCGAGGCTTTGCCTTAGTGATGATCGACCCTTTACTTCAAAACTCTTTTCAAATAGATATGGCAAAGTTTTTTGGTAATGAGTTCAGCGCTCCTGTACTCGATATTGTAAATGCTTCCAGCTTGGATAGTCGACGACTAGCAAATGAAAGAGCGGTAGATGCACGTATTGCTAATATGCTGCAGTACCATCAAGTTAGTTTAAATGCTGTTGAAAGTGGCTCTTTTCAACAGTCTTTGCTTCGTAGGGTGCGTTTTTGGCTTGGGAAATATGCACCAGGCATGGCCGCGACCAAGGTGTCATCGCGGCGTTAGTTTTTATTTTGTTATATTATTCTGCTTTCTCAGCAATAATGTTTAGGCTGATTAATACGCCCCCAAACTTGAGGCTACTGGTGTCTTCAAATAGGTTGAATTCTTTTACTCTTTGCATTTTTGTGAAACCACTTTCTTGAAGAAAAGAACTTAAAAATTCAGCGTTTAATCCTACGGAGTGATGGTCATACTCATCCACATGACCGCCAAACATCATGCGCATTATTTGAAAGCGATCATTAACATTTAATTTGTCTTTTAATAAGAAAAGCTGAGCAAGTATATCCATGTCAGGAACACTGATGTAAATTTTTCCTTTTGGTGCTAAAACACGGTTCCATTCTTTTAATGTCGCTGTTAGCTCGCCCGTGTAATCAAAATGTTCTACGATATGGGAGGCGTATATTTCTGAAAATGTATTATCTTCAAATTGTGAAAGATCGTTAGCGTTGCAGACATGATCAACTTCTGGGTTAGGGAGGGCATTAAGGACCTCCCAGCCATCTTTTTTGGTTTTACCTCCAATATGTAGCTTTCGAGACATTGATGTAGTTCCTTAATATAGTCAGTGTAGTGCGCTAATAATTGTTCAATATAATAAACCAACGATGCTGCATTATTTCATGTATGGAGGCAATGTATAGTTGGACGTAATGTGAACAGGTCGAGATAGTACAGAAAGTAACTTAAATTTCGACAGGTTAATTGTATGTTTTATTGCTTGAAAATCTTTAAGGTGGAGTCATCTTTCAGCGAGTTTAGTAATTCTGTATATTTGCTGGATTTTGTATGGTTGATTTCCTCTAATCGTTTTATCTTTTTGTCAAATTCAACTAGAACAGCTTGATAGTCTTGGTTTAGTTCAAGAATGTCTGCTTGTGAATTAGTGATATCTTTTTTGAATACAGTGATCTTATTGATAACAGCATCGGGAATTTTAAAGCCCTTACGTTGTTTGTTTGCCGCTAGCTCTTCTTGTTCTAATATTTGTTTTTCGGTGTTCTCTATTCGCCCTCTTTTAACTTGTATAACGCTTTTAATATCCTGAATACGACGTTCCAAAATACGTACAGCGTCATCTGGGTGGCTATAAAGCTGCTTTAGTTTTGCATCAATTTCGTCTTGCGCTGCCTGGGCTATTTTAGCTTGTTTTTCTTGTTCAAGTTTTGCATTTCTTTGTGCTATTTGTTTAGGAGTAAGTGCGGGAGCAACTCTCTGAATGAGACGGCCTTGTTCGTTGAGTATATCGTAACCCTTAGATACGTATCTGGGAGGGATTACCTGACCCATAACTAGATTTCCCTGATCGTTTTTATAGCGGTATAGTTGCACTGCGCTACTTTGCGAACTAAAAAAAACTAAGTTCATACATAGGCTAACTAGTAAAATGCCTTGTTTGTAGTGACGAACCTTGTGGCGAAAATTAATCATTCTTTGTCTTTGGGTCTCTTTGCTAAACCGATAGTGATTAACTACCGTTTTTTGTCAGGTTAGTAATACAGTATATCTGAATATTAGATGTTTTTGACCTAGTCTCAAGGTATATGCAATGTTTCAATGGTCTTTATGGAGAAGAGTTAACGTAAATGTTTGAAGTTTTAACAGAACAACTGCTGTTATTTTGTATTTCGATAGTGGCTAATGGTTTGAGCGCGATGGCGGGCGGGGGAGCAGGGTTATTACAGTTTCCAGCACTATTGTTTTTGGGTTTAGCTTTTTCTACTGCCTTGGCGACGCACAAAGTGGCCAGTGTTGCTTTGGGAGTAGGGGCAACTATGCGTCATCTTCGAGAGAAGCGCTTAGATTTACGCTTCGCCTTGTTTATTCTTTGTTTTGGTTTGCCGGGGGTGATATTAGGCGCAATGCTCATCCTTTTTGTGCCGGATGATATGGCTAGATCAACTTTGGGTTTATTGACTATATCATTAGGGCTTTATTCGTGGCGATCACCAAAGTTGGGTATGGTGCAGGTCATTAAACAGCATCGCATGCGTGATTGGTTGATAGGTGGTGTGGTCTTATTTTTGATAGGTGTTTTAAATGGATCGATTACATCCGGTACTGGGCTATTTGTGACGGTATGGTTGGTGGTTTGGTTTGGTTTGGATTACCAGCGAGCGGTTGCAT
>ENA-OSET01001791-OSET01001791.1-sediment-metagenome-genome-assembly--contig:-NODE-1791-length-21684-cov-38.751238_pt1 | contig 21684 bp, 15 predicted proteins | sample MGYA00237882_ERZ534229 | MGnify/ENA primary metagenome ERZ534229 (study PRJEB26408, sample SAMN06266212) | sediment metagenome | isolation source: Hudson Canyon methane seep mesocosm | place... | reverse complement strand
TGTGTTGGCAAGGACAACTCGCACACTTCATCGGCAATTAAAAGAAGAAGGCACCACTTGGCGACAGTTGAGAGATAATGTGCGTACGGGCTTAGCAGAAGAATTATTGGCACAACCAATACAGCTTGATGAGATTGCTGAACGACTTGGTTATAGTGATGTCACTAATTTCAGTCATAGCTTTAAACGCTGTAAAGGATGTTCACCTGGGTTTTATCGAAAGCAAAAAGGGCAAGTCAGCTTTTGATCCAGTGTGATATTTATAAGTTAGCTCATTTCTGCTCTCGGTACGAGGTTGGAGAAATGCCGTTCCAGCATTTGAAAGCATGGTTAAAAGAGCTTTGTTCTTGATAACCGATCAAGAATGCAATTTCATTCATTGATAGTTCTGATGCGACTAAGTAGTGTTCGGCGAATTCTCGTCTTACATCGTCCAATAAAGTCTGATAGCCATAACCTGATTCTTTTAGCTTTCTTTGTAAAGTTCGTGGACTGATATTGAGTTGACTTGCAATATCATCAATACGGAATGATTGGCGGCGTAGAGATTCTGGTAAAATAGACTTCACTTTCGAAATGATGTCATGTTTTTGAATTCGGGAATTTAATAGCGTTTCCGCATACGAAGTTAAGGCATCGAATGAGCTTGTATCACCATTTAGCACTGGCCAATCCAAAATGCTACTTTCAACAATAATCGAATTCCTCTCCTGACCATAGCGTATGTCAGTTTCAAAAAAATCTTTATAGATATCCGCGTTCGGTGGTTCAGGACCTGTGAAATTAATTTGTTTAAAGGGAATAGTACGGTTAATTAGCCATGGAGAAAAGGTGTGAATACCTGCGAAAACGCTCACGATTAGATGAAAACAAAAGTTGCTGTTCTCATTTGGGAAAAGCAACTTATTGGGCGACCAACTGTAGACACTCTCGTACTGGTTAATCTTAAGTTGAGACTTTCCTAAATCATGATTTAAGCTTTCGTATCGAACGACTTGTTCCAATACTTCAAGCAAGTTTTGACAGCTTAGGAGTGTCATGCCTAGCACAGGATAGGTTCCTGGCGTAATTGATTTACCGGTTGTTAATCCAAAATCTGAGCAGTGATTAAGGCCTGCTTCGAATAAGGCTATATAGTGCTCAACCGGAATTGAGGATAAACTTTTTTGACTATGAGGGTTGTCTGTTGAAGCTACAAAATTTTCTGGATTAACGCCGACCTGCTCAGCCACTCGAACCAGTGTTTGCCAATAGGGAAGCGCGACACTGCCAAGAAAGGGAGCGGTTGTCGTTGATGAACAAGATGCTGTCATAGTTTCACAAGCCAAAATGTAATATTTGTTTTATCGTTTGAGCATACACCATAAAATATTAAACAACATAAGCCTAGTATGATGAATTTATATAAAGGCAAATAAGAGGTTAATGTGACTGAGTTTTTTCAAGCATGGCTAGCGCTGTATCAAGACCCGATGTTTTTAAAGTTTCCGCTTGCAACATTAGCACTAAGTGTAGGTTCATTTTTGGTGATCGCATTGCCATGGACATTATTGGCCTGGATCGATCCCAAGTGGGCTAAGCCCTATAAAATACAAAGTAAACCTTTTCAGGTAGCAAAGTATTTTTGGCCTAATGTCGCACGTATAACTTTAAATTCGCTCATGATGTTTTTAGTGTTAGTCCTCGTGTGGCCGATATTGAGTTTGAGCAACATTCATACAGGGCCTATTCCTTCGTGGTATGTTTGGGTCTTTCAGATTGTTTTCTTTCTGATTATTGATGATTTTCTGTTTTATTGGATGCATCGATATATGCATGAAAATAAGTGGGTGTTACGCCATATTCATTCGGTACATCATAGAATTAAAAATACCTGTGCATTGGATGGCAACTATTTTCATTGGGTGGAATTTGTGCTGATTGGTTCACTAGCAATGCTTGGTCCTATCTTATTAGGCTGTCACCTATACGTATTATATGCGTGGATTATCATTCGAAATATTGAAGCCGCAGATGGCCATGCCGGTTATGACTTTCCCTGGAATCCCTTACGTTTTCTACCGCTTTATGATGGCCCCGTTTATCATGACTTTCACCATGCTCGATTTAAAGGAAATTATGCCGGCGCTTTGCACTATGTGGACAAATTTTACGGGACGTACATTAAGGAATATTTGGAATATAAGAAGAATCATTCATATCCGGATAATGACCAGCGGCAAATAAATCAACCAGAGATAAGGTAGGTTTACTGGTTGTGGTTGAGAAGGTTTGAAAATGTCTAGAAAGGAATTTACGTACTGGCGTTGAACTTTTCAGTGTTTCCTTTATCTTAGGTAAACTCAAATAGAATAAAAAGATGTGCTCTATTCGGCTCAAGCCCCGTGTCGGTCTGCGGTATTGGGTTTAATAGAGCTTAGAGTTAATAGAACTTAGAGTTAATAGAACTAAGTAGGCGGCAAAAAATACGTGACACCAACTAACCCAAAAATGGCAATAGAAACAACAAGGGAATTGTTTAATACCCTAGTAAAAGCTGGCGTTCAAAAAGACGTATTAGAGCGAGAGTCAGGCATTGGCTTGGCAATCTTGGAGAAAGCTGAATCCCGGTATCCTGTTAAATCTCACCTTCAACTATGGAATGCTGGCGATACATTACTTAAAAACGAGGATATCGGGATTCAAATGGGTTCAGTATCGAACCCATATAATCGGGGTATAGTAGGGCTCAATTTTGCAGCAAGTCCCGACTTAGAAGTCGCGATCATCAATAAAATACGCTTTACAAAAATTCTGGCAGACCATATTAATTTAGAATTTTATAAGACCAGTACTTCCTTTTCAGTGCACTATTCAATATTGGAAGGTTATTTTCACCGGCTTGAGATTGAGCGTGTGTTTTCAGGTTTTCTCAATTGGGTAAGAACATTTGTCAACTCGAAAATTTACCCTACACGCCTGAGTTTTCAGTATTCCAGCCCTGAAAGTATTGACCTGTATACAAAGCACTTCCGGTGCCCAATGGTTTTCGACGAAGCTGTAAATAGCATTACATTTGACATAAAGCTGCTTGCGAGTCAAAACAATCAGTTCAATGAATATCTTTACAGTATTCTTCAATCACGTGCTGAAGATATCTTGAGTAAATTAGGTTGCTACCCAAGTTTTGTGAAAGATGTGCAGAGTATGATTGCGGGCAGGCTCTGTAATGGTAATTTTTTGGTTGAAGATATCGCAGCTTCGCTTAATATGAGTAAACGTACGTTTCATAGAAGGCTGGCAGATGAAAATGTGACTTATCAAGGCTTATTAGATGATGTCAGGAAGGAAATGACGGTTTCTTATCTGGCCAAAGATGAATGCAGCGTGAAAAATGTTCCTTTTCTGGTGGGGTACGCGGACGCTCGTAGTTTTAATCGTGCTTTTAAGCGCTGGTTTGGTAATTCCGTTAATCAGTATTTACAAAGCGCCGCCGTTTAAGTCATTGGGAGACACTCCTATTCACCTTAGAGATAAGAAGCTAGTTGTTTTTACTGCGAGGCATCAAATAGGTCGCGCTCACATACACCAGCAAACTGACGACGATACCGGGTAAGCCTTCGTACACTGCTATATTCAGCCCGAACTGACGCCAAAGAATAACCGTGATTAAGCCACTAGCCATCATGGTCAATGAGACCATTTCTGGTGGTTTTTTGCCTAGTGCATGAACGATAACGATGGGGCCTATGCTACTGGCAAGGGCTGACCACGCGAGAATAACCAAAGAAAATACATTTGTAGAGGCAAAGAGACTGATGCCTAGCGCAACCAATGCAACAGCAAGCGTGACAAAGCGCCTAGATTGATTACTATGGCCTAGTTTGAAATCCTCGCTCAATACTGCAGAGCAGGCGAGTATTTGAGAGTCAGCAGTTGACATGGTCGCAGCAAATACCCCCCCCAGCACGACGCCAATGGCAATGCCTGGAAGTAAATGTAGTGTTAATAGTGGTAAAGCAAGCTCCGCATCAAACTGCCCTACATCGACAATGAAAAGTCTGGCTGATAAACCAACAGCCAAGGTTAACAGTAGGAATACGGCGCTCCAAGTGAAGTAGTAAACGCCGGTGATTGTAGTGTTTTCCCAGCGGTTTAGAGCCATAAAACGTACCATAATATGCGGTTGACCCACGACGCCAATCCCGTTAAATACCCACCCCAACGCAAATAATACAGTTGCACCCAGAGAGCCGAATCGGGCGCTGCCTAAGTCAAGATAGCTAGGCGATACAGACTGTAGTTTTTCTATAAAGAAGGTAAAACCCCCGACAGAACTGATTGCTGCTGAGAGTAATAGAATCAATGCTAGCGTCATCACGATGGACTGTGCTGCGTCTGTCCAGATGGATGCACGAAGCCCGCCACTCAAACAATAGGCGGTAATCAGCAATGCACCAATAATAGCGCCAGTTTGCGGTGCCCAACCAAACATCACTTGAAGCGCTTTACCGCCCGCACTGAATTGTGCTGCGGCATAAGTTGTGAGAAATACGAGGGAGATAACCCCAATAGCTGCTTTAAGTAGTTTGCGTTCGCCGCCATGCCAGCGGCTAAGTAGCGATGAAAAACTGAGAGCACCAGAGCGTTGGGCTTCTTTTCGTAGCTTTCTATGAATGGTAAAAAAAGAAATAGCATCTCCGAAAAGAAAACCAAATAAGATCCAAATCGCGCTAAGCCCATGTGTATAGATATACCCCATCAGCCCGATAAACATATATCCGCTGTATTTGGTTGCGGCCGCAGAGAGTGCCGTTAGTAAAGGAGATACTTCTCGATCTGCTAACAGGTAGTCAGCTTCACTATTGCTTGCCTTCCACCTAGAGAGCAGGCCCACTGAGGCGAAAAGGATTAAGAATACGGCAAAAGCAATGATTTCCATTGGAGTTTGTTCTTGTTTGGTAGTTTGACTTTAAGAGCAGATATCAAAAAAATGTGTTTCGGGGACGATATGTCGAGCCTATTCATAAACTACCTGCTAGCAATCGTTTTGTCGATAGTGTTTGCGAAGCGGCCTTAAGATATTTGAAAACTTGTGACGAACTCGAGCTCATCGAGGAGGTAGATTTTTTAGTGTTTATATCGTGACAAAGGTGGCATCAAATGTCCTGAATTGGCACTAAGTGTCATATCAAAATTAATGGGCTCTTTTACAATAAATAGAAGCTGGTAAAAATAGATTCATCAAATATCACATGTCTGGCGGTTCTATTCTAACAATAAATTACACGCCTATCTGCAAGCAGGAACATAGTTGTATGAAGCAGTCTGTAGCCCTATTCAAATCTACCTATATTATATTTTTGAGTTTATGTTTAATTGCTTGTGGCGGAGGTGGCGCCTCGACTTCTTCCGATAATAAGGGGGAGGCGTCAGGGATACTGTCAGCACCTTTGTTGACGAGTTCTGTCGAAAATAGTCGGATTAATCTCAGTTGGAGCAACAGCTTCGCTGATGAGTACCGAGTGTTTTACTGGCGAGGTAATGATGCGCCTCAAGAGCAGCTAGTAGTAGAACGAACATTGACGACTGCAGTACTTAGTAGTGGTACCTACACCGTTATTGTAGAAGCGTATGACGACTTGGGTCATAGTCTATTCAGCAGGCCTGAAACTGTTGAGGTGCCATGATGAGAGAGCTAAATCGAACCCTTTACCTAGCGATAATGTCACTTATGTTTGCAGTAGGAGGCTCTTGGGCAGCTGATTACCCTGCCAATATTGACTACGGTTCTCAGGGGGATTTTATTGTTAAAGCCGGTGCTGAATTTGGGCGAACAGCAAATCTCAACCTAGTTGGACCTTTGCTGGTGAACTTGCCTGAGGCGCCGGGTAGTACCTCGAATGGCTTAACCTATCGACCAGAAGCAACTGTTTGGGATTTAAGTGACTTAAGTGCACCGAATTTGATTCGCTCCCTAACCTGCGATACCTGCTTTTTAGGTTCACCCATTTTTGCGCATGCAACGGTTATACGTTTTGACCAAGGGGATGCCTTTTTGTACACCCGCAATAGCGACCCAGTAGGAGGGGGGGATCATATGACTTTCAACCCGGGCGGTGCGACTTCAAATGACCAAGCAGTATCGAAAAATTTGAATTGGGGTTTCGATCCAATGAGCTATCCGATGTTGTTTTCTCCTTATCATTTACGTCGATGGTGGGATTATGGTGATGACCCTTCAGGTCTGCAGTGGATTCGTGATCCGAGCCGGCTTTTACCTGAAGGGGAGCCGGAAAGGTGGTTAGGTGAGTATTTTGTCAGTTGGGACCACCTTGGTTTAACGGGTGTGACAGGCTTTGCTGCTTGGCTGGGTAATCTGCTTGTTATGGCGTCTGATCAGCAGTCGACGGGTATGGCAATTTACGATGTGTCAGGATTTAAGACAGGGCAGAGGCCGCGCCTGATTAGTACCTATCAACCCACGATCACAGAGCCTGATGGAAATCAGACGGGGATTGGTGGTTATTGGATGGAACCTTATGGAACCAACAAAATGGTCTGGGCTGCCAGACAACGAGGCACGACGCCGGAACGTCATTACCCCGGATTATTTATTGTCGATTTTACCGACCCTTCTAACCCGCAATTAAGTTGCGAAATTTACTTTAATCAAAATCGAGAAGACCCTGCTGATGGCGATGACTCAAGCGATCCGATGTACGTTAATTTTCAGGATCAATACGCCTATGTTGATCATTTTAGAGTAGACATCAATGCCTGCGAGGCAGCCTATTCGGATGGCAATATTAGTCAAGATGAATTTGACCAGATCGTATATCGATTTAACGACATTGATAACAGTTGTGATGGCAGCCAGTATTTCCGGCCTCTGGGTCAAGTAGGAATTTTCGGTGGTTACGATTGGTGGGTTACGCAATCCATTGTGACATATAGCGGCGGAACGATGCCTATCGGACAGTATATGGTTAATCAGGATGGCGTGGGCTTGCAAGCTGTTAGGCATGATTCGTCAGGTGTTGCCATCATAGATAGTAATCGTATTAGCATAGGCGACGTTATCACTACTTTAGATCAAACATTTACTATCACTGATGTAGCGATTGATGAGCGGATAAACGAGCAGGGTATGTGTTTTATGGTGACAAGTGATGAGCCTGATACAAGACCTCCTTTTGTGTCTGGTCATCGTCCCCTGTCAGAACAGACTAATTACCCTGTAGATGGATTTATACATATACATATACCTGAAACCTTGCGAACTGAGACCGTCGTGGATGCGGTGACGGTCACCAACCGGAACAACAACGAAGCAATTTCGTTCCGTCATCAACTATCTCATACCGGTACCCTTTCTATCTGGCCAAATGAAGACCTGCAAAACGAAGTTACTTATTTGGTTGAACTTTCTGGTATTCAGGACTTTATGGGCAATACCATGGCTCCGTATTCGTTTCGTTTTTCAACCGGCGTCGAGATTATTGGCGAACCTGTGCCTGATCCAGAAGAACCTGAAATAGCCGCGCCATCGTTTTCAGGTGAAGCGTTTTATCCTAACCAATCCAGCCAACTGGCATGTGAACCAGAAATTGAGAATGGTAATGTCTGGGTCGTTAATCCTGACAATGATAGCGTCACGATTATTGATCGTACCACTGATGCGTCTACCTTCGAGCTTGCGATAGCAGTAGAGCGTGAGATTAAACTGAATTATGAGCACCCGACATCGGTGACCAAGATTGAAACGAGTGCTGGAAGTCAATTTGCCGTGACGTATCAGGACGATGACAAAATCGTTTTTTATGATGTGCAAGGTTACCCCGTTCGTAGTGTTGATAGTGGGCATGGCTCGCAGCCCATCGCTTCAGTGGCAGACGGTGAAAACCTTCTGGTCTCTCTTTATGGTAGCGGTGAAGTAATTAAAATAGATGCTAACACGGGAGGGATTTTGTCTCGCCTTAGTGTTGGCCCCAAACCAAAAGCAATGGCGCTTGATGGTCATCGGCTTCTAGTGACGCGTTTTATCTCGAGTGCTGAGCGCGCTGAGGTTTACGATATTGACAGCATGGGCGGTATGAGCCTGACACGAATCATCGCGATTAATAAAGTTATGGTCCCCGACGATCTTGATCACGGTTCTGGTATACCGAATTTCCTGAGCAGTATTGTGATTAGCCCTGATGGTAACAGCGCATATATTTCAGCAAACAAAGCGAACGTTGATCGAGGCCTATTTCGAAATGGGCAGCCATTAGATGATGACAATACCATCAGGCCAATTATCGTAACGCTGGATTTGCTAAATCATCGTGACGCCAATACAGAACCGAATACACGTGACGGAGCGGTCGACCTTGATAATGCTGCAGATCCTGCAGGAATAAGCTATCTGCCAGACGGTGTTACCCGAGTGCACACGCTGCAAGGCAATAATTTAGTGGCTTTCAATGATCTAAGTAAAAATACCAGTGCAAATGTGTCAGCAGGGTTCGCGCCTCAAAGTATGTGCTCAACACTACGTACGCTCTATGTGAAGAACTTTACCGCTCGATCTGTGAGTGCCATAGATATAGCAGGGTGGATGCACGATGGCGCGCAAAATCCAACGATACACTCCCTTGATACCGTCTCTAATGAACAGCTTAGCGAAGAAGAGTTACTTGGTTTGCAAGTGTTCTATCATGCCCGCGTACCCGATATGTCTCCGGAAGGCTACATTAGCTGTGCGTCATGTCATGCAGGCGGCGGTCACGATGGCATGACCTGGGATGTCAGTCATTTGGGTGAAGGTTTGCGCAATACCTTGTCTCTGAACGGTGCAAGTGGGACGCGATTTGGTGATCTACACTGGTCCGGTAATTTCGATGAAGTTCAGGATTTTGAAGTTCAAATAGAGCAGCTTAATGGCGGAATTGGACTGATTCCAGGCGTGACGTTTACTACTGAGTCACCACTTACTCTAACAACCGAGGGGCAGTCCAGCGACCTGGATGCACTTGCAAGTTATGTAAATGGTCTTGGTAAAAATCGCGTTAAACGTTCACCTTTTCGAACTTACACTGGTGCACTTAGCGGTACAGCAGAAAGAGGTCGAGAAGTATTCGTCTCTAAAGGGTGTAATAGCTGTCATGCCGGTGAGGCATTCCGTGATGGCCTCAGGCACGATGTCGGTACTATCAAAGTGGCATCAGGCAACCGACTGGGTGTAGAAGGTGCTTTAACTGAAATTCGAACTCCTAGTTTGATTGAGTTGTGGGATACCGCACCATTCTTCCATGATGGTAGTGCTGATACGCTGGAAGCGGTGCTGGAGGTTGATATACACAATGCAAACTACATAGGTACTGAAAAGGCCGATCTGGTCGAATATTTATTGTCAATTGATAGAGCTCTATATATCGACGATGAAAAAGTATTTCCAGATTTTTGATAAATATCCACGGGCTCCAAGTGATCTGTTGCGAGGGGCGGTATTTTTGGTGGATCGTATGGTTGGTAAGCAGGACCTGAAGTCAATTTTACGATTGTTATAAAAATGAACCTTAAGGTGTAATAATGACTCAATATAACTATGGCTATGAAGACGCGGCGTTGTTAAATAAAGCAGACCTGTATAAAACATTTAATAACTATAGAATCAATAAATTTATTATTGCCATGCTACTAAAACTCAACAAGACTAACCTCCCTAAATATAAGGTTCTTGAAGCAGGTTGCGGTAGTGGTGATAAATCACGATTCTTAACAGAACTACGTGTTAAACCCGAAAACTGCTATGGCATTGATATCAATGAATCTGCTATTGGCATCTGTAATGAGCTTTCAAATTCTGCGATGAGTTTTGTTGTAGGGTCAGTTTTAGACTTACCCTACGAGCATAATGTTTTTGATATTGTAATCTGCTCTGGGCTGATGTGTTGCTTTAAGAACGATGATGATATAAGGAGGGTAAGTGAAGAGCTTTATCGTGTTTCTCAAAATGGAGGGGTGCTCATTGTGATAGATATTAACGAGAACTTTCTTCAGGCATACGGTCAAAACCCGCTTGTGATGGCGAAAGGATTCCGGTCATTTAACACCAAAACTCAAGAACTAGAAAAACTGTTAGCAGATAACTTTGATCTATGTCATCAGCAACCAATCTTTGCAGCTGATGCCTATTCAGTTAATCAAAATCAATCAGCTGGCGTGCTCCATTTGCCTCAAATTGATTTTGCCATTGATAACGGTGACTTGGGCTGCGCCTATAGTCTTTGGGCATTTGTTGCGAAAGATAAATAAGGGGAGTCATAACAAATGAGCAGGATGATTTGGGTTCTATTTGATAAAAACAATGTATAGATTACACAAAGTCTAGCGTTCAAGGGTTGGTTTTGTAGGGGGAGAAATTAAGGCGTTCATTGCTATTGAGTCTGGTTCTACTGCAATTGATGCACTTAACCACCACTATCTTAACTAAACAGGCCATACCTATCAGCGCTTTGATTTTGAGTCGCTAGTGCTGCTTCTATTGTGATGAGTTTTTCCTCTACATCTATATAAGAATCTATATCCTGTATCTTGTCAGCTTGAAATGAAATGCCATACTGGCAACCTATATCCATTTCGTTCGCATGAGCAATCCTTATCGGTAAGTCTGATATAAGTATCCTTCCATCTGAGCTCTGGAAGGAAATGGTGAGTTTCGCAGCGTCCGATTTTGGGATAGGTGATATGGTGTATAACGCAATGCCGCAGTGATGGAAATTGATAGGGGTTGCTTTGTAACTCTTCCCCATGATGCTGATTAAACAGTCGCTAAAATTATCATTGCAAAGTAATCGAGGCAGATACCTTTTATTTTCATTTTCTTGATTCATTAATGGCCTCCTTAGAGTAAATGCTTACTTGGTGAGCTGTAGCTTCAAGCCTTTTTTAATAAAGGTATTAATATCAATACCATGCGTGCCATTTGGAACTTCACGCGCGATCGCGAGTTGAGGGGATTGAGTATTTTCAGTGTCTTTGCCCAGATCAACAATACGTTCATTGACCCATTTTTTATTGGGGCCCATGACAATGATAATTCGGGGTTTGAGCTTACTCTTCGCATTCTCAGCAATGACAATGCCTACGTGCCCTGTGTTTAATTCTACTATGGATCCAGGAGGGTAAATACCAATGCATTTTATAAACTCTATCGCCAACTCTTCATCAAATTGGCTGCCTTTATTTTGGTAAATAATATCTAAGGCGTTCATTGATGCCCTGCCGTTGTCATAGCATCGGCTACTGGTGATGGCATCATAGGTGTCAGTCAATGCAATAATTTTTGCAAAGTAGGGGATTTGATGCGGCTTTAATCCTCTAGGGTAGCCTTTACCATCGATCCTTTCATGGTGGCTGTAAGCAATGTCAATAGCTGCATGATCCGACTGAGGTAAAGAGGCTAGCAAGTTACGTCCATGAGTAGGGTGTTGCTTCATTATTTCAAATTCTTCATCCGTGAAGCGTCCAGGTTTGTTGAGTATGTGTTCCGGGACTTTGGATTTTCCAACGTCATGTAGCAAAGCGCCTAATCCAATTTTTCTTATATCTTCTTCATCGTGGCCCAGATGCCGCGCGAAAGCTATTGACAGTATGCAGACATTTAAGGAATGTTCGGCCGTATACTCGTCCTTGTCTTTAACCTTAGTTAACCAAACGAGTGCATTATTGTTTCTCAATATGCTATCGACAATATCGTCTACGCTTTCTCGTGCTTGGTTCATGTCAAGCATTCGCCCAATGCGAATTCCGTCCATAATGTTCTTGGCTACATTTTTCGAATCGGTGTAGGTAGATTGGGCAACTGCTATTTCTTTTTCGATAGTAATCTTATTAATATAAGTGAGTTTCTTTTCAACTGATGGCGGAGTGCGGCATTGATGTTCGCTGGTTTTCTGCTTTGAAGTTTTTTGTTTTGAAGCATCTTTGGTTTGTCTCGAAAATAGGCCTTTTTTTTCGTTGCGCCGTTCACTTTCTTGAGCTTTTGGCATGGGTTTGCCTGCAATGTACACGTAGTCACATTGTCGAATAAACGCATCTATTTCTTGTTGATCTTGAACGATGAAGCCTTGTATCAGGAAATCTGTCTCAAGCCAAGGACGGTCTAGCTCTACAACATGCATGCCCAACTTAAGGTCAACGGCTGGAAGTTTAAGGTGTAACTCGTTTTTCATCGGGTGACAGCCTCATTTTTTATTATGAGAGTGTTGTTCATCGAAATTCATACTACATATGTTGTCCAATAATTACCTATTGCGCTGGCTTTGACCTTCGAGCCTCTTAAATGTGCTGAGGAAAACTATTTTTGGTTCTGTGAGTGTAAGTGTTGTCTTCAAATTATTGTTTAAAGCTCATTGAGCTAGCTAGTTACTATCCACCAACGAGCATGACTTTCTTGAGGGTAAGTCGATGATAGTCGTTGGGGGGGATTAATTGCTAGGTTTTCTAACTCCATGCCATCGATGATAATAGCGCTTCTAAGAACTTGGTTTATAGAACGAACTGATGATTGGGTTGACTTTTAGGGTAGGAATATTGATACGTCATATCTAGGGGCAGATGTCTTGCTGATTGATCCTAGTTTCTTTACGACAAATGAGATATCAAAATTTTTATAATAAATAGAGTTGTCTTAATATGAAATTGGAGCAGAATAATAGCCGATTAGACTTAACGTGGAGTACAAATATAAAATCAGTCAGTTGAACTGAGATCAAACTGACTGCAACAACATTTACAAAAATAACACAGGGGGGGCTTTGACTCAATTTGAGTAAGTTCTATTTTGATCACATGAAGTCGAACGTTTCAGCACAAATTCTTCTTGATAATGGTATGACTTCCTGTTCGATGGATTCTTCATGTTACGTTGGGAATTTTTATAGTTAATTTTCCATACCCTCTAAAGTATAGGAAGGCCTGAAACCTAAAAAATATAGAAAGAATTAATATTAATGTTATGTCTCAATCAACATACCACGATCAACTTAATTTTTTTCGTTCTCTAATCGCTGCCGGTATTCTCCTGGCGAAACCCCCAGCCAGCGTTTAAACGCACGGTTAAAGGTAGTTGGGTCTGAAAAACCGCATAAGAAAGCAATTTCGGTGATGGATAAATTTTGAACCGATAAGTACTCCCGAGATTTCTCCTCTCTAACTTGGTCAATTAAGGTCTGATAGGACGTAACTTCTGTTGTTAACTTTCGCTGTAATGACCTTGGGCTCATATTCAGTGCTTCGGCAACCTGGTTGCGATTTAGAGTATGGTTTTGAATATGTTGTTGAAGATACATCGTCACTAAATCAGATACTGGCTGTTGACTATCTTTTGATTCCGCAGCGAGTAAAACTGTATCAAAGTGACTTTCTTTATTCTGGCCCGGTGCAAAGTCCGTTGCTGCGATTATAATACTATTCAGATTACGCTCGAAAGAAATAGGACACCTAAAGAACGCAACGAAATCATCCTCTTTTTTGGGTTTGGACCGAGCAAAATGCACTTCCTTGGGTTGCCAATCATCGCCAGCAAGTAGTCGAATCATCGAAACGGTTGCAGCGATAGCCATGTCGTTTGTATGTTTACTAATAGGCTCGTCATCTCCAAAAAAGTTGAAGGAAAGGTGAGCCTCTTCTCCCTTGACTGTCAGGTTAATATTGGCGCTTTCTCCAATGACGCGCTGGTAACGTAAGAAACGATCAAATCCATCCCGTAAGTCAACAGCGGAAATAAGTGAAAAACCAAGTACAGGAAAGCCAGCAACATTAATTTGTTTGCCGATCAAAAAGCCAATCTCTTCGTTTTTAGTACGTTGTTCGACTAGCTCCCAGAGTTTGGTCACCCCATCCTGTGGGTATCGTGTATTGAAATACATGAGCGACTGAAAAGAAACTCCCGCTTCATCAAATAAGCTTTTAACAGGGAGCTTTAAGCGGCGAAGATATTCGGCCATGTTCAGCAACCACCAAGAAGATGTTGTTCTCATTACTTATCCTGCTATATAGGGTGAATTATGGTCTGGCTGTTTAAGTCAATAAACTGGCTCATAAGGCAAAGTATGTCTCAATAAATGGTTTTAGGATAGTTCTCTGTCGCCCTTAATAGGTGGCTTATAACCAAGAGGGGAATAACGTGATTTATACCAGCGCGACACAACACGCTTGTAACATCGAATCTGGTGTTGTGAGTGCAGAAGAACTCACGAAGTCCTACCTGGCAAGAATAAACCAGCTTAATCCAACGATTAATGCCATCGTTGCGCAAGATCAGGAACATAGTCTTTTAAGGGCAATGGAATTAGATCAGCTTGCATTGAGTGGTCGTTCACTTGGACCTCTTCACGGCGTACCTGTGACGGTTAAGGAGTGTTTTAATGTAAAAGGCTTCAAAACAACGGTCAATTACCCGCCTTTAAAAAATTATCGACCAAGTGAAGACTCTATTTTAGTTTCTAGGTTAAAAGACGCAGGCGCTATTTTATTAGGCAAAACAAATGTACCTACCTTGCTAGCTGATTCGCAAACGTTTGGTCCGTTATTTCCGACGGCTAACAATCCGTATGACCTCACTCGGTCAACTGGCGGTAGTACTGGTGGCGGCGCTGCAGCGGTTGCGACGGGAATGACAACCTTCGAAATTGGCAGTGATATTGCGGGATCTATACGCAATCCCGCCCATTACTGTGGATTGTTTGGGTTGAAACCAACGCAAAATGGTCATCCTGCAGATGGTCATGTCCCACCGTTGCCAGATAGAAATGTTGGCTACTTGGATATGAACAGTACCGGGCCATTAGCGAGAACCATGGACGACATCGAACTTGCTTACAATGTTTGTTATGCACCAAGGTGGGATTATTTACGGTATTTGCCAATAGATAGAGAATTTCCAGAACACAAAAAACTAAGTGATTTTCGTATCGGCTGGTTTGATGAAATACTGGGTATTCAATGCAGTACGGATACAAAAAAAGCTTTAGAGGGCATGGTCTCAAGTTTAGAAAGTGCGGGTGCTCAAGTTGAGAAAATTAAAATTGACCAACAACTCTTAGAACGAATTTTGAAACTTTGGGCTAAGATATTTGGTTTTGTCATTGGTCAAGATTTTAGTTGGCCAATGCGGCAGTTACTTAAGTTGAAATTTCAGCGAGATTTAAGCGGGTCTAAGCTAGAGGCTAAGCGTGAGCTGCATCAGGGTTTAAGCTTGAATTTCAAGCAATTCTCATCAGCTCAGTTGGAGCAACAAGAGCTAACGGCCGAGCTCACCAAACTGTTTGAAGCTCACGATTTTTTGTTAAGTCCGACATCAGCAGGACCAGCGTTCGAACATAACCAGAAACACAAACCCATTCCAATTGATGGTGATACGCTTCACTATAGCGACTATTGTTTTAGTTTCGTTATGCCTTACAACGTTACGCGGTTACCTGTGTTGACAGTTCCAACAGGATTGAATGATGATGGTTTACCGATAGGTTTATCTTTTGCTGGACCTCATTTCTCAGAAAAACAATTGATTCGCTTTGGGAAGTTACTTGAGAGTGCGGGGTATCGTTTTCAAGCGCCACCAGAAATAAGCCTCTAGCTTTCTTCAAGCCAATTTTAAGTATCTACAGCTAATAATAAGAGTGAGTTTTCTATGAAAAAAATTGTGATTACCAAGGCGGGTGAACCCAAGGTGTTACAGGTTCAGGAGTGTGCAGATCTTGTACCAAGTGAAAACGAGGTCCGCATTGCCGTTAAAGCTGCAGGGCTGAATTTTGCCGATATTATGGCGAGACAAGGCTTATACCCTGATGCACCCAAATTACCTTGTACTGTCGGTTATGAAGTGTCTGGCATTATTGATGAAATAGGCTCAAATATTGACGAACAATGGTTAGGCAAAGAGGTTTTCGCTTTAACTCGATTTGGTGGTCAGGCAGAGCAGGTAGTCGTGCCTTTGCATCAAATATTTGAAAAACCTGAATCACTGTCATTTGAAGCGGCTGCGGCCATTCCTGTGAATTATTTAACCGCGTATCAGTTGCTCGTAGCAATGGGGAGTTTGCATTCTTATGAAACAATCTTGATCCACAATGCAGGGGGCGGAGTAGGTTTGGCTGCACTTGAAATTGCCAATAAAATTGGTGCAACAACTTTCGGAACGGCAAGTGTCGGGAAACATGAATTTCTGAAAGCAAAAGGTTTGAATCATGCCATAGATTATAGAACGCAAGATTGGCAGAAAGAACTGTTAGCGCTAACAGAAGGCAGAGGGGTCGATCTAATTACTGACCCGCTTGGTGGTAAGAATTTAAAGAATAGTTACCGAGCTCTTAGTAATACCGGGCGCTTAGGAGTGTTTGGAATTTCTTCCGTGGCTGAATCAGGGTTTAAAGGAAAACTAAAACTACTGAAAATGGTCGCACAGACACCTTTTTATCACCCTTTCGGTTTGATGGATCAGAATAAAGGGGTTTTCGGTGTGAACATGGGGCACCTATGGCACGAGCACAAAAAGATTAACGTTTGGATGCAAGCCTTATTAAAAGGCCATGCAGAAGGTTGGATTAATCCACATGTCGACACAACCTTTACATTTTCTGAAGCAGCGCAAGCACACCAGTATATTGAGCAACGGCGAAATATCGGCAAGGTGATTCTGACGCCTTAGTTAGAGTTATTGGCTAGCTTAACGAATGCCCACCTTACCCTGTCATGTGTCAGTCTGGAGCAGAGCGGCTACCATCAATTTATTTTGTGCGGTGCTTATTATTTTGTGCGGTGCTTATTATTTTGTGAGGTACTTGGCAATATTGGTTCGTTGTCCTTTTAAGCCATTCTTTTGTCTTTTAATGACTAGCTTAAATATACAGGGCTTTGTATTTTGAGTAGGTCAAGTACAACTTTACACCGTATATTAACTCGTTCCCTGGAGTTGCCATTATTATGTCTCTTGTGAAACTTAAGTCCAGTACTGCAAGTTCGATGTCAAGGAAAGCAGAGTCAAAAAACGACCAGTTAACGATATCTATCGGGAAAGTGAAGCCCCTTATCAAATTGCTTGCTGCTGAAGGTGTGGCGCTAGAAGAACTACTTGATGGAACCGATATCCATTTAAGGGACTTAACGCTTTTTGATTTATCGATAGACTATGACCAATATCTGAAGCTGATTGATAATGCTTACATACTCGCGCCCGACCCATGCTTTGGATTGAGTTTGGGTGAGCAGTTTTATGTCAACCATGATGGCTTGCTTGCTTGTCGGATCATGAGTAGTGAAAATGCAATGCAGGCGATGTATTTGCTAAGAGATTATCAGTCATTACTGACACTTCTTTTCCAGCTAAACTTTGAGGTGTTCGAGGATCAAGCTGTTTTTACAGTTCATCCGGCTTATCGCCTAAATAACTCACTGCCTTTTTTTATTGAATATACGTTTGCTGCGATTTACTCAATTGGCCGGTTCTGTCTTGGTAGTCAAAAGATGGAGCTTACCTATGAGTTTAGTTATGATCCCCCAACTTCCGCTATACGTTACAAGGATTTTTTTGGCGGTGAAGTCCGTTTTTCCTGTAAAGAGAACCGGGTCTTGGTGCCGCTTGATGTGCTGAATAAACCTTTTGTTTTTGCAGATAAACAAGCCGCTAAGATCAACGATGAAATTTGCCAAGACAAAGTATGTAGTATCGAGAATGAAACCGATATCAAGCACAGAGTTAAAATGCTTATTCGAAAAAACAAGTTGTTTAAAGTATCTCTCGAGACATTGGCTGACCAACTTTGTATGTCGCCTAGAACCTTGAGCCGCCAGTTAAAGGCTCGCAATATTACATATAAAAGCATATTAGAAGAAGAGCGTAAAAAAAGAGCGATTCAGCAAATACAAGATCATGATATTCCCTTAGAGCAATTGGCCGAACAACTTGGCTATCAGGACGCTTCCTCCTTTAGTCGCGCATTTAAAAAATGGGTGGGCGTTGCGCCTAATCAGTTTAAAGACCTGCAAGATTAAAGGCACTCAATTCACAACAAAGAATATATGGCTTGAAATGTCTCGCCCATGACGGAAATGGTCATGGTGAAATTAAGCGGGGGTTTCAATAATAAGTTGTTTCATTGAGGACAACCAAAGTGACTCTTCGCTTATTGGTTAATGAAGATACAGTAGTACTTCGTCGCAGGACGCAAAATAAAAATAAAATTAATCAATCAAATAGGTTTGATGATGACTACTCTAAAAAAAATTACTAAACCCCAAAAACAAAAGACAAAAGGCTTATTAAGCTTGTGCACTTTATCCCTCTCGTTGATGCTTGGTGCAGGACAGGCGATGGCGGATAAATGCTTTATTATGGTTCATGGCCACGGTGTTAGCTCAGCTTCAGAGGCCCAGAATTATTGGAGTAACAATAACTTCAGTGAATACAATGGCGATAACTTCATGGATGACCTGCTTCAAACGGGCGATAACTATGGACTAACGTACTATAAATCATCGGATGGCGCCGGTTATGAATACTGGAGAGATGAGGCTGCAGGCGAAATTGCGCGTCAAATAACGTCAATCAAGGCGGGTAATGGCGATGGTTATACGCATGCGGAGTCAGGTACGCAATGTTCAGCTAATGATGACTTTTTTGTGATTGCGCATAGCCAAGGCGCCCCTGAAATGATGTATATCGCCGGTAATGCCATTACCGGCTCTCCAAGCTATAACACGGCATACAACTCATCTAGCAGTGCAGTAACAGTTGACTTTGAATCGGCGATGGAAAACATTGAAGCGATATTTAGTATGGGGGGGGCTATTACCGGCACTGAAGGTGCTGACCGTGTTTGTAATGGTAGTTGGGTAGAGTATTTAGTTGGTGAACTTGCCTTTGGTGGATGTAACGACTCGACTAAATGGCTGCAAACTAGCGACTCTTATACAGTTCGCAACCAAATCGGTTCTAATTTAGCGGTACCGTTTTGGGTGCTTGGTGGTTGGAATGAATTCCCCGGTGTCGCATCGGCTTCTTCTTTATTATTAAGTGGTGATGATGATGGTTATATTAACCTAGCGTCGCAAATGAGCTGTTCTGGTTCAGCCACACGTAATTTGTATAATGACCTGAAAACATACAAGCACTTTTTAGGCATTAAATATGGTAGTGCTACTTATAAGTGTAAAGACTCAAATAAGGGCACACCCCGTACTTACAATGCCTTCAGTTTAGACGAGGACCATGATTCGGAACGTAATGGTGGCAAGAACTCTCCAAGTAATAAATCGATACCTAATGGCTTGGATTGCGGTAGCGGCAATATGGCCTCAAGAATTAGTGATTGTACTTAAGGTATAGCTTGAGTTTCTGACGGTTAATTAACAGGCATTTCTTTTTAGTTAAGAAATGCCTGTTTAACGGCTAAGTTTATTACCGTTCCTCTAATTTACAGGGTGTTTTGTATTGTGATGTTGAATAAAAAAACGATCTTATTTTCAGGCTTGGTTGCGATTGCTGTTGCGCTTTTCTTTCAGATAAATGTGGTCAGTGAATCGCCCAATGACGAGGCGGAAGTACAGGTAAAATTACCTGAAGAACGCGCTTCTAGTCAGCCTAAACAAGTGCCGAATAAGCAACTACTAGCATCTACGAATACAGCTACAAAAAATCCCCCTAAAAAACCACCCGCCTTAAGTTATGTTGATAATTTAAAAGGAATGAAGGATAAAAATTCATTTCATAAAGCGCTGCTTAAGGATAATAAACAACAAAATAAATACCCTCCCTACAATCAAAGTATCCCTACGCTTGAGCAAGATCCGATTGAACGACGGTATGAGTTGGATATACGAACTGTAGAAAGTGAAAGCGGTGAAGCTAGCCTGACTTTATGGACCGATAAGAAATATTACTTACATGGCGATGACGTTTTAATTTCTGCCATTTTACAAGATACAAGAGGTGTTCGTATTCCTACACGGTTTTTAGGTCAGCTCATTTATAATGAAACTGAAAACCTGCAACAATTTGAATTTTCTGATTTGGACCAAGATGGTGTTTATGAATACCGATTCAAGTTAGATCCCGTTGATAACTCTGTTGAAAAGAGTGCGCTAATGTCGGGCATTTATAAAATTCTTATTATTAATGATGTGAATGAAATGGTCGATGGCGTCACTTTTATTTTGTCTCAACCGGAACTGCAACTTACAGGGAATTATAAAGACAGTATTTCATCAAATGGAAATTTATTAATAGAAGCTGAAGTTGAGGTGACAGCGAAACATCGTTTCTACTTTCAGGCCGCACTTTATAGCAGTACGAATGATCCGATTGGTTCAACGCAATTTTCAGGGGAATTGACCCCAGGTCGTCATTGGGTGCCATTGGATTTTGATGGAATGATGATTCGAGATGCAGGAGAGCCCGGACCTTATCTATTGAAAAGTATCTCTCTGGCAAAAGTTGTTTTACCGATGCAGCGCGCGCCTCTTATCTACCCTGAGTTTTACACACAGGGGTATAACCTAGATCAGTTTAGGAATACAAACTACGCGTTGGCTGGGCCTAATTAACAAGCAGGGATTCAGCGTTAAACATCATATTGTTGCCTGATTCAGGAACGATCCAACTTGTATTTTATTTGGAGGTTTCTTGTGTCTATGTGGGTGGTAGTTTTTCTTTGATAGGTATAAAAAATGTCGTGAAATGTAATGTAAATGGCTCAATAGGTCGTGGTGATTCAGGCCTAAGCTCACAATAATATGCTGTAGTAAAAATACTACTCTCATCATGGTTGATGAAAAATAAGTACTTATGGCAGGAAGCAACAATAAAAACAAAACTCAATAACAAGCAGGTTTTATGATGATCATAAAAAAGGTAATTAAACCCAAACGACAAACGAAAAAACATATGTTGGCCTTATGTGCCGTATCGCTTTCTTTGATGTTAGGTGCAGGTCAGGCCTTAGCATCAAAGTGTTTTATTATGGTTCACGGCCATGGTGTTAGCTCTTCCTCAGAGGCCCAGAACTACTGGAGCAATAATAACTTCAGTGAGTATAACGGCGATAACTTCATGGATGATTTGCTACAAACCGGCGATAACTACGGACTAACGTACTATAAATCATCAGATGAAGCGGGATATGAATATTGGAGAGATGAGGCTGCAGGCGAGATTGCACGTCAAATAACGTCAATCAAGGCGGGTAGTGGCGATGGTTATACGCATGCGGAGTCAGGCACTCAATGTGCGGCAGATGATACCTTCTTTGTGATTGCGCATAGCCAAGGTGGCCCTGAAATGATGTATATTTCGGGCAATGCGATTACGGGTTCACCCAGTTATAACACAGCCTACAATTCGTCAGGCAATGCGGTGAACGTTGACTTTGACTCAGCCATGGAAAATATCGAAGCTATATTCAGTATGGGTGGTTCCATCACAGGTACTGAAGGGGCTGACCGTATTTGTAATGGTAGCTGGATTGAGTACTTGGTGGGTGAGCTTGCCTTTGGAGGGTGTAACGATTCAGTTAAGTGGCAACAAACAACGGATTCGTACACAGTTCGCAATCAAATTGGTACAAGTTTAGGCGCTCCAATTTTTGTACTGGGTGGTTGGTCAACATTCCCAGGCATTGCTTCGGCATCTTCATTATTGCTCGGTGGTGACGACGATGG
>ENA-OSET01001789-OSET01001789.1-sediment-metagenome-genome-assembly--contig:-NODE-1789-length-21689-cov-4.231307_pt1 | contig 21689 bp, 17 predicted proteins | sample MGYA00237882_ERZ534229 | MGnify/ENA primary metagenome ERZ534229 (study PRJEB26408, sample SAMN06266212) | sediment metagenome | isolation source: Hudson Canyon methane seep mesocosm | place... | reverse complement strand
TACACCCTCCTTAGATAAAATAAGCAGTGTATGAGAAATAAAATATTAAGATAGGTTGTGCTCAGTTAGGCGCTTACAACAAATCAATGAAATACGATAAGCAATACAGAAGAATCGCTACGCAATAAATGAAACCCACTGTGCAAATACTTTAGCTGTTGATTTATATTGATTTTATTACTCCCAAAATTCTAAGAAAATTGATCAAAGGAAATTTGAAAATCATTTTTCCGATATGAAGTAAGTAGACACTCACCAGCTTAATAGCAATTTATTGAGATAGTTCTTAAAGAATAAAACGTGTACACGACTATTTGAAAGGAGCTTCCCTTTTGTCTCATCAGGAATTACTTTGTATACCCTCCCGATGTCTATTAAAGGGGGCGGCGACTAATCATTTATATTCACTTGCTTACCAAACCATAGTTTGGCCAGCAGCCTCCAATTTTGACCCTCCGTTGCATTAACGGATTGATCCGCCACAGAACTTAGTTAGCCTAATATAATGATAGTTTTACTGATTGAATTAAAACGTTATCAATCGTGGAAACAGATCAAAAAAACATGCTTGCTAACCTACATAAACCCTCACTGGTGAGGGTCTTTTTTAGACGAACTCTGATTCCTACCGCTCTCCTTAGCAATATAAAGCTTAGTATCGGCCTGCTCAATTATTGATTCATATGAACTATTGGGTTCTGGAATCGCTGTCGCGATGCCGATACTGATCGTCATTCGGTTCCCTAGGTCACTGGCAGGATGGAATATATTTTTTTCCCAGATAGCATTTCTGATCGATTCCGCAACACGCAACCCAGACTGACTTTCCGTTTGAGGAAGCACAATTGCAAACTCATCTCCCCCTAGTCTCGCAACAATATCTCCGGGTCGTTTTGTCTTTTCCCTAAAAATTTCTGCAACGGCTTTCAACGCGAGATCTCCCTTAGGATGACCTTGGCTATCGTTATACTGTTTGAATAAATCAATATCTACCATTAACAGGGTCACTGGGTACTTATTGCGCGCAGCCGACGACCAGATTCTAGAGAAGTCTTGATCAAAACCTCGACGGTTAGTTAAACCGGTCAAAGGGTCTGAAATTGATAACAAATGTAGCTCCTCTTTCGCAAGCTCCAGGTTTTTTCTTTTTAATTCGATCAACAAACTTTGTAAGAAGTTTTTTCTGACCTCGTACTCCATTCGGGCGTTTGATAGGCACCCAAAAAAAGCAACTGCTGAAAAAATAAAAATGTGCTCAAGAAAAACAGTGTCACTAGCGTGGATTATATTTTTGATAAAATACAATTGTGACGCCAGAATCAATATAACCGTAGGAAAGACAAAGCGGAAGTGCACACGGACAACTGAACAGAATAAGATAATGACCAATATTGAACCGGATTGATAATGAAACTCTCCATGACCGGCGGCAATATACCCGATTAACAGTAACGATAAGTGCACAAACAGCACACACACGCAGATGGTCATTTGTGCTCTTCGGTGAGTTCTGAGTATTTCCTTGTCGTCTATTTTTTTCACTAACACCAGCGCGGAAATACAGATCGACAGACAAGCCGCCAACCGAATACACAGCATTTCATAAATCGCGCTTGGCACAATTTGATAGTCTGCAAAGAGAAATAGCAGCAGACAAAAAGCACCTACAAAAGGGTAAGCGAGGTTTATTTTTCTATAACCGGTTAATGAGTAAAGACAGAATAACTTCTCAAGGTTTTTTTCGAACGCAAAGTAGAATTCAAAGCCTTTTTTAGGCGCCAGCATTGCTACAATATCTTTTTTCGATTCCTCAGAAACAATCGCTTTACTAAATTCAAATTCCAAGAGTTGGTCCTCAGAAAGGCAAGCTCGATATAGAAAGAATAGAACCTCATTCTTCAACATTCCAGCACTTCGGAAAAAAGCCATTAAAAATTGTTCAGATACCACTGATGGAGTTGGTCCCGATAGAATTTCAAACTACTTTTTGAATCGCTTAGCCTAGCCAAACAGGAACATCAAAACGCTGCAATAGCTTTCCCGTTTCTGCCAATGGCAAGCCTACTACATTGCTGTAACTACCCTGTATACGCTCTACGAATAATGCCGCTTTACCTTGTATACCATATGCACCAGCCTTATCCATCGGCTCTCCGGTTTTAATATATAACTCGATCTGCAGATCGGTCAGGACCGAGAAAGACACATTGGTTACCACTACTTGAGCCTCAACATTGGTCTCCCCCTGAATACGCTGTGCCACAGCTATCCCGGTCAACACTTGATGAGTCTTACCTGACAACTGCCGTAACATCTCATGCGCCATTGGTGCATTATCTGGTTTGCCTAATATGTTCCCCGCGACCACAACCGATGTATCCGCCGCCAACACGATCATATCGGGGTGAACCGCAATGCCAGCCTGCGCTTTTTCTTTTGCCAAGCGAAATACATAATCACTAGGCGTCTCGTTCACGAGGACAGATTCATCAATATCCATCGACGCACTTTGGTAATGAACACCAATTTGATCTAATAGTTCTTTGCGGCGACTCGATCCCGAGGCCAATAGTAGTGCTGTCATGTTGTACTAGGCCCTTAGATATTATTGAATATTGAACAAAAGATTATGATCCACTTAATGGGCTGTGGCATAGTTTGCCCACATCATCCATTGCAGCGGCCAACTTAATACATCTGCAGCCCACGCAAATGGCAATACTACATACCATAAAGGCGAACCTTGCCGATAGTAGGCATTGGTAAAGAACGTCATGCCGTGTTGTGTTCCAAAATTTAGTTGCTTATTCGCATAACCTAGGTCTCTGCGACTAATGGGGTTTCCTGCGCCATCGGTAACATTCAGTTGATAAAACAATTCATCTTTGCCGCTATTGGCAAAATCTTTCAACATAATATCGCGGGTTTTATAGCTGCCTGTATAACCTGCATTAAGTTCCACTATTTCCAATTTTCTTTTAATATTAAGTGCTTCACGGTTACAGTTTTTTAACACCATATTAGAACGAGGCAGCGCCCAGCGCTGTTTAGTTTCATCGACCCAATAGCGACTGTAATCATCGCTATCATAAGCCTCTGGTTTATTGGCTAGCTCCTCTATAGGCAGGTGAATCCAATATTGTTGATCTGTTTCATTCACTCTGCCATCTACGCAAAGATAAAGCTGGCCACTGTCATTAATATAAGCAGCGCTTACTTTGCTGACACTATCTTTGTGGTGATTGCTTCCGGCATTAGCGATTACTATGTGAGTTAATATCCCCATTACCGATGAAAATATACCAATAGCAACATAAATGATCAGTAGCACTTTAGCTGCTTTAGGTATCGAGTCGAGTCTCTGACGGAGTTTTTTCATAGCTTGTATTTAAATAAGAAAGGTAAAGGGAAAAAGTGGACGCACCAATTTTACAACTATTTATGCACAACGCTAAGAATGAAAAATAGATCGGACAACTTTGTTGAATATACTTAAGTGATTAAACTAGTATCAAGCGAAAACATTTTCACCCGATGCAAAGACGCTAAGTTGGCTTATACAACCAAACCTAACTTAGCGTCAGCGACAACATAATTAAAACATAGACTACGAGAAGTACTTACTCATCAGCTTGGCTAATGTTTTTACCTTTTTGGTATAAGGAGGATATAACATACTGTTAGACATAAACTTGTCTTCCAGTACCGCCCTTTCATGTGAGAATGCTTTAAAGCCATACTCTCCATGACTATTCCCTATGCCACTATTATTGACTCCACCAAAAGGTAAATTGCCATGCAAGAAGTGAATGATATTTTCATTTATGCACACGCCGCCAGATGAGGTTTTTTGAATAACCGCATCAGTCGTCACTTTATTTTCGCTAAAAACATACAAGGCTAAAGGCTTGTGATGTGCATTAATGTGGGCAATTGCCTCGTGAGTATCTTGATACGTCACAATAGGCAAAACCGGGCCGAAAATTTCTTCCTGCATTAAACGGCTATTAATAAATGCTTCACTGTCTTTTTTACCAAGCACTAAGGTTGGTTCAATATAACGTGCGTTAATATCAATTTCACCACCGAAGATCACCTCCCCATCATTTTTCAAACCGTCATCCAACAAGCCTTTGATTCTTTTGGTGTGGGCAACATTCACAACACGTGCATAGTCAGGATTGTTTTTTATCTGCTCACCATAGGCGCCGGTGATGGCATCCTTCATTTCTTCAACAAAAACTTTCAATCTATTTTCAGGAATAAGGATGTAATCTGGCGCGATACAGGTTTGGCCGTTATTACTGCATTTACCCCAAGTGATTTTTTGTGCAGCTTTCTTTAAGTCAGCACTGCTGTCGATGAAAACAGGGCTCTTTCCACCCAACTCTAGGGTCACAGAAGTCAAATTCTTAGCTGCCGCCGCCATCACCGATTTACCCACCTGAGGGCTTCCTGTAAAAAAGATATGGTCAAACGGTTTCTCAAGCAGGGCAAGCGATACATCTACTTCGCCTTCGAACACGGCGACTTCTTTGTCATCAAAACACTCTGCGACAATTTTAGAAATCACCTTTGCCATGTTGGGTGTAAATTCTGACGGTTTGATCATCGCAGTATTACCTGCTGCCAAAGCAGAGACCAACGGCCCAAAGGTTAAATTTACCGGATAATTCCACGGGGAAATAATTAAGCTGACACCTTTAGGTTCATAGACGACTTTTGAACTGGAACCGAATGTCGCTTTTGTTGACGAAACGCGTTTTGCTTTCATCCATTTTGAAAGGTGTTTTAAGGTGTGCTTTATTTCATGTACCACGGGGAATATTTCAGCCAACATCACCTCAACTTCGGGCTTGTTGAAATCTTCCATTCCTGCTTCAACGATATCTGGGGTATATTTTTCGATGGTTTTCAGAAAACGCTTTAACACCGCTTTACGTTGCTGAAGGGTACTTGAGCGTAAATCCAAAGCATATTCAGTCTGTTGAATAAAAACATCATTAATTCGCGTGCTAAACTCATTCGGGTCAGCATCGATGACCTTGCTTTGAGCTGCTTTCTTTTTAACGGTCTTATCTTTAACTGCTGTATTCATGTCATCTCCCGAAATTTTTATTTAGTCGCTACTTTGGTTTCATTAAAGCTGACCGTCCAAACAACATGCTCGCGGACGGACTTTCCTGGCAGTGTGCAATAACACTGTCGGTATCTACACTATCACTTCCAAACAAATAGGCACAAGCCTTCTCGCCTATCACAAGTAAAAAGTTATCGCCTATACCTAATAAAGAGCACCTAACAAAGAGCACCAAGCAAAGGCCACCAAGCTTACATGGGCTTCAAGTAGCCATTTTCCTCTAACTCCAGCAGCAACAAATGCTGAAGCATTTTATCCTTGGCCGAATTAGGGTGCGCCAGATTCAACCGTTCGAGGAAAGGTTTCGCTTCTTCTTCATCCACTTTATGCACAAAGGAGCGAATCACTGCCTTAAACATATCACGTGGCCTGGCCATCAAAGCTTTAATATCCTTGAGACTCTTACCTAGCGCTATTTCTTCACTCGTAAAGTCAGAACCGAGCGGAAAGGCTGGAAACATACCTTCAGCTTTTCGGGAAAAAAGTATCGCTTCAATCGACTCTGGGGAATTATTCTGATAACGCACAGGGAGCTCGTAGTCCACAGCGACCTTTCCTGTAAGCTTAACTTGAGCAAGCAGTTCACTCTGGAAACGCGAGTCGGCAATTTTGATCAAGGCGATAGCAATCTCCTGATCGGTTTTACCACGTAAATCGGCAATGCCATATTCGCTCACGACTATGTCACGTAAATGTCGTGGAATGGTGATATGACCATAGTGTGGCACGATATTAGACAGCAGTGTTTTACCTGAGCCCCTAGTACTACGAACACATAGAATAGAACGTGCATCAGGTAAAGCATGCGCCATAGACACAAAGTTATATTGACCACCAACGCCACTCACCACAGTACCGTCTTCCAGTCCATCCGACACTACCGCGCCGCTCAAAGTGGCCATCATACCGGTATTAATAAAGCGCGCATGCTGCCGTTGAGCCGACAGTAAGGGCCTGTCGTAATCAAGCTGATTGATATGCCCGACACTCGACATACAAATATTTTCACTTTCTGCTCTGGGCATGGTTAGCAGTGTCTGATAGAAGTCTTGAGGACCTAGATAAAAGCCGCCATGCATATAAATGCCACATTTGAGCGATGACCCCAAACACAGCTCGCAAACACGGTCAAAATTTGCTGCATCATCCAAGTCTAACGCAACATGTTGCCCTGCCACTTCAAGGTGTTGATCAGTCCATTGCACCTGGTCGTTAAAAACACCCCAATGCTGTAAGAAGATAAAATCGGAATGGCTCAGTTCACTATTGATCAAGGCCGCGTCGATCAGTATTCTAATGGTTTCGGGGCTGACCCGTTCGGATATTTTGCCTTCATTCAGCAAGGTCTGAAGGCCAAGATCATCATACACTTTGCGCTTGACGATGCCGCTTTTGATCAGGTGCATAAAGCCATTAACGAACATTTCACTGGAGCCATAGAGCCCCTTATTAAAGCGTCCACTTCCTCCATATTCTGTCAGTAGATTCTCGTCAATATCTAGTTCTTTTAATACGCTCTGATACGCAGCATTGTCATCTTGGCGAACTTTACACGCATAAACAATTGCATCACCTAAGGATCCAATGCCAATCTGCAACGTGCCACCATCCTTAATTAAGGTACTGGCGTACATGCCCGCCATGTAGTCAGCATTCGGCACAGACATATTTGGCGGCGCAAAGAGCGTCGTCGAATAAGCGGGATTATTAACGACCAAGTCGTACAAATCTGGGTCAACCATGGCATTGTTATACATGAACGGTAGATTGTCATGCACCTGAGCAATAGTGATAATTTTCTTACCTTTGGCTTTTTCCTGTTCGATCAAGGGCAAAATGTCGAGTGTCACGTCGGTGTTGCAACTCAGGCTTAGCTTTTGAACGCCGTCCACCTCTTTATGGGCAACCAGCTGCGCCATGACGTTGACACCATTCAAGATCAGGTCTCGGGCGATAAAGGTATAGTTGCTCGAAATATAGTTTTGCTGCGCCGACTGGCTATTCTTCATCGCGCCTGCTTTGAAGTAAAATTCAGACACTGTGATATTGTCTGGAAGGCTTTTATTACGTACCGCCTTGGTGTATTCCAGCTCCTCATAGTCGCCGAATAAACGTTCAACAAAAGGCACCAAAAACTTGGCTTCCATATCATTTTTTGGCCTAGGTTTTTCCAAAGACAAGGCAGTGAGAATACGCAAACTAATGCTCGAATCGTTCACAGCACGTCGATAAAAAGCATTCGCCAACTGGTTGGGTTTGCCTAATCCCAGCGGCAATCCCAACACAATATGCTTTCCAACCATCTCAATAGTTTGTTCGACACATTGTTCAACATCACTTAACCACTCCATAACTTAGCCCCTTATTATTCTACAACTCAAAATTAACCTATATTTGCAGTTAAACAATGTACCAAGCCTGTTTCACGAGAGTCATGATCTAGGTCAACGCCCCCCCTTCCCATAGAGGGAAAAATAGACGAATAGGGAAATTGACTAGAAAAAGAGACGGAATTATTTACTGCTTAATCCCTGAACGGAGAGTGAGTCGTAGCAAGGTTGATCCAAGGGCACAAGATTGATAGTAAAGGTATGGGCCTTTAGTCATTCTAAATTGAAGTGTTAAGATTGCGCGCTTAGGGATACCGCAGTAAACATAACTTTGAGTTCAGGCCTTAGCTGGGGTCCGACCCCAGCGATTCCAAGAAATTACGTACAACTATAAAGCGGCTTATTTATTCCAAGCAGCTATAACCATGATATATGCTCATGATTGACCTTCTTTGAGTTCTTACATGCCTCTCTATCGGCTAGCAAATAAAAAAAACATATCAATGATAAATTGACCTGCTGAGAACTAAAAAAACAAATTCAGCCCTTTATCAACATCTCAATTTTTCAGCTTAAGCAGTTGCCTTTTCAACTTTTTCGACAACCGATATTGTCGCTTTAACCGTTGCAGCTTTTGCGGTTATCACTTTCTTTTTCGCAGCAGTTGTTGCTTTCTTAGCTACTTTTTTCACCTTGTCTGTTTTCGTTTCGGGCTTTTCAAACTTAAGGATGAATTCACCAACTTTTCCACCAAAAAAATTATTTGTCTCACGCACTTTACCGTAAACCAAATCTGCTATTTCTCCGTGCTTGTTTTCAACAGCCGATATAGCATTCTCAATACCACCCTGGACCTTTTCCTGGTAAGACTTAATAGTTCCCATTAAATATCCCTCATCATGAACAATTAGTGCAGATCCTAAGTAACCTACACGACGACGTGTCAAAATTATTCTATGAGTTTAAATTAGAGCACTCAAACTACTGACATTGCTGGGGGTGGACCCTAGGGTTTTTCATGCCTTCCTGTTGAATCTGATTTTTTCTCGTATTAGTTGTAGTATCATGGAGATACAACTAAAAAAATAGAACAACTAAACCAAAAAAGGTTTTTTCATGACACAACTTACGCAAGAACAGATGCAGGACTTTTCCGATAAAGTAGCCGACATCTGCCAAGATATGAACCTAGAACCCGATCAAATGTTAGACGCCATTGGTAGTACGTTTATTGGCGCCGTCATGAGCTTTGGCAAAACAGACTATCGTGTTGAAGTGTCTGATGTTGCTTACGCGATGGTTGATACTATTTTCGAGTCGGTCGTTGACGAATAGCGCTAGGGTTCCACCCTCATGATGGGATTGTAAGGGAAATATACCCTTTCAAAATTTAAATTTTAGATCACCTTCGCAAATATAAGTTAAACCCCTACAGGTAAGCCTCGCATTAGGTACACTAGTACTATTACAAGATATTTTAATCTATAGAGATATCTGAAAGCATTAGAGTATGCTTGAGCTTTTTTAAACCCATTAAAATAAGAGAAATCTATTCATGAATGACCCACAATATGAGGAACAACTATCTGTAATGTCAGATAAGGGATTAGTTCTTGACTCTAGAATAGAAAGAAAACAAGTTAACGGTTTATATGGGATGTACGCTACAGCGCCCATTAAGATGGGAGAAGTGCTAGCCAGTGTCCCAACTACCTTCAAAATGCCACTGAGTACCCGTTTCAATTACCCTAAAAACACTTCTTTTGACCTAAAGTTTGCACATACTGCAGCAATTGAACTCAGCAAAGGCAAGGACTCAGATTACTACGTTTATTTCCTTAAAATGGAAACCCTCGATGAGCTTAAGGATAATTCTTGTTACTTTTATACGGATGAAGAACTTAATTTAATTAAGCAATTAAACCCGATTCTTCTTTCTAAAATAGTTGAATATAGACAGGCTATTAAGCACTTTGTTGAAGTCATAACAGGCATAGATTCGACAATAAATGTTGAAGAATTGACCAGAGTCATTCTCAATGTCAACAGTAGAAGTTGGACGAATACCGGCACCTTACCCATTTTTGAACTGTTTAATCATTGTGATGTAAGAGGCGTGACAATGCGTGAACTTGAAAATGGCAGTAAGCGTGCCTACGTTGCTAGAATAGATTACGAAGTAGGTGAACAAATTTGGGTATCTTACGGCAAGAGAGATATGTATGAATTCGCAATTTCATTTAATTACTTTGACCCATCTGGCACGCATTTCATTAACTTAGGCAAAAGAATCATTCAACAAGCACGCTCAGATTTTGAAAAAAGTGTGTTCTCGCATGCTGCTAAAAAGTACACATTGAAGTCTTCAAATGTGAACGGTGTGATTAATTACACGATAAATGATCATGAGGCTGCTCTGTTCATTGAAGGCGCGCCTAATGCAAAGCTACTAGACTATATCCGGGACACCTCATTCCAGACAATCGAAGAACTTAGCAATGGGAAAAGTACACCCGCATCATTTGATAAAAAAATGTTAAGCGTGTTGGATTTTTTAATGCATGTGAACAATGTAGATAAGTTTACTCTGGACGACATTCCAGAGAAGCTTCAACGATTTTATTTTATGCTCATTAAAGAAAAACAAATGCTATTAGCAAATAAAAAATGGGTCATTATGAACAGTGCTGATTATATCTTTATCCCAGATTTAAAATTGCTCTGTTAGCTTCCCTGCTTGCAATTATAACGAATTACTTTAGGTTTGCTCACACCTTAAATTTGGGCAAACTTCTGAAGTATTTATGCCTCTAATTCTTTTGTATTAAATCTGCCAACTCAGAACGATTATTGATGTTCAGTTTTTGATAAATGCGATACAAATGATTCGATATTGTTGAAGGTGATCGACCTAGCTTTTTGGCTATCTGTTTAAAACTTAGCCCTTGGGTCACGCCTTTCACTACCTCTACTTCTTTATCCGTTAGGGTGTCTAATGGGTTGGCATTTCTGAGATTGACGCGAACCAAATCGCCTAGCGCTTCACAACTAACTAGGGTGTTTTTTATCAGCGATTTTTCACCTTCATCGGGTAGATCAAAAGGCAGACACTGCGAAAGGTTATTAGGATATATTTCTTCGACCAAATCCAAAAAAGAAGGCTCTACTTCATGGTAGACGCCGTATTTATCACAAATCGCATGAGATGAAAGTAAATCGCTACCGTTATTCAAACTCAACATACACGAATGTGATGCCGCTTCAATCAAGTGGTAGATAACGCTTTGATGACACTTTTTTTCAACAGCTGTAAATGGCTCGTTTCTGTTAAACCTGTAAATAGAAAGCAAGGTATAGATACCACTTCTCTGGTTAATATGGATAGAGCTCAAAATACGTTCAATCCGATTTGGTTTGAATACTTTTCTATAGATGTCAGAGTTATAGAAAGCATCGTCATCCAGAGCATCCGCCATATCTACGGCCTCCCCTACGTGTTCGTAAATATGTTTACGCAGCGGGTTGATCGAAATTGAGTCAATAAGCTGTTCCGCAAAATTCGTTGGTAAGCCAAGAGATGTATGCGTATGGAATGTACGTGTACTTAAATGCCCGGTACTCCATATTGCGGCGTCAAAACAAATAAGCGACTGCAGCTCCTTTAATGCCCAGTCTCGAAAATGTGAAATATTAACTTGTTGAGTCGAACGATATAGGCGACTTATAAATGAGTCGAGCTCTGTCATTGTAGTCTGCACGTGTTGATGAAGTTAACTACATTAAAAACCTATTGGGCTAATTTTACTATTCATTTCAACTGGTGCCTCTGTCAATATATTTTCACTTAGCCCAAGGTGAGAGCATGACGTTAGATACAACGAATAAGGTAAACAGAAGTGACATACTTATTATTGGAGCGGGCATAGCGGGTCTTGTCTTGGCCTATGAGAGTCTTAACAAGGGTCTCAAGGTGACCATAATAGACAGAGATGATAAGGAGAACTTAGGCGGATTAGCAAAAAGTTCTTTTGGTGGTATGACACTAATAGATACCCCCCTACAAAGAAGAGTCGGCGTGAATGACAGCCATCAAATAGCCAAAAGAGATTGGTACTCCTTTGCGAACTTTAACGAAAATGATTACTGGCCTAAAAAGTGGGCTGATTACTATATCAAAAACTCCACAACCAAAGTTTATAACTATTTACGCGGACTAGGCCTGCACTTTTTACCTGCTGTAAACTGGGTAGAAAGAGGTTTACAGGGTGATGGTAATTCACTGCCGAGGTACCATGTTCTCTGGGGAACCGGATTTCGATTAGTTGAGCAATTTGTTGCGTTGATCAATGATCATCCCAACAGATGCAATCTCAAGTTTTTCTTCAGACACAAGGCTTACGGTTTTATTAAAGATGGCAATAGTGTAACGGCAGTCGAAGTCTTAGATGAACAAAATGGCCAAGAAATAAATTTTGAAGCTGAAAGTATCGTAGCTGCATGTGGTGGAATAAACGGCTGCTTAGCCAAGGTAAGAGAAAACTGGATCGAGTCTTGGGGTGAAGCACCAGCTGAAATACTGAATGGTTCACACCCATTCGCAGACGGATTGATACATGATGTCTTGCGATCTCATGGTGCGAATATTACCCATTTGGATAAAATGTGGAATTATGCCGCAGGAATACCACACCCTCAAGCCAAGTTTGAAGATCACGGTTTGAGTTTGATTCCTTGTAAATCAGCTCTTTGGTTAGATCACAAAGGCAGACGAATAGGACCTGAACCGCTGGTAACGGGCTTCGATACCAACGAGTTATGTCGCCGAGTTTCGGCACTAGAAGCACCTTATACCTGGCAATTACTAAACTGGCGAATTGCCGCAAAAGAATTAGCCATATCAGGGTCCGAGCATAATCCGTCAATACGAGATCGAAAGTTCTTGTCATTAATCAAAGAAATTTTACTCGGTAATAACAATCTCCTTAGATACCTAGAATCTGAAAGTGATCATTTTTTAGTGGCTGACACGTTGTCTGAACTAGTCGAAAAGATGAACACACTTAATGGTAATGAGGATATAGAGCTTTGTGAATTAGACACCGTGATTTCTGACTATGATGCAATGATCAGTCGCGGCAAGTCTCTATGGAATGATGACCAACTAAGGCGAATACAACACGCCAGATCTTGGAGTTCTGACCGTTTACGCACTTGTAAACCTAAGCCCTTGATGTCGAGAGGATCTGGCCCGCTTATCGCAATAAAACTCAGATTAATATCCAGAAAGAGTTTAGGGGGGATTCAGACAAATTTAGATAGCCAGGTTCTGGACGTCTCTGGTGAGCCTATCAATGGTTTGTATGCGATAGGTGAAGCAGCCGGGTTTGGTGGAGGTGGCGCCAACGGTTTTAAGTCATTAGAGGGTACATTTTTAGCCGGATGTATCTTAACGGCACAAACTGCTGCCGACGCAATTGCTATAAAAAAGTCTAAGGAGAACGTATGAAAAAGACAGGCGCATGGTTGGTCAGGTACGCCCTAGAGCAACTCGACATCCGGTTTACCTTTGGTATTCCTGGCGTCCACAATACAGAAATTTATGATGAGATAAACACATCAGATTCGATTGAACCGGTACTGGTTACGCATGAAGGCTGCGGTGCATTTATGGCCGATGCTGTTAGCAGAACAAGCGGATCGGTTGGCGCATTACTTATTGTCCCTGCTGCCGGTGTCACGCATGCAGCCAGTGGTATTGGGGAAGCATTTTTAGATGGCATCCCGATGCTTGTGATAGCAGGAGGTATTCGAAGTGACTCGGAATATAAATACCAGCTACATGACATTGACCAACACGCACTATTAAAACCCATCACCAAAGCGTGCTATAAAATATCCAATCAAAATGAAATACTGTCAACTTTCTATGAGGCTTATGAGGTAGCAACCTCAGGCGAGCCAGGCCCGGTATTTATCGAGGTACCCGTTAATATACAACTCTACGCGGGTGATATTGGGTCATTGCAACCTTATGCTGACTATCGTCAGAAAAAGAGCAGTAATAGCGTAAACCTATTGAGCACGGAGATTGATTCTGCCGTTACTCTGTTACTCGAAGCTAAATCTCCAGGCTTATTTCTCGGCTGGGGTGCGGTGGATGTTAGTTACGAAACATCAAGAATTGCTGAGCTATTAGGCGCTCCCGTATCAACAACATTACAGGGGCTTAGTGCGTTTCCGGCAAATCACGAACTGCATACCGGAATGAGCTTTGGCCCTGCAGCAGTGCCTGCGGCAACAAACGCATTTAAAAACTGTGATGCGTTATTGGCTGTAGGTACACGCTTTGCCGAAATAGCGACAGGTAGCTTTGGCGTGACCGTACCGGAGAAACTAATACATGTAGACATCAACCCAAACGCTATCAATGCGAATTATCCTGCACAGGTAGCCATTGAAGGAGATGCAAATGTGATTTTACCCTTGCTATTATCGCGCCTCGAGCAGATTTTAGATGAAAGGCAGTTGAGTTTTTCAAGCAAAAGACGTGAGGTCGCTGCTGCAGTTAAACTAGACAAGGATGCTTATAGAGCAGAATGGTACGCACACTCAGTAAAGGGCAAAGTAAACCCCGCTAGGTTCTTTGATGCACTGAGATTGAAACTCCCCGATGACGGATTAATTGTAGTGGATGATGGAAATCATACTTTTCTGACAGCGGAGTTAATGGGTATTCATTCTCCTCGTGGGATGATATCTCCGACAGATTTTAACTGTATGGGTTATGCCGTACCCGCCACCATTGCAACTAAATTAGCAAACCCCGATAAGGACGTGGTATCCATTATTGGCGATGGCGCTTTTTTGATGACATGCATGGAACTCTTAACAGCAAACCACAAGAATGTTGGAGCAGTATTCACCATTTTCAATGATGGTGAGTTGTCTCAAATTTCTCAAGCGCAAGCCCTACCCTATAACCGTAAAACGTGTACCGTGTTACCCGAGACGAAGTTTCAAGGTGTCGCGTTAGCAACAGGCGTTGAATATATCCGAATGGAAACCAATGACGATATTGTGACTAAGCTAGAAGAGGCTTGGTCAATATCAAAAATGGGGAGACCGGTGATTCTAGACGTCAATATAGATTACAGTAAAAAAACCCGGTTCACCCAAGGTATCGTGGGTACCAATCTAAAACGGTTACCCTATAAGTCAAAGATTAAAATGGTGGGTAGAGCGCTAGTCAGAAAAGTAACCGGATAATTGCTGCTTTAAGAAATATTATAGCTGGGGGAGCTCCCCCAGTAATTATTAATAACTCGGTACCAAAACCGTTACTATTCTCGGAGCTCTAAACCAAAAAAAGCGAGGGCGAAAGACGGTGCCCCCGCAGTCAGCAGAGCAAACTAAAATTTAGCGAGTAATTGTAGCCACACCTTACTTGTATCAGTTTTTCCTGTACCAGAATCGCCTTCACTATAACTTGCCAATTTCAGAACCCCTGAGTAATTTTCATCAAACTTCTGGGTAACCACCAAATCCACTTCGCTACCAAAATCGGTACTGCCTTCATTTTCATCAAACTGATGAAATGCTACGGCAACTTTTGGTCCCAACTCTTTAGAGGATATAGATAAGTATGTATCATCCAAACCGCCCGCTGGCGTCGCCAGGAACTTATCAGCCCAGCCATTAAATTTATGCTTTGTTCCCAATGGCGTACTAAAGCCAATATTATCTTCTGAGCCAAGCGACTCAAGACCCAGTTTTGCAGTAATTCCCGATACTTGAACACCCACTTCAACATTGAAGTAATCAATATCGGTCTCAGAAATATTGTCAACTTCCTGAGTAGCATATTCTGCAGTATAAAGAAGCGACGCTTCTTCTAACTTGATATTGCCTGATGCCCGAAGACCAAGCGTATCGGTATTATCTTCAATCAAGTATGCATAAGCCGTCAAACTCAAGCCGTCAATACTCTTGTTGTTCACATTAATAAGCTGGTCACCTTGCCCGCTGTTTGTGCCAAAAATACTGTTAACATTGAACAGATGCGCTGCCTGAATGGTGGTCTCCGGTAAGCTTTTATTTATAATAGAAATTGCATCATAGGTTTGTTCATTTTGGCGCCAAGCAACGCCGCCAACAAAGCGCTGGTTGTCAAGAGTAATACGCTGACGCCCATATCGCACAGTCGTTTCTGCTGGCGCTGCATATTCCAAATATGCTTGATTAATTTCTGAGTAAGTAGGGTCTGCAACTACCGCATTGCCAGGGTTGGCACCTAATGTATCGTTGTACCCATCTTCAATAATGGTACTGTTACTATCGAACTCTAATGTGCCTGTGAGTTTTTTATAGGGCAGCGTTTTATAGGTAATGCGGGTTTTCAGCGTAGAGGCATTTGCTTCAGTGTTGCCCGTCGCATCGTCTTGATTGACATATTCATAGCGATATCTCAGCGCAATAGAAGCATCACCACCAGAAATTGCTGCCGCGATTGAGTCAACTTGATCGCTTGCATAAGTTGGAGCAGTCGACGATAGCCCGACGACGAGCATTGGAATAGTAAAACTTAACATGTTCTTCATAGACAGTATCCTGCATATTGATTTGTGTACGATATGTCCTAGTGGACATTATCATTGGACACCTTTATTTAACAGCCTCAACAGCTGAACTACAATTCATACAAAGAGGTAAAAAGACTACTCCTACAAGGGTACAGATAGACTAATCACTGGGCATTTAAAGTGCGTAATAAGAGGCGTTTGTATTCGTTTTCGTAGGAATTTTTATTAACCGAGCCTCTAACCAATACAGTACTAGGCAAGCTTGTAAGAAAACGTACCAGTGATAATAGGGGTATCGGATGGGGTACACTCTAGGTACATCACTATAGGTAGCTATATTCCCGGCATCGAGTGTGAAGGGGTTTAGCCAAAAAGTCGAAGCATGAATATCGTAAGTCGACATCAACTTAGTAACGAATAAGTAAATATGCTAGCGATGTGCTTCTTCAAATATCGCACCCCATGCGCATAATAAGTCTAGCGCTGGATTGAGTTGTGTTGCCAGTTCAGTCGACGTGTATTCAACCTTTGGCGGCACCTCTGCATAGACATGCCGCTTTACCAATTTATCTTTTTCCAATTCTCTTAATTGCTGTGTGAGCATTTTTTGAGTGATTTTTGGAATTGCTTTTTTGAGTTCACCAAAGCGTAAAGTTTCACCTCGAAGTTGATACAGAATAATGACCTTCCATTTACCGCCAATCACATCGATCGCTGTCGTCACAGGGCAATTGGTGCCGTCATTGTCCTTTTTTTCAGCACAATTAAGCGATGCATCAGAAACATTTTCATCCACTTGAGAATTATTTTTTTGGCTTGAAGCCTTTAAAGTCTTCATAAGACACCTTTTGGTAACTAAATATCATTATTGTGCGTACTTGCCAAAATGATACACGGAAATTATAGTAGTCTCAACAGTATATAAAGTATACCTAGCGTTATTTTTATACTTATGCTCAGTTTTATACTTATACAGTTTTATACCGAAGTGCTCGGTGATTCCTTTTGATATTTACTAATTTATGGATGCTATTTGTATGCCCCAAAATACAATTGAACTGATCAGCTTTGACTTATGCCCATTTGTTCAACGCTCAGTGATCACACTTAAAAAGAAGAACATAGACTTCAACATTACGTATATCGATTTGGCAGACAAACCCGACTGGTTTCTTGAAATCTCACCTTTAGGAAAAGTACCGGTGCTGCGGTATGGCGATGAGGTTATTTTTGAGTCGGCGATCATTAATGAATTCCTAGATGAAATTACAGGGGACTCACTTCTACCCTCTGACCCACTATCCAAAGCCAAACAACGCGGCTGGATTGAATACGCAAGCCAGGTGTTAGTCGACCAATATTTATTGTCTGTAGCGGATAACGCCGTCGACTTTGAGAAACACGCAACTCACCTTAAGCAAAAGCTAAGCCGTTTGGAAGACGAAGTGAGTGATAAAGGTTTCTTTATGAATGACACCTTCAGCCTGATTGACTCGTCTATTGCACCTCTATTTACCCGCTTGGATATTCTAGCAAAACGTTTTAACCAAACATTTTTACAAGGCTTCCCTAAGTTACTGGTCTTGAGTAAAAACCTAGTTGAAAAAAATTACGTTTCTGACTCGGTCATTAGCAACTTTGAAGAGGTTTATGTGAACTACCTTAAAACAAATAAGGCCTTCATAACGCTCTAGAAAGACGACCTAAACATAGATCGAAACAGATACCAAAACAGGATAAAGAACCATGACATACAAAAAACTTTTTTCGCCTCAAAAACTGGGCAACTTAGAATTACCGCACCGCATCATAATGGCTCCGCTTACACGTTCGCGCTCTGCACAACCGGGTGATATACCACAGCAAATGAATGTTGAGTATTACGGTCAGCGCGCATCCGCTGCATTGATCATTTCAGAAGCCACTCAAATTTCTCCGCAAGGAAAGGGTTACGCTTTCACGCCAGGCATTCACTCTAATGCACAAATTGACGGTTGGAAAAAAATTACCGATGAAGTACACCTAAAGGGCTCAAAAATCTTTCTACAATTGTGGCATGTTGGGCGTATATCCCATTCGAGCTTACAAAAGGGCGGCGCCCTACCCGTTGCTCCGTCGGCCATTGCGCCAGACGGTCAGGCTTTCACCTATGAAGGTATGCTAGATTTTGAAACACCCCGCGCATTGAGCCTAGAAGATATTCCAGATATCGTTGACCAATATACACAAGCGGCAAAAAATGCAAAAGCAGCTGGTTTTGATGGCGTTGAAATTCATGCCGCTAACGGCTATTTATTGGATCAGTTTTTGAAGGATGGCACAAACAAGCGTGAAGATCGTTACGGAGGATCTATCGATAATAGAATTCGTCTGACACTAGAGGTCACTAAGGCAGTCACTGAAGTTTGGGGGGCTGAGCAGGTAGGGATTCGTATTTCTCCCACAGGTACCTTTAATTCTATGTCAGAAAGTGCACCAACGCCCTTATTTGAAGCCTTAGTAGAAGCGCTTAATGCGTATAACTTAGCCTACTTACATGTCGTTGAAAACTTTGGTGGTAGCAGTGATGTCGAATTTGACTTCGTTAGTCTTCGTAAGAAATTTAATGGTGCTTACATAGCAAATGGTGGTTATACCGGTCAGTTAGCTGAAGCAAGCCTAAGTGAAAACAAAAGCGATTTCGTAGCCTTTGGCGCACCGTTTATTAGTAATCCGGATTTACCTCAGCGGCTACGAGAGAATGCTCCGCTAAACCAAGCTGACCCCAATACTTTCTATGGTGGCGACGATAAAGGTTACACCGATTACCCAAGCTTGGCAGAACAAAGTACCTTAACAGCCTAACTAAAACTCACTCATAGCCTAGACTTAAACTAAACCGTATAAGTCTAGGCTGAGTTAATAAGTTAAACGCAAGATCAACACTCTACCTTTTCAAATAGTTAACATTGTCATCAATACCAACCATTTTCGCCGCCTTTAATCCCAGTATTTAGAGACAGCAGCAAATCAATCCTTTAGACTTTGTCACCTTGCTTTATCTTAGGGACTAGATCATGTCGAACACTCAAGCACTGCCACCAGCAGACGCCTTCTTTTTACTCATAGAAAGTGAAAAAACACCCAGCCAAATAGGTGTGTTAATGCGCATGAAGCTGCCAGCAAAAGCCGACAAAGGTTTTATCTTGAATCTAGTGGAAGGCTTTCGAACATATCAGCCCACTTCTGCACCCTACAATTTGAAGCTAGCCAAGCGTACCGCAACCCGCCCAATGCATGCTTGGGAGAAAGTTGATAAAGTCGATATCAACTATCACTTACGCCACTCCGCACTACCTCAACCAGGTGGTGAACGCGAGTTAGCGGTACTGATATCAAGATTGCATAGTATTCCACTAGATCACAGCAGACCTTTATGGGAGTGCCACGTCATAGAAGGTCTGGAAGATAACTGCTTTGCGATTTATAGCAAGATGCATCATGCCCTGTTAGATGGAGTGGTCGGCACTCGTCTCATGTCGCAGTGGATGGGACAAACCGAGCCACATGTTACGCCTGATTTCTTACCTTTTTGGGCAATGCCGAAACCTAAGCGCGAACGAAAAAAAACGAGTTTAAATCCTGTACCACTCGCCGACTCATATACTCTCTTTGAACAAATAACAGATCCAATAAAGTCTGCGATGGATGTATTCAGTGCCACCCTAAATAGTATACTTGGCTCACATAGTAGAAAAAGCCCAGGGCTAGTCACACCTTACAGCGCACCCAACTCGATACTCAATGCTGCCGTTGGTCCTCAACGAAGAGTGAGCACCGCTGTTTTTAGTACTGAACGACTACTAAGCATCGCCAAGCAAGCTGATGGCACCCTGAATGATGTCGTCATGGCAATTTGTGGCGGCGCGCTCCGTAGCTACCTAATAGAACTGGATGCCTTACCTGCTAAGTCATTAGTCTCACAAGTGCCTGTGTCATTTCGTCAAAAGGATGATACTGGTGGCGGCAATGCTATCGGCATGGTGCTCGCGTCTTTAGGTACAGATGAAGCCAATACCCTAGCCCGTTTCGATAAAGTCAAAACCTCGATGTCAGCAGGCAAAGCATTGCTGGCAAATATGAATGCTGCACAAATTACCGCTTATAGCGCATTAATGACCCTACCGTTTACCTTGGGGCAAATGGCGGGGACCAGCAATCATAGTAGCCGACCAATGTATAACGTGGTGATTTCAAATCTCCCTGGACCGCGCGAACAACGCTATTTAAACGGTGCCGAAGTCATGAACGTCCACCCGGTTTCCTTCGTGATGCAAGGCCAAGCGCTGAACATCACCCTGTTTACTTATGCAGATAAACTAACTTTTGTTTTTACCGCCTGCCGTGAATCATTACCCAGTATTCAGCGTCTGGTCACCCATACGACCGAAGCAGTTGAGTCATTGGAAAGTGAGTTCGACAATAAACCCGTTGTAGCAGTGACACCAAAAAAACCAAAGAAGAAGCAAGCAGCTCGAAAGAGTAGTCGAAAATCAAAATCGACAGGGTAAATATATATAACCTAGATTCTGCAATCGGATTGAGGATCGATAGTGAAAATCATATGCTTAGGCAGGCCGCTAGCAACTTTTGGCACAGGCATAGCCTTTGTTCTATTTTATTGACCTATTGATTGACTGTTTAAATCATTCTTGAATCATAAGCCCAGTGCAACAAAGCCTGGCGCTGCTTTCTACGGCAACTAAAGTCGTATTTTTCACAGTACTTTCTCACCGCACCAGCATGGCGGCTAAATGCTTTCCATCTCTTTATTTGCCGAACATCATCTTCGGAACGTCTTCCCATATAATAGCGACAATACCATTGAAACCAGCCTCGTGGATCTTGAGGGTGAATCCATCCTTTGCGCCTCCACTCCCCTAAAGACTGAGATGCATCTACAGAAAAGTAATTAAGAGTCACATCTTTTACCTGAGGACTTAACTTCGCAGCAGTGAACCATATTTTTGGAAACTCACCTTGGCAATCATTTAGATATTTACCGCCGAATATTCCTAATAGCAACATTTCTTGAGGGCATAGATCCGGTTGAAATTCACTCGCAAAGTTCTCGCCGACACCTTCAGACAAGATATAAACATAGTCTTTCTGCATACAGTCATCAACGTAGACTTTTTTCATATGCGGTTGAGCAACATCAGCTCTCCAGGGTGCGGTCTCATATAAAAAGAATTCGTTATGTATTCATTTGGGTGTTTTCTAAAATGGTGCCTTAGTAAGGTAATTGGCACAATGATTGGCAGTAAACCCTGACGATAGTCAGTTATAACAGTACTTAACTCCTGCTTATCATCGGCATCCAAATATTTCTTAAGGTAACCTTGAATATGATGAAGGGTATTTACATGGTTTTTTTGCTCGCGATAACTTTTAGCAAATCCATCATCTCAGAAAAATATTTCAAGCCGAGTACGTCAATATCATCATTATTTCCAGCTAACAATGCGCCGAGTGATTTAGCTCTTATTTGATCATGACTCATCAATATATATTTATGCGTCGCATGAAATGTTTGTAACTGAGAAATAGAAACACCTTGTTTAAAAGCGTCTTTCCAACGCGCATAAATATAAATACGTG
>ENA-OSET01001787-OSET01001787.1-sediment-metagenome-genome-assembly--contig:-NODE-1787-length-21696-cov-14.222397_pt1 | contig 21696 bp, 21 predicted proteins | sample MGYA00237882_ERZ534229 | MGnify/ENA primary metagenome ERZ534229 (study PRJEB26408, sample SAMN06266212) | sediment metagenome | isolation source: Hudson Canyon methane seep mesocosm | place... | reverse complement strand
AAAGTTAACTAACACATCTTCATTATATAAGTTATTACCAGCTGAACAACAAAATGTTAATGTTACTCTTACATCATCAATTCTTACCATTCCTTTATCAAGAGTAAAAGTTTGATTTTGCGATGTAACATCAAGCACATAATTAGGTAAAGAAATTTGAATAAAAGTCAGTCTTCGGATTATTGATTCATCAGTATATCGTAATTGTAATGTGTAAGAAGGTATTATAACCTCATCATCTTCACTACAAGACAGTAAGAAAAACATTGATAAGATTAATAGATATCTCATACCTCAATCTACAACTATCAAAGAAAAATTCAAAAGGGGAGTGGGGGTTGAAGTTATTTGACAGTTATTGATTAATCAATCTTTTAAAGCCTTTAAAATTGAAATATTTATAAATTTGCAACAATTAATTCCAAAAAAAGAAACTCCCTATGAAATTTGAAGATTTAAACTTACACCCTACATTACTAAAAGCTGTTAAAGATCAAAATTACACTCATCCAACTGCTATTCAGGAACAAGCAATTCCTTTATTATTAAAAAAAAATGATGTACTAGGGAGCGCTCAAACTGGAACTGGTAAAACAGCTGCTTTTGCATTGCCTATTTTACATCATTTGATAAATGAGAAAAGTAATAATAGTAAAATAAAAATAAGAGCTTTAGTAGTTACGCCCACTAGAGAACTTGCCATTCAGATTGGAGAGAATTTTACGGACTACTCAAAATATACCAAGCAGAGTTCTACGGTTGTATATGGAGGTATATCTATTGACGCTCAAAAAAAAGTGCTAAAAAAAGGGTTTGATATTTTAATCGCAACTCCAGGAAGATTACTAGATCTTTGTAAGCAAGAAATCGTCGATCTTAGCACCGTTGAAATATTAGTGCTTGATGAAGCAGACTTAATGCTGGATATGGGATTCATAGATGATATTAGAAAAATCGATTTTTTATGTCCCAACCAAAAGCAAATATTATTATTTTCTGCAACCATGCCTACGGTTATTCGTCGTATTGCTAACCAGCATTTGGCTGAGCCTGAGCATGTCACGATTAAAGTTAAAACAACAACCGCAGAAACGATACGCCAGCGTTATTGGACCGTTAGCGGCATGCATAAGTTGGATGCTTTAACGCGTATTTTAGAAGCGGAAACGTTTGATGCGATGATTATTTTTGTGCGCACTAAAAATTCAACTGTTGAACTCGCTGAAAAATTAGAAGCGCGTGGCTTTTCTGCCGCTGCGATTAATGGTGATTTGGCGCAAAACCAGCGTGAAAAAACGATTGCCAGATTGAAAAATGGTAAATTGGATATTCTAGTCGCTACGGATGTTGCCGCGCGTGGTCTTGATGTGCCGCGTATTAGTCATGTTGTGAACTATGATATTCCTTATGATACCGAAGCTTATGTGCATCGTATCGGTCGTACTGGACGTGCGGGTAAAAAGGGTGATGCGATTTTATTTGTCGCACCTCGTGAAAAACGTATGTTAGCTGCAATTGAGCGTGCAACTAAACAGCGTATTGAGCTAATGGAACTGCCTTCTACAGAAATAATTAACGATAAACGTGTTAATCGTTTTAAGCAGAAAATCACAGATACTTTAGCCAATGAAGAGTTGGAGTTTTACACAAAAATCATTGAGCAGTATGAGACTGAGCATGATATTCCTGCGATTGAAGTTGCCGCTGCATTAGCAAAATTAGTACAAGGTGATGAGCCATTGTTACTAAAAAAGCCAGCAAAAGTAAAAGAGCGCGCTAGCCGTGATCGTAATGATCGCAACGACCGAGATAGAAGTAGTGTTAATCGTAAAAGCGGCGCTTCTTTACAAGGTGGACATGAGCGCTACCGTATTGAAGTAGGTAAAGATCATGGCGCTAAACCAGGTAACATTGTGGGTGCCATTGCTAATGAAGCAGGATTAGACGGCAAGTCTATTGGTCAAATTGATATGCATTCTGAGTTTAGTATTGTTGATTTACCTAAAGGTATGCCAGCAGAGCTGTTGAATGATTTACAAAATACCCGTGTTGCTGGACAGCAGCTTAAAATGACGGTTGTTAAAGAGAGCGATAATATCCCTCGTCAAACTAAAACACGTGGCGGTAGCTCAGATAAGCCAAAAAGATCAAGAAGAAGCGCGGGTGGTGGCGGTAAAAAAAGATCGTAGTTTAATTGTTAGGTGGAATAGCTTGGTGGAAACGCTTCGCTATTCCACCCTACCAAACACTTTATTCAAAGGTAGGGTATCCTTTTCGTAATCTATTAATTTAATTGGTATGCACTGCATACCCTACAATAGAGTAATACGATAGAGCCCCCGTACTTTTTACGGCATTATCATCCGTATGTTTTTTAATGAAGATGCACCCCCTCATTTTCACGCTCAATATGGTGAATTTAAAGCAAGCATCAACATTCAAACGCTGGAATTAGTTGAAGGAAAGTTACCACGGCGCGCATTAAATCTTATCCTTGATTGAGCTGAACTGCACCAAAGCGAATTGTTGCATGATTGGGAGTTATGCGAATTACACCAACAGCCAATAAAAATAATGCCTTTAAAATAAAACCATGTATTTTGACGTAATTGATGCAAAAATAATACGCCATTTAGAGTTTAACGTTACGTTTTCTGATGGCCTTACGGGCAACGTAAAAATACTCTCCAGTCATTTATATGGTGTTTTTGCTGCATTGATAGAGCCAGAGTTGTTCAAACAACTTACAGTTACTGATGGTTTTGTAAGCTGGCCGAATGATATTGACCTTGCGCCTGACGCCATGTATCAGGCTATAAAAAACGATGGCGAGTGGATCTTGCAGTAAAGCTTAAGCGTCCCACTGCATGTCCTTTGCCTCTGAAGGGTATCGCATTGCGTACCCATACTTACGCAAGCTCTAACAAATAAATCAAATACACATTAAGCAGCACCAATATAAGGCTAATGCCCTTCCAAACGGCTATTGGGTTACGCTCAATCAGTGGTATTCCGCCTCCATCTTTTAAATAAAGAGGGTTGGGGTTAGATAAATCATATATAAATTCTGAAAGCTCTTCGTAGCGCCCTTGCGGGGATATTAAGGTGGCTTTTTTTAATGCGCCATCTATCCATACCGGAACCATCGCATTTTTCTGGAAACTAGGGACGTACTCTAATTTGGCTAAATTTAATTTAGTTGGCTTTTCTGGCATATCGATACCAAAAGGTAATGCGCCATTAATCATTTCATAGGTAATCACACCTAAAGAAAATAAATCAGACTTAATAGACCCGCGGTGCCCTAAGTGGTATTCAGGAGCGGTGTAATTAAGCGTACCTAGAATATTATCATCCTGTTGCTCTAACGGGGTTATTTCAGTAATACCTGCAATTTTCACCGAGCCAAAATCAATAATCTTTACAATGCCTCGGCTATTAATCATTATATTTTCAGGCTTTAAATCTTGGTGTAACATTTCCATGCGATGAAAAGCACGCAAGCCTTTGGCTATTTGCTCAATGATTAATCTAATTTCACGGATATACGGTTTAGGGTTACCCTCTATCCATTCACGTAAAGTCTGACCTTGAATAAATTCAGTAGCGTAATAAATACAGCTTTTATCTCGATCCGAGCCAAAGACCTTCAATACATTCTCATGGTTAAGCCGCTTTCCTGCCCATTCCTCATGTAAAAAATGCTCAATATACTGGGTATCATCCTCATAAAGAATTGAAGGTGTTTTTAAAATAACCTTAGTCTGCGTTCTGGTATCAAATGCACGGTAAATTTGCGTACGTTTACTTGCATGTAGTTCTGCTTCAATTTTATAGCCGTCTAATTCCATTCCTACTTCTAATGGCGGTGGAAATGGTAGGTTGGCATATTGACGTAACACTTCATCCTCTTTTGCAAGAGGGATCTCTTCAACCCTAAAAATCTGGACACTTAAATTATCATCGCTTTTATTTTTACTTGCGTGCTGAACAATCTGCTCAGAGATTACATCTAAATCCTCATTTGACTGTAAAAAAGCTTTAAGCTCTTTTTCGGCAATAAAGTCATGCACACCATCGGTACTCATAAAAAACAAATCGCCCTTTTCTAAAGGAACGGCTTTGTAATCAACCTCTAGCCTAGGCTCTATACCCATGGCGCGGTTTAAATAGTTTTTTTCATCTGATACCCAAACTCGATGATCTCGGGTTAGTTGCTCTAAATTCCCTTTTCGTAATCGGTAGATACGTGAATCGCCAATATGAAATAAATGCGCTGTATTTGATTTCAGAACTACGATACTTAAAGTGCTGACCATACCTTTTGCAGATTGGTAACGCTGTTGACCCTGACTATATAACCATGAATTTGTAGCGGAAAGAATTTTTTGCCCTGATTTTTTAACAGACCAAGAATCAGGCGTACTGTAATAATCACTTAAAAAACTAGCAACGCAACAATGGCTTGCTTCATGCCCAGCATCGCTACCACTCATACCATCTGCAATCGCTAGGGCAATTCCTTTATGCGTTAATTGCATGCTTTTAGGAATAATCGCGCCTAAGAAATCTTCATTTCTTTCTTTTATGCCTTTATCACTATGCGAGCCGATAGAAACTTTGAGTGTTTGTTTTGCCATAAGCTTATTAAGATGATTCGTAGTGTGTGAAGTCGATTGTCCACTAAAGATACTAAACTCAAGAAATTATAGCGTTTTATGAATATATCTTGTTTTATTTTTTTCAAGCATTTAACCCCCCTCATCCCAACCTTCTCCCGCTGGAGAAGGGGCTAGTTCTTTGGAGGCATGCTACAGATTTTGACTTAAGCCCATCATTTTATCCGCCAGCCACTATCTTAAGCCCTCTCTTGTTGGAGAGGGTTTGGGTGAGGAGCTTCAATCGCTCTTTTTATTCAATATTTTTCGTGTTTTTGGTGTATTTCGTGGATCTGTCTTGTCTATTATTTTTCAAGCATTTAACCCCCTCATCCCAACCTTCTCCCGCTGGAGAAGGGGCTAATTCTTTGAAGGCATGCTACAGATTTTGACTTAAGCCCATCATTTTATCCGCCAGCCACTATCTTAAGCCCTCCCTTGCTGGGGAGGGTTGGGTGGGGAGATGTTAAAATAAGTTTTTTTCAGCGACTCTTAACTACCTACAAAGGCATGAAGGCTATACTGACAACATGCTTTTATTTCCCCTCGCTCAACCCTCTCCCTCACTGCCATTAAGTTAAGGAAAAAAGAATTTATTTTAATTTCTCCGCCCCCAACCCCCTCCATCAAGAGGGGACTTAAGAGCAAGAAAAAATCACCCTTAAACCGCTTAACTTAATGGCAGTGCCCCCAACCCTCCCCAGCAAGGGAGGGCTTTTTTATACCCAAGTTGTGTAGATACTTATGTCCAGAGGGAGAAGGCTGGATGAGGGGGAGATAAGAAAAGCCTTAATTTTATTCTCCTCACCCCAACCCTCTCCAGCAGGAGAGGGAGCTACCTGATTAGCAGCTTGAGAATATAAACTAGGGGCGTCTGAATGCTTACCTTTTAAGGGCATGATCATGGGCTCTATTATTTTTTTAATGAGTTAGCTATTATTGCTTTATACTTCATGTAACCGTGATTATGTACCGTATAGTTCAGCAATTTATTAAATAAAAATCGACATGAAAACACTTTATCCAGATATTGAACCTTTTGATTACTTTTTTTTAGAAACAGGTAGTCAGCACAAAGTTTATGTTGAGCGATCAGGAAATCCAGAAGGGATTCCTGTTTTGTTTTTACATGGTGGGCCTTGTTCAGGTACAAGGCCACAGCATCGTAGTTTTTTTAATCCAGAGCTTTATCATATTATTTTATTTGACCAGCGAGCTTGTGGCTTATCTTTGCCCTTTGGAGAGTTGGAAGGGAATACCACGCAGAATTTAATTGCCGATATGGAGCGCATTCGTCAGCAACTGAATATTGAGCAATGGTTATTATTTAGTGGTTCTTGGGGTAGTACTTTAGCTTTGCTATATGCACAAGAATTTACAGAATATGTATCGGGAATTATTGTTCGTGGGGCTTTTTTGGCGCGGCAACAAGACTTAGAGTGGTTTGCTAAATTAGGTGCAAATCGAATCTATCCTGAACAATGGCAGGTATTAATTGATAGCTTGCCAAAGAGCGCGGATGCAGAGCACCCTATGTTGGCTGTTTTTGATACTTTATGGGGGGATGATGAAGTGGCTGTTCGCCGAGTCACTCGCGGGTGGATGCAGTGGAGTAGTCAAGTGGCTTTAGGTGAGGATTATGATCGTAGTAGGCAAGTAGAAAGTGTTACGCAAGTGATGGTCGATCAAGTGAAAATGGAATTAAATTATGCGCGTCATCATTACTTTGTTGATAAAAATCAAGTATTAGACGGGTGTAAGGCTTTGCAAGAAACTCCGGTTATTATTATTCATGGTCGCCTTGATTTTGTGTGTCCGATGGAAGCAGGGTTTAAATTAGCTGAAGCACTGCCTCATGCGGATTTTCAAGTCTTAGAAAACTCTGGACATTTAGCGCATGGGGATGAAATGGTTGCTGCTTTAGTGAATGCAACGGACACTATGGCGGAGAAATTACAGTGAGCCAAGTAAAGAAGCGTTTAGTTATCGCGATGACTGGTGCGACCGGTGCAATCTACGGTGTGCGCATGTTGCAAGTTTTGCAGCAACAAGAGGAATGGGAATCGCATTTAGTTATCTCTACAGCAGGTTTGGTAAATTTAAAATATGAATTAGAGATGAGCCGCTCGGAGCTGTACGCATTAGCGGATGTAACACATGGAATAGATGATATTGCTTCAACAATTGCCAGTGGTTCATTCAAAACTGAAGGTGTGATTGTCGCCCCCTGTTCTATGAAAACTTTAGCTGCAGTTGCCCATGGTTTTGGTGATAATCTTATTTCTCGGTCTGTGGATGTTGCATTAAAAGAGCGTAGGCGAGTGGTTATTATGCCTAGAGAAACACCTTTAAATTTAGCGCATATTCGTAATATGGCGAGCGCAACAGAAATGGGCGCTATTATATTTCCACCCATGCCCGCTTTTTATAATAAGTCTAATTCCATCGCTGCAATGGTTGATGAAGGGGTAGGGCGGGTGTTAGATATGTTTGGGGTTGATGTAGAAGGGCTATTTACACCGTGGGAAGGATTGTAGGCATACCGAGATAGTGTCAGGGTTTTTCTGGTAAGAGCCCCTCAGCCCAAGTGCGGTTCTTGTTCACTTGGGCTGGTTATTGTTGGTGTTAATTTGTTTATAGCGTTATCACTATTTAGTAATGGTCCCTTGGTAACTAATCGCTCCTTTGGGCTCTAGAACTGTGTGGTAATTAGATACTCCAGATTTAAACTGGTCGAATGTATCTTGAAAACCTGGACGGCTAAATTTTAGTTTATCTGTATGGTGTAAAGGGTCGGATACATCGGTGTAATAGGTGAATGGTGTAACGCCTAAATGTTTCCAATGATCTAGTTTGATGCTATGAATCTTTTTTGTTTTTTCTGAATCGTAGACTTCACGTGTTTTTTGACGAAAAACATAGACATGCGACCCTTGTGGATCAGATTGAAATGAGACTTCTTTAGGGCGTGCCTGCATGGTTACTTTAATTGTTTTCTGTTCGCCAAAGGGTATGTCAATTTGTAAATGCTCGGTTTCAAAGCCTGCTTTAGTGATTTTTAGCATCATAGTCATGGTGCTATTTCTGTTGTTGCTTAACGTGTAGCGTTTATCAACTTCATCAAAGCTAAATTTTCTAATGAGAGGGGCTTTACCTAGATAGCCAAAACCATTCATTCTACGTGCATTTCCAGTGTCTTTTCCTTGGAATTCTACCCGCCCGCCTAAGTCTTCGATTTCTACCCCTTCTGGTTCACTTATGATTTTTAAACTGGTTGAAAAAGGCTTTAGGTGGAATGAGTAAACATTTGATTCGCTAGGGCGTATAGATAAATCCTGGGCAACAGGGTTGTAGCCTTGCTTGACGATATAAATTTTAGAGATTTTACTGAAGCTTGATTGCGCCGTTGCTTCAGTATATTTTTCCTCAAAAGGGGTGATGATTTTATTAACTATTTTTGCTTTTGTAGTGTGACCAATATCTCGTAAGTAGTCTTTAACAAATGATTTGTCAATTGAATAGTTTTTTTTAAGGCTGATGGCTTCTTTGGCTAGAAAAGGAATGATATGGTTGGCCGCATCTAAAAATATAATATTGGCGCCAGGCGGTGTAGTTTCAATTGAAATGCTGGTGTTTAACTCTTTAAGCTTAATGATACGTTTATCATCATTATCTTCATTTTTTCTTATGCGGGCTAGGGTGGCTATCTCAGGTTTATAGCCCTTTTTTGTGGCTAACAGCATGGCATTTGTACTGTCATGACTATCCATAAAGAAGTCTTCATTGTTCTTTATTTTAAAAATTGTATCAGAGGTAACTTTTCCTTTTTGTTCGCCTTTGTAATTTAAAACAACCACTTCTGCTCGCGAAGGCTTAGTTTTAATCATAACTGTCGTTGAGCTGCCGCAAGCAGATAAAATCATTATGGAAATAATAATTAATACGTTATTTATTAAATTCATTTAGCTAGCCTTTAATTGGTAGGTGATTGTTGTAAATTAACGCGAATGATTGGATTAGTGTCGTAAAGGCTGAATTCCCTTATGAGTTCTTTACTTTTGTAATGTTGTTTTTTGATTTGTAGCTGAAAATTAACGCTCGATGTGTTCATTGCATCATACTGTTGTGAAAGCCGTATTAATTGGTCCCAGTTTAAGCTGCGATTTAAAGGAGTTCTTCCTAAAAAACCTAAGGTCCTTTCATGTACTTCTGCACCATTTGGGTCGGAGGCAATACGCAAAACCTGGGATATTTTTTCCATTTGAAAAGAAAACCTATTTTCTTTGTGTGGTTCAATAGTTATTTCTTTATTTAAAGTTTTATAGCCAAGGTGCTTTAATTCTAACTGCACTTTATTTAATTTTGAAGAAACCTTGAGCCGGCTATTGGCAAAATATTTTTCTTTAGAAATTTTTGAACTATCTGAGAATTGAAGTTGCTCACCCGCAGTATTAAAGATTTTTATGGTTGCGCTGGGTGGAATAGACTCGACATAAATATAGGTAGGCGCCGAGTGTAGCGTCACCATAATCGTTTGGTTATTCTTTATTTTTAAAAAGTCTTTTTTCTCTTCTACATAACCAGGCTTAGAAAAGGTCAAATTAAGAGTAGGGTGATTACCATTAAACTCTTTTACAACGATGGTTTCCAAGTCAGTATTCCCTAACATTCCTCTGCTCATATCTGTAACAAGTACGTCTCTTGGATCTGATTTAATTGTTATAGTATATTGAGTACTACAGGCTGCAATTAAAAAGCATAATATTGGGAGTAGGATAAAAGTTATTTTTTTATTTTTCACTAGGGTGCCTATGGGAACTAAAGGAGTGAAAAAGGGCTAATAGTTTTCACCGGTTATTTGTTGGTTACTATTTTGTTTTAAAAAGATTTTGAGTTTTTACTGTTTCGAAAAATAAGAGGTTTTTCGTCATTCTCTAGTGCAGATTTTCTTGCTGATGAAATAGCATCTTTAATAATGTTGTTGTCGGGAGATTTGCTACAGACGGGGTCAGTTTTATTCATATCGCCGGTAAGAATGTAGGCTTGGCAACGACAGCCGCCAAAGTCTTTATCTTGTTCATCACAACTTTTACACGGCTCTTTCATCCATTCCTTGCCTCGGAAAAAATTAAAGGCTTTGGATTCATTCCAAATTTCAGGAATACTCTGGTCATTAACATTAGGGCAGTCTAAGCCAGGCAGTTCACGTGCAGAGTGGCAAGGTAAGGCAAGACCATCGGGAGCAATAGTTAAGAATGTCGTTCCCCAGCCATTCATACACGCTTTGGGGCGACTTTCATGAAAATCTGGAATGACGTAATAGATTTTCATTTTGCCTGCGACTTTTTCTTTAAAGGCTTGGGCGATGGCTTCTGCTTCTTGATATTGTTCTTGAGTAGGCATCAATAAATCACGGTTAGCATGTGCCCAGCCGTAATATTGAGTGTTAGCTAGCTCTAAGTAATCAGCACCTAGTTCTTCTGCCATTGCTAAAATATCACTCATTTGATGAATGTTTTCGCGATGTATCACTACGCAAAGCACCATTGGATAGCCATGCTTTTTGACTAAGCGTGCGACTTCTTGTTTACTTTGGAAAGATTCAGTACCCGCAATGTGATCATTTAAATCTTGGCTGCTTGCTTGGATGCTAACTTGTATATGATCAAGTCCGGCTTCTTTTAATTGCAGAATTTTTTCTTCAGTTAAACCGTAGCCAGAAGTAATGAGGTTAGAGTAATAACCGAGCTCACGGGCGTGTTTAACTAACTCAGGAAGGTCTTGACGGGTGAGAGGTTCACCACCAGAAAAGCCGAGTTGTACGGCGCCCATTTTACGCGCTTCAGAAAGAACACGCTTCCAATCATCAGTACTGATTTCTTCGTTATGCTTAGCATAATCAAGTGGGTTGGAGCAGTAGGGGCATTGCAGGGGGCATTTGTAAGTTAGCTCTGCTAATAGCCAGCGAGGCGGGGTGATTTTAATCTTGTTTGATCCAGCCATTTTTTAATGCTACCTCAAGGAAATCGGTGATGTCGTTTTTTAATCCGGTGGTATTAAATTTTTCTTCTAAGTCTGTGACGATAGCATCAAGAGCGCGTGTGCCATCACACATTTTTAAGATCTCAGCAGAACTTTGGTTGAGTTCCACCATGCCTTCAGGGTAAAGAATGACATCTTTTTGTTGGGCTTCTTCCCACTGTAAGCGGTGCAAGGGGGAGAATTGAATGATTTTTTCTGGGCTAATAGTCATCGTTATTTTTATTCTGGTTAGCTAGCAAGGCTTTTAATTTAGTGATTTCAGTGAGAGCAGCATCTTTTGCTTGTTGTGCCTGTATTACTTCTTGCTGTGCTTGTGCAGCTTCTTGTTGGGCTTGCGCTGTTTCTTGATGGGCCTGCTCTGCTTCTTGTTGGGCCTGTATTGTTTCTTGTTGAGCAATGGCTGTTTTTTGCTGCGCTGCTATTGCTTCTTGCTGCGCTACGGCTGTTTCTTGTATGATTTTTTCAGCTTCATCGGCTAAGGAGTCAATGATTTTTTGTTTAGCTAAAAGTTCCTGCTCGCGTTCAAATTTAATGGTGTTTTGTTCGCGGATATATTCTTGGCGCGCTTGATAAGCAAAGTAAGCGCGATCTTTTTCTGAAAAGCGGCTAAGAGTATTCATGGCTTGTTGCATTTCTTTGGTCTGCATCCATTGGGGGAGGGCGGTATCATCCAGGGCCTCCGCTTCATTAAAAAACTGTAACCAACGGCTTAGGTTGTTGGTGATAGTTTGATGATGAAACTTTTTTAACTCTAACAGAGTGATGTGGCAGTGTTCCGAAAGCGCATAGCCTTGGTCATCTCTCAGCTGGTAGTGATGTAAATACTCATCATCTTGGTGAATGTTATCATTCAACAGCCAAATCGCATAGCAAGCTTTTAGTTCGCCGTAGTTTTCACCACTTTTTAGTTGTTGACTATAAATGTCTGCCCAATTATAAAGCATCCTTGCGGGTAGGCTGGGATAGCTTGCCAGTTGAATTTCAATTTGAAATAACCGTTCCTCGGTATCTTGTGCCTTAATATCGACAATGCTGAGTTTATCATTGATAAACTCACGTTCGTTATAGGGGTTAAGAATTTCGACAGATTTGACAGGGTAGGCTAAGTGTTCACCTAGAGCCGCATTGATAAAATTGACCAATAAATTACTGTTTTCTGGTGAGCCTAATATGGCTTTAAAAACACAGTCAACTTTAGGGTCAATAGGGTGCTTCATAGTCGATTATTTTTCTACATTAAAGTAAGGAGGCATATCATTGACATACGCCATATACATTGCATCTGCCATACTCCATAAAACATCGAGTTTAAATTGCAAGATTTCTACCATACGTTCTTGTTGCTTGCGTGTGGTATACCAATCTAAGGTGATTTCTAAGCCGTGCTCAACATCACGACGTGCCTCAGTTAAACGTTTACGAAAATAAATATAGCCTTCATCGTTTACCCAAGGGTAAAGCTCTGGCCAATTACTTAAGCGTTGTTGGTGTATTTTAGGCGCGAACATTTCTGTTAGAGATGAGCTTGCTGCTTCATGCCATTCGGATCTTCTAGCGAAATTGACATAAGCATCAACAGCAAATTTTACAGCGGGTAAAACGTGCTCTAGTGAGGTGACCTCTTCGCGAGTCATGCCGACAGCAATGCCTAATTGTACCCATGCTTCAATACCACCTTCGTCACCCGGGTGGCCATCATGGTCAAGAATACGTTGCGTCCAGATGGCGCGCGTTTCCCTATCAGGGCAATTAGCTAAAATATTGGCATCTTTAATCGGAATCATGATTTGATAATAAAACCGATTGGCAACCCAGCCTTGTAGCTGTTTCTGCGTTAATTTACCTTCATTCATCAAAGTGTGCATAGGATGATGAATGTGGTATTTGTTTTCCATACCACGCAATTTGGCTTCGAACTCTTCGCGTGTCCAAGGTGTTTGTTCAGTCATAATTACAGCTCTATATTCATGTTATCAAAAGAGACCTCTATACCGTGTTCAGTCAGTATAGCGCGCTCTTTAGATTCTTCATTTAGAATCGGGTTGGTGTTATTAATATGGATTAAAACTTTACGCGGTTTTTCCAAAGTATCTAAAAATTCGATCATGCCACCGTCTCCTGATTGTGGTAAATGGCCGATTTTTCTAGCTAATAATGGGCGGCCGACACAAGCAAGTTCATCATCAGTCCAGAAAGTACCATCGACTAATACACAGTCCGCTTCGGTCATCGCTTTTTCGATATGCGTTTCTATAGCACCTAAACCTGGCGCATAAAAAGTTGTTTTCCCCGTCGAAATTTGACGAATAATCATACCGATATTGTCGCCCTCATGTGGGTCATTTCTGTGCGGCGAATAGGGCGGAGCTTTGCTTTTAAGTGCTAAGGCCGTGAATTCAAGATCATTAATATTTGGGATAGTAAAAGAGTCGCCATTTAATGGGATCGGGTGATCATTAACACCACAAAAGTGCTCTAATATATTGAAAATAGGAAAGCCGGTTGTAAGGTCTTGTTTGACCATGTCGGTACAATAAACATTAAGCGGGTCACCTTCACGCAGAATGAGTAGCCCCGTTGCATGATCGATTTGAGAGTCGATAATAACAATGGCTTCTATGCCTGTGCCACGAACTTTATTTTTCGGGTGAATTTCAGGAAAGTTTTCTAGCTGCGCACGTACATCAGGCGAAGCATTAAATAACACCCAGTGCTCGCCATCAGATGACACTGCAATTGAAGACTGGTTGCGTGTACTCGCTTTGATTGACCCTGCTCTTACCGATTTACAGTTTGGGCAACTACAATTCCATTGAGGGAAGCCACCGCCTGCGCCTGAGCCAAGAACTCTTATTTTCATAATGATAATTTAATTGTGTGGAGAAAAATAGGCAAAAAAAAAGGCTCATTAAGAGCCTCTTTCTCTCTAAACCTTAATATTAACGGTTGTAGATGTACATTGTAACTTCAAAGCCAAAACGTAAGTCAGTATAAGCAGGTGTTTCCCATTTCATAAATTTCTCCGGATTAATATTTAATTTTTATTATGCTAGCTTGATCAAGTAAGCTACACGGCAGTATACGATGAAGTTTTTTGTTTGGCAACTTCAACAATGCGCTAAATGTATATAATTACTTGTGAGAATATTAATAGCGCGTTATATTTGCGGATTCATAATTTGTAAAAAATATTTTTTAGAGGTGTGGTATGAGTGGAAGTGTTATTTGGATGACAATTGTAATGTGGATTGCTGCAACGGCGGCTTTTGCACCATTAGGTTATTTTATTTATAAGTATGCTAAAGATGATGGGGAAGGCGCTAAAACGCAAACAGATAGTGAGTAGAGCCTTTATCTTAGGTATCCTGCAATTAAAATTTTGTGTGGATACCTAATGACGGAAAACCCTCTCTTGGAGCATAGGTATCTACACAAGTCTTAAAGTCTTCTCCAGAGGGAGAAGGTTGGATGAGGGGAAATAGATAAGCGCCTGATTTTATTCTCCTCACCTCTGCCCTCTCCAGCAGGAGAGGGAGTCATTGAGCGCTATAACTTATTGTATTTTAATTGTAAAAAGTTGTGTAGATACCTATGCTCTTAGAGCCTAAAGCTTTTTTGAAAGAGGGTTGAGAAAATAAGTGGGTTTAATTAATACTGACAAAAAGGCAAGGTGTTATCAAAATGGGCTGACCCATAACGGCTCATAATAGTGAGTCGAAATTTCTTTTCTCTCATGAAAAAACTTCACTTTTTTACCTATTTACACCTTTCTAAAGCATCATTTGGTCTATCAAAAGATTCTTCAAGATCTTTTAACCCTTCTTGTAAAGCAGAGGTATCTCCTGTTTGGTATTCCCATGTGTCAGAACAGTTTTTGCTGAACATCGGGAGTGACTCATGCAGTGGCGCTAGCTGGTTTTGTAAGAGATTGAGTGAAAAGTAAACTCTTTAAATGATGACTAGCGCCTTAAGGCGGACTAAATTACTTCTAGTGGGGTAACTATTTTTTGAAAGAAGCAAAACATTCTTTCCAGCTCCCATGATGACTTGTTAGAGACCTTTCAATCCATGGGATCTTTACGGCACTTAAAAAACCTATTGATAACAAACACCAAATAGCGGCTAGTTCGTGGGGATTATTGGTTAGCATTAGCGAAAGCAATGGGCCGAATATGAGTGAAAATAACATCACCCTGTAAGCACCAAAAAGCATAGGTAGAAAAAAGGCAATAACGAAATAACTATTGCGAGTGAACTGGCAACTATTAGATGCCCACTGCCATGCAATATGCCAATCCCCTCGGAAAGAAACGAACTCAGTTGCTGAGCAACTTGCCAATTGACTGTTCTGCATAATGAGTGTGATATCGTTCAATGGTTCACAATGTGTTGCAAAACACCCAGGCAATGAAGGGTTAACAATTAACCCACATAAAAAGATAAAAGACACAGCAGCAGATAAAAATGTTGTGGATGTCATCCAATACATACGACGTTGCCTAGGAATAAAAGAGAGGCAAAACCAGGTAATAAAAAGGGGTTGAAAACTGATGTGAATAAACCCTAGTAATGAGTATAACGCATTGTAAGAATCTACAATATCAAGCGTCACATAGTTAAATGCCTGCAGTAATTCCATTAAAGAAAAATAGGCCAAAGTTGATGCGCGTAGATTATGTTTGCCAGAAAGACCTTCTACTTGCCACTCCGATCCACCTCCTACTTCAGAAGGGTATATAAAACTTTTTCTTGCCTCTAAACAGGAACCCGTTATCCCAATTAAAGCCATTACTGCAGATGCTTCTCCACTCCAACACATGATGTTTTTTCCTAAGTTATTATTGTTTCTGTTAATTTTTTTACTCATAAAAATGAGCGTAATCTAAGCTAGTTTGTTCTATTCTGGACTAATATACTTCATATCGAATCTAAGCAAATATTTTGCATATCAATACATTTATAGATGCCGGCTTTGTTCTCGGCTTTTTAAAGTACCTTTAACTCAGGGCGTGACAAGTAGGGCAGTTATTATTTTTTCGTAATTTCATTTCATTCCATTGCATAGATAGTCCATCTAACAATAATAGGCGGCCTGTTAGGCAGTCACCAATATTCATAATTAGCTTTAAAGCTTCCATGGCTTGAATGCTACCAATAATACCAGTAATAGGTGAGATTACACCATTAGTTGCGCAGTTCTGTAATTCTTCACCTGACTCTGAATATAAACAGTTATAGCAGGGGCTATCATTATGCCCTGGTGTGAATACACTCACTTGTCCTTCAAAGCGAATGGCAGCACCTGAAACAAGGGGAGTTTTGTGTGCAACACAGGCCGTGTTAATAGCAAATCGCGTACTAAAATTATCTGAACAATCGAGGACGACATCTGCTTGTTTAGCTTCTGTTTCTAATAACTCTCCCTCCAAGCGTTGCTTAATAGCACGTACCTTTATTTCAGGATTTATGTTTTTTAATGTTTGTTGGGTTGAAATGACTTTATCAGTCCCAATATCGTTTGTGTAATGTGCAATTTGACGTTGTAAATTAGATAAATCAACTTGGTCATCATCGTAAATAGTGATGTTACCAACCCCTGCAGCAGCTAGATACATAGCCGCAGGAGAGCCTAGGCCGCCAGCACCAATAATGAGTATGTTGGCACTAAGTAGATTTTCTTGTCCCTCAATGTCTACTTGCGGAAGCATAATTTGGCGGCTATAGCGTAACAGTTGATCGTCGTTCATATTGAATTTAGGTTTGATGAGTTATAGAGCAATGATGCCATAAACTTGACAGACTACAAAAGTGGATTATTATTAGCAGTCTTATTAGGTGAGTGCTAATTCAATTTTAGTTTTTATTTTTTTATTATTTAGGAGATATTTTAATGAATATACGCCCTTTACACGACCGTGTGATTGTTAAACGTGTTGCAGAAGAAACAACAACAGCAAGTGGTATCGTTTTACCAGGTTCAGCAACTGAAAAGCCAAGTGAAGGTGAAGTGCTTGCAGTAGGTAACGGTAAACAGTTAGATAGCGGTGATGTACGTGCTTTAGAAGTAAAAGTGGGCGATAAAGTATTGTTCGGCAAATACTCCGGTTCAGAAGTTAAGGTTGATGGCGAAGAGCTTATCGTTATGCGTGAAGAAGATATTATGGGTGTTCTAGGTTAAGCCTGAGCACACTTAAATTCATAAAATCATTTAACAACTATATAAAGGTTAGGAAATAACATGGCAGCAAAAGAAGTAAAATTCGGTGATGACGCGCGTAGCTTAATGGTCAACGGTGTAAACGTTCTTGCAAATGCAGTAAAAGCAACATTAGGACCTAAAGGTCGTAATGCCGTTTTAGATAAAAGCTTTGGCGCTCCAACCATCACTAAAGATGGTGTATCTGTTGCGAAAGAAATCGAATTAGAGAATAAATTCGAAAACATGGGCGCACAAATGGTTAAAGAAGTGGCTTCACAAACTTCTGATGTTGCCGGTGACGGAACAACAACAGCCACTGTATTAGCACAAGCGATTTTAAACGAAGGTTTAAAATCAGTTGCTGCCGGCATGAACCCAATGGATTTAAAGCGTGGTATTGATTTAGCCGTATCAAAATCTGTCGAAGCGATTATTGCATCAGCAACACCGTGTACTGATAATAAAGCGATTGCTCAAGTCGGTACCATCTCAGCAAACTCTGATGAGTCTGTTGGCCAAATCATTGCTGAAGCAATGGGTAAGGTCGGTAAAGAAGGCGTTATTACTGTTGAAGAGGGATCTGGTTTAGATAACGAGCTTGATGTTGTTGAAGGTATGCAGTTTGACCGTGGTTACTTATCGCCTTACTTCATTAATAACCAAGAAAGCATGAGCGTTGAGTTAGATGATCCATTCATCTTATTATTCGACAAAAAAATCTCCAACATCCGTGATTTACTTCCAACATTAGAAGGCGTTGCTAAAGCAGGTCGTCCTTTATTAATTGTTGCTGAAGATGTTGATGGTGAAGCATTAGCAACCTTAGTTGTGAACAATATGCGTGGAATCGTTAAAGTTGCAGCTGTTAAAGCGCCAGGTTTTGGTGATCGTCGTAAAGCAATGTTAGAAGACATTGCAGTATTAACGAATGCAACTGTTATCTCTGAAGAAATTGGTTTATCTTTAGAAAAAGTTGAAATGGATCAGCTAGGTACAGCTAAGAAAATTCAAATCAGCAAAGAAAACACAGTGATTGTTGATGGTGCGGGTTCAGAAGAAAATATTAAAGGCCGTGTAAACCAAATACGCGCTCAAGTTGAAGAAGCAACGTCTGATTATGATAAAGAAAAACTACAAGAGCGTCTTGCTAAATTAGCTGGCGGTGTTGCTGTGATTAAAGTCGGTGCAGCAACTGAAGTAGAAATGAAAGAAAAGAAAGCTCGCGTAGAAGATGCATTGCATTCAACTCGTGCAGCGGTTGAAGAAGGCGTTGTTGCGGGTGGTGGTGTTGCTTTAGTTCGTGCTATTAGCGCATTAGATGGTGTTGAAGGAATTAACCACGACCAAAAAGTCGGTGTAGATATTCTACGTCGTGCAATGTCAGCTCCTCTACGTCAAATCGTGACTAATGCAGGTGATGAAGCATCTGTAGTATTGAACGAAGTGGCACAAGGCAAAGGTAGCTTTGGCTATAATGCTGCGACTGGTGAATACGGTGACATGATTGAGATGGGAATCTTAGATCCTGCAAAAGTAACGCGTGCAGCATTACAAAATGCAGCATCAGTTGCGGGATTAATGATCACGACTGAAGTAATGGTTGCTGATGCTCCTGCTGCTGAAGGTGCTGCTCCTGCAATGCCTGATATGGGCGGCATGGGTGGAATGGGTGGAATGGGCGGCATGATGTAAATACCACCCACACCACTAAATTCCGTTAATTATCAATAGGATACAGTGGTGTAAAATTAAAATAGTAACAGAATAGTAACAACACCCTTATTCTAAGGGCGAAAATTACCCCATTTGTTACTATTTTTGCTACTAAAATTTTTTAGTAGCAAAATCAGAGAAACCTCCTTATAAACATATGTTTTTAAGGGGGTTTTTATTTGTCTGAAATGTTCGCATACCACCCAAATTTGAGCGTATGGGGGCGATTTTTTAAGTAGTAGCAAAAAAGGTAGCATTTTCTGAAATTCTGCTCAATATTCCTTATGGTTGACCAAAATTAGTCAGTAAACAGTCCCTTAACCTATCTTCATTTCACATTTTTACCGTCTCAGTACCCCTTCCACACCATCACTAACTATTTCTCTGTAGTGTTGACCAAAATCAGTCAGAGTTATCCATCTCAATTATTTAAGAATCCCCAATAAAATAACCACTAAAGCCAATTCCCATTACAAAAATTGTAAAATATATAGGAAGATAAACCTCTATGTGACTGAAAGGTACATTAGTGATTTAATTATTTGTATATTTGAGGTCATAACTTTCCACAACAGAACCCATCAGTTCTTTTATCTGTTCGGATAACTTTTCTGATTCCATTTTTTCATAACTTAATACACAACCAATTACTAAATGAGATTTTTTTATCCCCAACTTCTTAGAGAACCAACTAAGGGTGTTGATAACATCTGTTGGTAGAGTGAAAGTTTTTGGGATGGTGTTCAGTCGTTTTTTCTTCGCCCCAACCAATGGTTGTTCATTATTGTCGTAATAGTCGTCTACCATCATCTGAAACCCTAATTGAATACAATTGGATAACCATCGACTCTGTGATTGATCAGATAAGAATGATCTTCTTTCAATGATGTTGATGATTCGCTGATCTAATGTATATGTGACCTTTTTATTATTGTCCATCCTAAACTCCCATACTATTTATTATAAGTTATTTATGATGGATTCCTACAATAGGGATGGAATTACAGAACAGAGAGGGAATCGGATTATTTCACCAATAGAATAAGGTAGTTTTGGTCGATAGGTTTTGAGTTGTCGATAAGGTATAAAAACAGTGGTTCAAAGTAATAGAGTGATGGTTGTTGCATCATAACAATTGATTTTTTTGTCTTAGTCACCCTCTTCAAATTGAAGATCAATTGGTATCATAACCAAAACGGAGTGATAACCAATGATTCTGATCTATTCATTACGTCCATTGAATAAGAAAGAGATGGATAAGCAACGTAATCTCCTCAAAGAAAGATTGTCACCATTTTTCATAACAGATGATGATTTTCTGTTCAGTACAGAATCCAATCTCAAATTGCTTAAAGAAGTAATACACCATCATAAGGTCTATCTGTTTTTTACTGAATCTATTGCAATGATGGGATTGTCTCCATCAGAGATAGTTGATTTGATAACCTATTTGTTAAAGAACAAATGCTGCTTCAGATCAGAGATGGATAACTTATCAATTGGGGAAGATGATATTGATAAGATTGATTCATCTATTTCTGAGCTTTTCAAATAATCATTGGAGTGTTGATAACGATTCAATCTTATAATTAATTTTACAATAATTTATTTTTGAATCTTTGATTATTAAAAATATATGTAAAATTATTATTATAAGGTTCTCTAAGGTTTGTAACCATAGGGAGGGGCGTAAGCCACTACCAACTTATGTCTGAAAGACAGAAAACCATTTCTTTTTTCTTTATTTAAGAGATTTCTTTATTTGAGGGTTGTTACCTCTGAGAAATACCTTATTTTAAAGGTGAAAAAATGGGATGAGATGGAATTTATCCAAAATGAATCACCATTTATCCAATATCCTTAAATTATATCCAAAATAAAGTCATCTTTATCCAAAATAAAACAGCTTTTTTCCAAAATGGAGTAAAAACCTAAATCCAATTTGTAAAATAGTTATATATACCAATAAAGGAGATGTGTTATGGCTGTGTTTACAATCAATAGAGGGTTATGTGAAGTAGAGTATGAAAACATAAATTTGGAAAACATCGATGTCGATGTGATGGAATACATTTGGTTTAAGATCAGAGATAGGTTTGAGAGTCCAACTGATTCTATTGAAATAGGGTTTAGTGAGATAAAAAAATCAATTGGAAGGTATGCAAAGGATTCATTTATCTCATCAGTTCAAAGATTAGATGGTGTCTCTATAGTAACAAATCAGAAATCATATAATCCATCACAACAATACAGATTTAATTTTAGAGTAAGTAATAATAAAAAACATTTTGTTGTTGGATTAGATAAGAATATTTTTGGTCTATTCGATAAACCTATATCTTATAGCGAATACCATCAGCATCATATTTATCAGTTTAATGAGAAGTATTCAAAGTTATTATACAAATTTTTGATTGGTTATAAGTTACTTAAAGGTAAATCAATATTTGTGGAAAGTGATGTGTTGATGAAAGTGTTGAATGTCTATTCAGAAAACCCAATGAGTAAGATTCAAAGCAATATTTTTTATTCATCGGTAAAAAAGATCAATGCAAAAACTGACTTGAATATTACATTGGAAAAAGAAGCTGTAATCTATAAAAATGATACTGAAATTGTAAAATATAAGTTAACAGTGAATGATTGGAAAAGGAGTGATGAAATGAAAGGTAGTGATTTAAAGAGGAAAAAAACAAAAGGGAAATCTAATGAAGTACAAAGAATTGATAAGTGGATAGAGAATGCAAAATCTGAATTTGATGTCAATGATTATGATGAAACTCAAATACCGATGGTTGTGTTAAGAAAGTTTAAGATTGATTGTCCAATTTATATTGATAACAAATACACACTAATTGATACACATGGTTTTCCTTATTCAAAAAATCCGATGGATACATTAATTCAACTTAATAAATGGATAAGTGATGATATTCTTGAATATGAAGTTCGGTTGGAAAACAGATACAAAAAAGAATATCAGAAGATGTGTTTGTTATCAGAAGACCAACTGAAACAGAGAGGGGTGATATAAATTGCCATTATAGTATTAGGTGAGGAATATTCCTCGCCTCAGTAGAGCGG
>ENA-OSET01001786-OSET01001786.1-sediment-metagenome-genome-assembly--contig:-NODE-1786-length-21727-cov-3.230855_pt1 | contig 21727 bp, 18 predicted proteins | sample MGYA00237882_ERZ534229 | MGnify/ENA primary metagenome ERZ534229 (study PRJEB26408, sample SAMN06266212) | sediment metagenome | isolation source: Hudson Canyon methane seep mesocosm | place... | reverse complement strand
CCACGAGATCATAAAATAGCGTATTTAAAGCTACAAACATCTCAGGTCTTTCACTTTAACATCCAAGTCAAAACAGAAGACGAACAACTAAATTCTATTTTAAAAGATAACTTATTTAATGGTTTTATTTTAGGTTTTTTATTATTAGCGATAATTTATAACCTAGCCATTGGTGTAAGTGCCAGTGAAAAACTGTATCTGTATTATGCTTTCTACGTTTTTTGTACCGGCATTTATATCACCGTTATTTGCGGCTATCCCCGCTTATTATTTCCGGAATGGGGAGCCGATGCCATTTTCACAAACCTTACCGGTTTACTTGGTGTATTTTCAGCGACAGCTTTTATTCGAGAGCTGTTAAACACTCAAAATTCAACACCTAAAACAGACATTATACTGAGAGCAATACAAGCATTCTCTTTTATCAGCATCATTTTAATTGGAGTTATATCTGATAAAAGTGCTTATATTCTTGTAGAATCTTTGGGCATAATTACACCCTTTATTCTTTTATTTACTGGTATTTTAGCTTACCGAAGCAAACAACCTCACGCGCTGTATTTTTTAATTGCTTGGTCTATATTTCTTTTTAGTATTAGTGTTTGGGTTTGGATGTGGTTAGGTATTATTGATGCGAATTTAAATATACTTCGCTTATTGCTTCTTGGCTGTTTATTTGAAGTAATTATACTTTCTTTTGTACTTGGCTATCGATATAGCTATTTGAAAAAACAAACTGAATTACTTTCTGACGCCAAACAAAGGTATCAGGTACTCAGTGAGACAGATTATTTAACCGGCGTCTATAATCGTAGAGGCTTCATAAAACAGGTCGAACATTTAATTAGCAGTGATCGCAATGAATGCGTTTGGCTAAGTATAGATATAGATCATTTTAAGAATTTTAACGACCAATATGGCCACATTGCGGGTGATAAGCTGCTAACCGAATTCGGAAATATGCTATCAGTAAAAGTACGCAGAGAGGACCTTGCTGCAAAGTTAATTGCACCGGATAACAAGTCCAATTACCGTCGAGGTGTTGCTGGTAGACTAGGCGGAGAAGAGTTCGCAATATTTTTAATCAACTGCTCACTACCGCATGCAAGACTTTATGGTGAGCGTTTGCTAAGAGACTTTCAAAATTTAACCATAACGCATACCGACGACACTCAAATTGGTACAACAATTTCTATTGGTGCTTCAATTTTAAAGCCTCACGAGATGGTAGAAACGGTTTGGAAACGAGCAGATAAGCTTCTTTACAAAGCCAAAAAGCAAGGTCGTAACCGTGTTATTCAAGAAACTGAGGCAAACTAAGGTTTTGCTTTATTTCTTGAAACACCATGAAAAATATTGCTTTAAATCTGACTCACTCAAACTGTTCATAAGCGCTATATTTCTTTCTGGAATTTCATCTACATCAGGGTAAGCTTCAATTGCTGCACTCAGACTTGATTCACGTATAAAATGGAAAATCGGATACGGAGATCGATTGGTAAAATTTTCTGCATCCGTTTTATCAGTACCTGCAAATTGATAATCCGGATGAAAACTGGCAATTTGATAAACCCCTTCCCACCCTCTTAATCGTAGAAATTCATTCGCAGCATATAGAAAATCATTATAATGTTCGAAACTATCAAAAAGTTCTGGAAATACAAGCAAGGTAGTCTCTAATTCTTTCTCATCATTTTCATCCAATAGATTTATTTCATGGATGATACTTTCAAATGCCTGCTCTTCTTGTTGGCATAAATCAGCTTTAATTCTGATACGGTTCTGACTATAAGGCAGCTTTGAGAATGGACATAAATTAAGCCCTACAACGATTTTCTCTAACCACTCATTTACTAAATCTTCAGCAAGTTTTTGCTTATCCGTCATTTACATTCCCTAGAGGTCAACAGCCTCAATCAACGTCGCCACAGAAAATAGCAACAAAATATATTTAACCAAAAAGTGTCAACATTTTTTGTGTATTTGGGCTTTCGACTACACCTTTCTCTGTCACTATGGCATCAATGAGCGTTGCAGGGGTAACATCAAACACGGGGTTAATGGCATCCACACCTATTGGGGCCACCTGCATACCTTCAATCTGAGTAAGCTCTTGTGTAGTGCGCATTTCAATTTCAATTTCACTACCTGTTTTAAGCGCCATATCAACAGTACTTGTAGGTGCCACAACCATCATTTTCACGCCATGAAATTTTGCAAGAACAGCTAAGCTATAGGTTCCAATTTTATTAGCAACATCACCATTAGCTGCCACTCTATCAGCACCAACAATAATCCACTTAATGTTCTTATTTGATAATAACCAGGCTGCGGCACCATCAGCATTTAAACAAACAGGGATACCTTCTTGCGCAAGCTCCCAAGCTGTTAGCCTTGCACCTTGCAACCATGGTCGAGTTTCATCAGCGTAGACACAGTCGATTAAGTTGTTTTTCCATGCGGATCGAATTGCCCCCAAGGCTGTACCATAACCACCTGTAGCCAATGAACCTGCATTACAATGCGTCATTACAGAAAAAGGATTACTTGAAGCCCTGGCCATTAATTGACTCGCTAAATCTCCCATTTGATGGTTATTGGCAATATCATCTTCGTGAATTTTTTTAGCAAGCGCAAGTAAACCTGCAATAGTCGAATCATCCTGATAAGTATTGAGGAAGCATTGTTTCATTTTATCGACAGCCCACATTAAATTTACAGCTGTAGGCCTTGCTTCAGCAAGCAGGTTTAAGTCTGCCAACACAACGCTTTTATATTCTTCTTTCTGTTCAAGACTCATATCGTACTTATGATGCGTCCGCGCGCTAATAACAACACCATAAGCTGCCACAATACCAATTGCGGGTGCGCCTCGAACAACCATCGTTTTGATAGAGTCAATCACTTCAGATATTGTATGGCAGATAATATAAACTTCAGATTTTGGCAGTACCCTTTGATCTAAAAGCACCAATTGATCATTTTTCCAATCAACCGCTTTCACTGTATTACTCTGCATATAAATAACTCTTAGTATTTGTAGTATTTGAAAATAGATATTAAGTATCAAAGGGTTGAAACAATAATGCCCAGCGCAACGAAATTCTTTTTATATAAAAAGATAGTTATATACCAAACCAGGACTATCGATCATTACTTCATGATACTCTTCAAGTCTGTCGCTTCTATAATTTCAAGCACCCCTTTATATTCTTCCTCTTCATGTGTATCTAGCACACAGATAAAAGGAACTGTCGTTAACTCATCAAAGCGAATCAGAATCTCTTTTTTATCGTCAGGTTTGACAAAAACCGTCGGCCATTGCTCTAAAGTTTTCACTAGAGCTTCAGCATCGCCAACAGCTGATCCTGAATGAGAGTGGCCTGTTCCACCAATGACCTGCTGTTGAGAATGATATAATTCATCTTTAATAAATTTCTGGAAACGCTCATCTTCCAGTTGCTTTTTAATGTCTGTTGAAAACGCAATAAGATGAGACTCTTCACTCTTATTAACAAAGACAAATCGAACATTTTTAGATAACGGAACAGTAACTTTGTTTGGCCATATCATGCCAGGTAGCAATTCCAGAGAAATTGTCGTATTAGCTGCTGCTTCACCAAACAAAGGGTCCTTCCAATACTCGCCTAAAATTTCTTCCGCAGTAAACCCCGCTAAACTACTTTGAGAAAATATGGAGGTAGATATGAAAGTGATATATATGATAAAAAGTTTAAACGCAGACATATTTATTTTAAATAATGAATTTAAATAAAATTATACGCACTATTGTCACACTCTCACAGCGTACTTTCGTTACAATACTGTCAACGCTAAAAAAAATAGCTAATATCCAAACTATTACCAAATAATTAAAGGTTATCACTTGGCTCCCCCTCCTATTGCTTTAACAATTGCCGGTTCGGATTCTTCTGGCGGTGCAGGAATTCAAGCAGACATAAAGACATTCTCATCGCTTGGTATTTACAGCGCTTCAGTCATTACTAACATCACAGTCCAAAATACCTGTAAGGTTCATTCAGTTCACCCACTTCCGAGCGATGTTGTTGCAGCACAACTAAGGGCAGTCTTTGATGACCTAAATATCAGCTGTGTAAAAATTGGTATGCTTAACTCTATTAGCACCATTAATTTAGTATCCAATTTACTCCAAGAATATCGACCTGAATATATCGTGCTTGACCCGGTCATGGTTTCAAGTAGTGGCAAACCACTCATTGAAGCGAATGCTATTGAAGCATTAAAAACAGAGCTGTTTCCTATTACAACAATCATTACACCAAACATTCCTGAAGCAGCAGTTTTACTTAACGCTCCGCAAGCTGAGTCAAAATCAGCGATGCACAAAACTATTACTAGATTAAATAAATTCGGCTCTCAATCGGTCCTATTAAAAGGCGGACACCTTGTTGGCGATATGTGTATCGATTTATTATCTGAAAACGATAAAGTTCATGAGTTCTCACAAACAAAAATAGCGACCAACAATACCCATGGCACTGGCTGTACGCTTTCATCCGCTATTAGTGCATACCTTGCTTTAGGTTTATCAATCAAAGATGCCGTTTTAAAGGCAAACGTGTACTTAAATAATGCAATTAAACAAGCCGATAGTTTAAAGGTTGGTCAAGGAAGTGGACCTGTTCATCATTTTTACAATCAATGGTAAAACTACGTAGCAATAAGATAACCTCATGCATATACTCTTCAGTAATACAAAATACTTTAGGGATGAACTATGCTATATCAGAGCATGCGCGTACTGATAATACCTTTAACCTGCCTGATATTATCGGCCTGTGCCGGAAATAAAATTGTAAACACTGAAGTTATTCAGCAACAATCCGCAATCGAAGCAAGCAACTCTAAACTCTCTCCTGAGCAAGCAATTCAAGTAGCTGAAACAAAGTATGCTGCGGCCATTAAAGCAGAACTAGATATCTATGCCCCCCTACATTTAAACCAAGCGCAAGAAAGTATTGCTCAAGCGCATGATTCCTTACTAAAGTCACCAAAAGACACCAAAGGGAAAGCGCTTATGGCGGCGATTACAGCTCAAAAAATTATCATCGACGCCCATACAAACAAAAAAAAGGTACAAGCAAATCTAAAAGAAGTACTTACACATAATGCAGAACTCTTAAAGTTAGATGCACCAACACGACTCCCTATAGATTACCAAACAATTAAAACTCAACTATTAGATCTAATTGAACTCATTGAAAAAGGGCAAATTGCAGATGCAATTCGTGGGCAAGCGCCCTTATTGGCAGAAATGTCTCAACTTGAAATAAAAACACTTAAACACACTCATTTATCTGAAGCAGAAAGTTTAATTAAAAAAGCTGAAAAAAATAATGGCGACAAATACGCTCAAGTGAGTTTTAAAACAGCAATTGAATTATTCCAAAATGCTAATACATTCATAACTAAAGAGTACCGAAACCGTAAAGGGGTAAAGAAAATAGGCCTAGAAGCACTATGGGCAGCCAAACATGCTTATTTTGTTACCTTGGAATCAAAAAAACTTATGCAGTTAGAGTCTAGTGAATCAGAGCAGTACATCCTAAATTTGATCGCCTACCAGAATAGTCTAAGCCAGATAACCTCTAACAATGATTTACCACCACAAGCTTTATCTAGCGCAAACAGTAAGCTGCTTACAATGGTTAATGACCTTAAAGCCCAGTTAAAAGCAAGCCAACAAGCACTAAAAGACTCACAAACAACCAACATCATACCTTTCTTACAAGATACAACAATAGGGCCTGCCGATGATGAAGTCGTTGTAGTTCGAACCCTGCCGCCTATGTCAAAAGAAGAACCAACTTTTTCAAAGGAACAAGTCTTAGTTGAAGAGCCTAGTTTTCAAGTAGATGAACAAGGTTTTGATGATTTTGAACAAATGACCGATGATGAATAGTATAAAATTAGAACAAACACACCCTATAACTTTAAAACTTAAAACAGTTAAACGATTTATTCTTTTGTACAACGCATGTAAGTTAAGGTACCCGTTTCACATTTAACCTTTTGATAAAATAGCACGTTACTAACTCAAGACTTATGATCAAACCTAACACTCACAAGCATCTTATCCCCTACGTTGTGTTCAATAGTCATTAAATGACCAATCATTTTCTCAGTTAATATTGAATTTTTTGGCAATAACAAGATCTCATTATCACTATAAATATCCTTGTTTAGCACCATATTTTCTCTGAGTGAGTGAAGCGGTAGTACCATTTCAGACGAGTCTTCCAAGAACTCGACTTCTAATGTAAGAGAGCTCAAGGCCGGAATCAAACTGGTGTCATACCGGTGACCATTACTTTGTATCACTTTTAAAGCCTGTTCATGATTAAGAAAATCGCCCGTCACAACACCAAAACGTAATTCTGAATAATCTAGTATTAGAGACAATACTTTTCCTAAATCAGACATCCCCTCCCCATTTAAATGACCAGGATAACCACTTCCATCAATATATTCTTTTTGCTCAAAAAGCACCTGCGCTACATCTTCAAATGCTGAATACGACATTAATGTACATGCACTATTGACTGGGTACTGGCGATATAGAGAAAACTGCTCTTCAGTCATCAAGTCTAATGGTACCGCTAGTACCTCATCAGGCACACCTATCTTACCAATTCCCTGTAGTCGAGCAGCCGTCACGAGTATTTTTTTATTATATTTTTTAAAACCTAATACTTTAGAAAACTGATAAGCTATCTCAGAAACTTTTCCAGCATAATTACGCTGCCCTTTAAGCTTAAGATCCAATAAATTTATTAGCATTTGTTCAGTTACGTCGTAACTAACCTGTAGTTTTTGAAAAGCGTGGTCAACAAACTCTGCAGATTGAGCCATTTCTCGTTGTTTTCGTTCTACATCTTCTCCCAAGGCATCATTCTGCTTTTTAAAACGTTTTAGTGTACGGTTTTTAAGTCTATTTTTGTGAGTCTGGTCCAAGGCATTTTCAACCAACGAAAGAAGCTGATCAACATCCCAAGGCTTAGAAAGGTATCCGAATATACCACCATCATTTATAGCTTTTATGGTTGAGTCCATATCAGAATACCCGGTCAATAGGATACGCTCTGTCAATGGGTATCTATCTTTAACGATAGAAAGAAACTCTGCACCATCCATGTGTGGCATACGCATATCACTAATAATTAAGTCGACCGACTGATCCTTCAATAAGGTCAATCCTTCCTCAGCACTAAGCGCCGAAAACACTTCATAAGGTTTATTTCGAAATAGGCGTTTGAGAGTACTGAGTACACTTGCTTCATCATCAATAATTAATATGCGCTTATCCATCACATTCTCCTAATAACAAGGTGTAATTCAGAATCTCACAACCTGTCTTTCATGACAATTGTATTTTTTATCTATTTATTGCTATTTGTAACCATAATCTATGAATAAGAATTTAGATTGGTAGCAAAGTTAATATTTTTTCGACCAATGCTTCAGATTTGAAGGGTTTTTCCAGTACTCCATCCACCCCAAGCTCCATCACCTCAAGTACTTTTAACTTAGTTGCCGCTGAAACTACCAGCACCTTTATATCTTGGTAGCCATCGTTTGCCCGTATGGCTTCTAATACTTCGAAACCACTCATACCTGGCATCTGTAAATCTAAAGTAATCATCGCAGGGCGATAACGCTCTAACTGAATTCCTGCTTCAATTCCATTTGAGGCAACTTGCACATCATAACCTGCTCTTTTAATGGTTCGAGTCATTGATTTTGCCATTAAATCCTCATCTTCTATGATAAGAACCCTTGGCTTACCATGAGGTACTACAGGGTTTTCATGACTAAGTCCTTCGACCGGAACTTCGACTAAAGCAGCGGGTATTGGCATATTATTTTTGTTCATAAAAGAAACTAAAGCATCGATAGGAACGCGGTTATCCCCTCTTCCAGGAAGTTTGTATGCATCGATATAACCTTTTTCGATCCACCTAATGACCGTTCGAAAGTTTACACCGCAATATTTTGCCACTTCTCCTGTTGTTAATGCATCTTTCATAAATTACCCCTAATCACAATGTCATATATCTACGCCCGTCTATACTGGATCAAATGTTGGCGATTTTACAATATTTTAGAATGTCATAATTGACAGTATAGACATTATATATCAAATTATACAAAGCTACGCTAAGCATTTCTTAAGGGGTATAAGCATGAACTACAAAATGAATTACAAAATTAGTCTCTATCACTTATGTATCATGAGTCTTCTTTGTAGCGCTATAAGCCTTAGTTTTCAGGCATTAGCTGACTCAGTTCAAAACACACCATCAACTTTTCGAATTTACCTTGATGCTGACCAAACGAATAGCGTGAGCTCTGGAAAGTCAATAGAACTAGGTATTCGATCAGCGCTATTACAGTCCAATTGGACATTGGGCGGGCATCAAGTAGAGCTAGTCATTAAAGACCATCATGGTAGTACTCAAAGAAGCCGTCACCACCTTGAACAATTTTTATCAGACCCACAAGCTCTAGCTGTATTTGGGGGCTTGCACTCTCCTCCACTGATTGCTGCTAGAGACTATATAAATAACAACCAGATTCTCACATTAGTTCCTTGGGCGGCTGCCACACCAATAACAAGATCTAAAACTTCAGAGAACTGGATCTTTCGCTTATCAATCGACGACAGCAAAGCTGGAAAAGTTATTATCAATGAAACAGTACAACACTCAGGCTTCAAACACCCTTACTTACTATTGGAAGATACCGGCTGGGGAAGAGCTAATAAGAAGACCATGACAAAAGCACTCTCCCAACTTGGCTATAAAGCTAATGGCATCCACTTTTTCCAATGGGGAGTCGGTCAACACGAAGCTAGAACAATTTTAGAACATGCCGTGTCAAATGGCGCGGATAGCTTCGTCCTTGTTGCGAATGCTCCTGAAGGTATTACCTTCACAAAAGCAATGCTTTCATTAGACAGTACACGCCAACGAGCTATTCGCAGCCACTGGGGCATAACGGGAGGAGCCTTCTTCAAATCTTTGGGTCCAAGTTCAGTTAACCAATTAGATCTCGCTTTCATTCAAACTAGCTTTTCACTATTACAAACACCATTATCTTCAGAAGCCAAGAGTGCTTTATCTGACGCTTCAACCGTATCCAGTACCACACTTTCTCCATCTGACATCAAAGCACCAGCCGGCTTCATTCACGCTTATGATTTAACCCGTATTCTAATTGCTGCAGCTGAACAAACTGCTATTCCTTCTGATCCCAAAAAAGCTCGACAAATAATCAAAACAAATTTAGAAAAGCTGGTAGCAATAGTTCCTGGTTTGATTAAGGAATACAAAAAGCCTTTCTCAAATAATATTAAAACCAATTTTGACGCACATGAAGCGCTAGGTATCGAAGATTTCGTGATGGCACGTTTTGATCAACACGGTAATATCCGTTTGTCTGATTCAGCCCAGAACAAAATTCATGGAGCAAATAATGAGAATTAAAACCGTGCTTTCCGCAGGGCTGCATAATCTTATTTCTAACCGGCCACCTAAAACGGAGCGTTTATTATCGCTATTCCTAATCACCGTCATTTCACTCATGAGCATGGCGATGCTCAGCGTCATGAGCCAAGGTTTAAAATCTGACCTGACGAAACACTACCTACACTCAAACGAACAAAAGTCGATCAACCTAGCGCGTCAGATTGACCGCTTCCTCAATACAAGAAGAATTCAGCTCGAGGCTCAAGCTAAAAGCTCTGTCGTAAAACAAACCGTCATGAGGCCAGACACAAACAAAGGCCTGATAAGTGATTATTTTCTTTCCCAAAGTATTATTGGTAAGCAGTACGCCCAGCAACTATATGACTTTAAAGGTGAAGAAATATTTAGCACTAAGGACATTCATGAGAAACACCATTCTTTTTTAATGCCAAAGCGTAACTACAACCAAGTTCAAGAATATTTTCACGCATTGTATGAGGGGAAAAAGGACTTTGAAATAAACCTAAGTGAAGACCTTAATTTCTGGCAAATTGCACTGCCAATTAACTATGGAAATTCTATCGAGGGAATTTTATCCACTTATATTCCGATGAACGAAATAGTCGAAGCATTAGACCTGAATAATATCATCGATATAAAACTTCAAGCGACCACGCCAAATAATATTTCAGCACAGTGGGGCACCAAAAACATCTATGCAAATACCACTCTGGATGCATCATCCTCAGGTATTCAACTTGCTTATGGTATCGATATATCTTCACTCAACCGATCCTTCTCAAATGCCAAAGAACGACTAATATTCAGCGCTATTATCATTGCAATTATATCAACCAGTCTAGCGATTATTTTAGGTCGATGGTTTTTTGTACGGCCATTGGAACGTTTACAAGTTTTCGCAACCGAGCTAAGTGAAGGTGCTGACCCTCATCTTGAAAAAACCAAGCGCATTACCATCGAGATACAACGTTTGTCTGACAAAATCACAGATATGGCAAAAAAAATACATCTTCGTGAAATAGACCTTATCAAGAGTAATGAGGCATTAAAACTTAACCAGAACACCCTCGTTCATGCGGAAAAAATGGCGGGACTCGGGCTAGTTACAGCAGGCGTTGCTCATGAAATCAATAACCCTATTGGTTTTATTATGAACAACCTAACAATGCTTCAGGAATACCATACATTTCTTAAAACACTACTTTCCCAGTTACTATTATTGAAAGAAAAACTTTCACTCGAAGAGCAAGATAGGCTAAAACCTGAACTCGCTGAAATTGTTGACACACTCACACAAGAAGATCTTGATTTTGTAATTAACGACCTTGACTGCATCACCGGCGAATCAATTACGGGAACTGAGCGTATAAAGGATATTACTCAAGGATTAAAGGGGTATGCCTATTCTGGAGAACAAACTACCTTAACCGATATAAATGAATGTATCGAATCCACCTTAAAAATGGTTTGGAACGAATTAAAATACCATTGCACAATTGATAAATCATTAGCAGAAATACCCAGAATTGAATGCATCGGTGGTCAGATCAATCAAGTTTTCATGAACCTGTTCATCAATGCAGCTCATGCGATGAACGGCTCTAATGGTCAACTTTATATTGAATCAAAACAGGTAGAAGACAATATTCAAGTTACTGTATCTGACAATGGTTGTGGCATTGAGAAAGAACACCTTAAGCATATTTTTGACCCATTTTTTACCACAAAACCAGTAGGTGAAGGAACAGGGTTAGGTATGTCTATCTGTTACGACATAATTAAAAAACACGGCGGTGATATTTCTATAAAGAGTGAACTCGGTGAAGGCACAACCGTCAAGGTCTTAATCCCCTTACGCCAAAATATTACTTAAGCCCAACTACCTTAATTCAAAAAAGAGGATGCATTATGGAACAAACATCACCCATTAAAACTGCCAACATACTCTTTGTCGATGATGAACAAAGTATTTTAGAAACGCTTAAACGGTTTATGCGTAATAGCAAATACCGGTGTTTCTATGCAAATTCTGGACAAGCAGCACTCACTACGCTTGAGAATGAAGTAATCGATATCGTCGTTTCAGATATGAAAATGCCAGAAATGACAGGCGATGAATTACTTCGAGAGGTATCCAGAAAATACCCGGAAACCATTCGTATCGTACTCAGTGCATTTTCGGAAGATGATCTCGTTATGAACGCGATTAATGAAGGTCATATATGGGGGTTTATTCATAAACCTTGGAACAACAGCGAGCTATCACAAGCAATAGACCAAGCAGTTTTTACCCAACAAGTTATCGCTGAGCGCGCTTTACTAAAGCGTACACTCAACCAGTATCAAAGCCAGCAAAAGGATCAATTTCATGGTTTTGTCGGCAATTCTGTATGCATGCAGTTTGTCTACAATGCCATTGAAAAAGCGGCTCCGAGTAATGCCTCCGTCATGATTACAGGCGACAGCGGTACTGGTAAAGAAGTCGCAGCAAAAGCACTTCACGACCTTAGTAAGCGTGCTGATGCCCCCTTTGTCGCCATCAACTGTGCAGCAATACCTGGCGAGTTAATGGAGTCTGAAATTTTCGGACATATTAAAGGCGCATTTTCTGGTGCTGTAAATCAACGCGATGGTGCTGCGACACTAGCAAAGGATGGCACATTGTTTCTTGATGAATTATCTGAAATGGATATCAATCTGCAATCTAAGCTCTTACGTTTTATCCAAACAGGTACTTTCCAACGTGTTGGAAGCAGCCACACTGAAACCGTGGATATTCGCTTTATCTGCGCGACCAACCGGGACCCGATTGAGGCCATTCATGACAAAAAACTAAGAGAAGATCTGTACTACCGTTTAAATGTTATTTCCTTGAATATGCCACCACTTAGACAACGAGATAACGACCCTTTCCTTCTAGCTCAATCTTTCCTGACTAAGTTCACCAAAATGGAAGATAAAATTGTTGTGGGGTTCTCATCAGATGCTGAAAAGCTTATTCTTTCATACGAATGGCCTGGTAATGTCAGACAATTAGAAAATGCAATACATAGCACCGTCGTCATGTCGAATGGGCCACTTATCACTGACCAATGTCTCGCCAGTGCATTAAGGCTTCGTCTTGATGATATATACAAAGCTACTCAAATAAACAAACCAACATTAGTTTCATCAGAACCAGACAATACGCCTAACCAATCAGCCATCGACAGACGTCAAATAGAGCACTCCGACCAAACAAATGTATCAACGGCAGTTGAACCATTATTTAAAATTGAAGAACAAGCGATTAAACAAGCGATTAACTATTGCGACGGAAATATCGTACGTGCTGCAAGTTTATTACAAGTGAGCCCATCTACACTTTACCGAAAAATACAAGCTTGGGAACAGCCGTAAAAAAATGTATAAATATCAACTAGCCATAGCATTACTAAATTGCGAATTTTCTTATATTGCGTTTTGCATTATGCAAAACCTTTTCATTTTACCGTCATCTTTTTCAGAGATTAAGCCATTTCTTCATTGGCCTAATCTTTGCTGATATCCAAGTAATATTTGTTTTTCACAATAGGAATGATCAAGGAGAATGATTTATGTACCGTATTATGAAATATTTTATCTTGAGTACAGCAAGCATAATATTTTCAAGCAGCCTGACATTCGCAAATGAACCACCGCCGAATGAGCTGACTTTTGGTTTGTATCAGTCCGATAAAGCAACTGAAATGCACCGTAAATTCAAACCACTAATAGACTATCTATCTAAAGAGGTTTCACGTTTATCAGAGTCCCCAACTGATTTTAAACTAAAAATTTATAAATCGTATCAAGGCGCTAACGATGCACTTGTCACAGGAAAGGTTGATTTTGTTCGCTTTGGACCAGCTTCCTACATTTTAGCCAAAGCCAAGCAACCAGGTATCAAACTATTAGCCATGGAAGAAAAAAAAGGTAAAACACGTTTTAATGGTTTAATTGTCGTTTCAATAGACAGCCCTATTCAAACTTTATCCGATTTAAATGGCCGTAGTTTCGCTTTCGGTGATCTCCACTCAACAATCGGCCGCTACTTAGCACAATCTGAATTAATCACCGCTGGTGTTTCATCGTCATCATTATCTAAACTAGCTTTTCTTGGTCGCCACGACAAAGTGTTTAAAGCAGTCGAATTGGGTGATTACGATGCTGGCTCGCTAAAGGAATCAACCTATAAAAAAATGAACCTAAAAGGACAGTTAAGAATTTTACATAGCTTTGAAAATATCACAAAACCTTGGATTGCCCGCGCTCATTTACCCCCCAAAACATTTAAAGCTGTGTCCACGGCACTCATTGGTTTATCAGACCCTAACATTCTAAAACAATACAAAGTATCAGGCTTTGTAGCGGTAGAAGATAATGACTATCGCTACGTTCGTGAAGGCATTAACAAGGCAAATCGGTTTTGAATACCCAAAGTTCATCAAACTGGAGAGAACGTATAGCACCAGGACTTGCCATCCAAGTATTAGGCGTTCTGTTGCTTTTATTTGCCTTAGCATTATCGATCAATACTTACTATACCATCAAAGGTGAGCGGTATATTCTTCAACAGCAATTAGATCAAGAAGGTAATAATCTCGCCCAAGCTTCTTCGATTTTTGCAACGGAATCTCTTCTAATTGAAGATTATCCCGTACTGGGAACCTACGCCGATAACTTAGTAGAACGTTACCCAGATCTATCCTTCATACTAATTAAACGACTTGATAAGAAGATTGTTGCCAAAGCATCGCGTCAAGTTCACAACAGTCAAAACGTTAAACGGTATTACTCAACCATTCGTGTTGACGATAATTTTATAGGTAGCATTGAGATTGGTATATCAACAAAGAATCGAGATATTTTTATCGTCGACCATTTAAAGAAAATGATCATTCAATCTCTTTTGGTTTTTTTAGCGCTTGCTATTTCATTATTCATTTTCTTTAGAAAAATGATCACCGACCCAGTGCACGACCTTGTCGACCAAGCAAGAAACCTAAATTCAGGTAATTTAAGTAAGCCTATTACTTTGAATACCCATGGGGAGTTGTCTCAGTTATCTCTAGCCCTAGATAACATGCGCATAAGACTTAAGAAATCTTATGATGATATTACCTACCAGAACCAACTTTTGGATCAGCGTGTCGCAGAACGTACAAAAGAATTAAGTAATACAAATAAGAAACTTGTCGACACCCATTCGCAATTACTCCAATCAGAAAAAATGGCAGCAATCGGTCAACTATCAGCTGGTATTGCTCACGAAATAAATAACCCTATTAGCTTTATTAAATCAAACATTTCAATCCTTTCTACATGGGGCGACACATTAACTAAAGTAATTAAACAGTATGACGACCTTATAATAAATACTATTCCAACCCCCCTTCCTTTTCATGCAATTAAGGCAAAAAATGATTTTGATTATATAAAAAAGGAATTACCTGTATTAATTAAAGAAACTCAAGGAGGGTTAAATCGAGTGAGTACAATTGTTTCTGACCTCAAAAATTTTGCTCACACCGATGATAAAATTTGGCAATATGCAGACCTATGTGCGGGATTGACCTCCACATTAAATATCGTACGAAATGAAGTAAAGTACAAAACTGATATCACTTTTAACCCAACTAACATTCCCATGGTTGAATGCTTGCCTGCTCAAATTAACCAGGTTTTTATGAATATAATTGTTAATGCCGCACAAGCAATTGAGGGTAAAGGTAAGATTACGATAAGTTTGGATCATATTGAGCAATGGGTAAGCATTAGTATTCAAGACACCGGCAAGGGGATCCCCAAAAAAGACCTAAACAGGATAATGGAACCGTTCTACACAACTAAACCCGTTGGCGTTGGAACAGGGCTAGGCTTGAGTATTTCATACGGGATCATAAAAACGCACCTCGGACGAATCGATATTGAAAGTACAATGGGAGAAGGTAGTACATTCAGAATATGGCTTCCTACCAAGCACTCTCCCCCCCTCTCTTAATCAAACAAGTTTTGCAACTGTAAATTTAATCGTCAGTTTGTATTACACATAACAAGTCCCACATAAGAAAAAAGCAAAATCAGTACAAAATCCTAAATTGATTCGCACCCTGCTAATATCATTTTGCAAAGCGATAAAGAACGCTCCTCCTCACAGATAAAAAGCATATAACGCATTGTTTATAAAGATATTAAAATTTACACAGAGCTGGCACACTTCCCGCAATAGTTATTACAACATACAACACGAATAACCATGAACACCAAGGTTAAGGAGTTTTTATGCTGTTTCAATTTTCTCATAATTTACAGAAATATTTATTCGTTATTTGCTTACTTTTAAGCATTTCATCATCTATCGTCAACGCAACCAATTTTCAAAATGGTGAATATTTATGGTCTTTTCTCAGCAATCAAGTTTGGCCTAATGGCTACGATCAAAACACCGGTAAACCTGATAATTTAATCTACGCACGCGACACTTACCCTACTGATTTCTTTGCACGTATTTCCAATGCCTTACCCGAGTCTTACGTGAATGAAGCTTTTCTTACGAATGATGAAGGTTCAAATATTACTCTGACAGAAGAGGGAGAGGTATTCATTACGTTTATTCACGAAGGTGCTGGTTATAAAAATTCTTTTGGATTTTTCACTTTTGATAAAGCTAACCCACCAACCTCACCTGACCAAGTTTCCGAAACCATTATCTTCCCAAACCTATCCTACCCTCACCTAACAAATGGGCACCGTTTAAGTCTCGGAACCTTTCCAGCAGGCACAAGTATTGGTTTTTTCATCGCTGCAAACGGTTTTTGGTACGACACTGGTGTTAAGAATTTCTCAAGCCCTTATTACTATTCATTGAAAGACCTAAACCCTGACCCTATCGGCTTAAAACAACACAATGTGCTTTTATATGATGAAGAGGTCGACGAAGTTATTATTGGTTTTGAGGACCTACCAAGAAGCTGGGGAGACAATGACTTTAACGATGCTGTATTTTCCGTTAAATCAACACCCGCTGCGGCAATTGATACTACTACCCTTACAACAATTCCTGACTCAAATGACAGTGATGCTGATGGTGTGGATGATGCAAACGACGAATTTCCTAACGATTATGATCGCGCATCTAGTTCGTTCTACCCATCCAGCAGCGAGTGGATTACCTTAGCCTATGAAGATAATTGGCCATCAACCGGTGACTACGATATGAATGATCTTGTCATTCGAGAACAATTCCAAACAATTTACAATGCAAATAACCTTATCTCTGGTTTCAAAATCAGTGGCTATATTGATGCTCGAGGCGCCTCTTTTAATAATGGTTTTGCATTGCGTTTACTCAACGTAAGTGCCAGCAACTTCAAACAGGCTGATCTAGAAATTAACTCAGAGTCATACGTTAAAACGCCCGAACATAACCAGACTGACTTAGTATTTAAATTCTGGAATGATAGCCATCTATTCACTGAAACAGGAGAAAGTGGAGCATGCCAGCATTTTAACACTGTAAAAAATTGCACAGAGTTCAGTGCTGTTCCTTTTGAGCTCGACGTTAGGTTTGAAACCCCCATAACCAGTCTTGTTCATAGCTCATTAGACTTCTTTATCTTCCGAAAAAACTATCGTGGTCGAGAGATTCATTTTGCTGATTACCCTCCCACTGACTTGTTTGATTTTTCACAGTTTGGACGTAAAGACGATACCTCTGATGTTGTTAGTGGTCGTTATTTCCGTAATGCAACAAACTTACCCTGGGCGCTTAAAATCCCACAACAATGGCGTCATCCACGAGAATACATTGACATCGTGTGGGCCTATCCTGACTACGAAACATGGGTAGAATCTTCCGGCGAGCAGTCCATCAACTGGTTCAATACCAGTGACCGTCACCACCATTATTATTAGTAAGGTAAGAACTCTATTTATTCGTTATTCCGGTAATCTTTAAGATCGGAATAAATATTTAAAGCAATGGATTCCCGATTAAAAACTTCGGGGGTGACATGAGTAATAATTATTTCGGAAATTCGAGGTATTAATAATGAAATCATCAATCAAACACGACAAACGCACGAAACAAGCATCGCCTAAAATGGCTTCATTTCAAACTAATTTATGCCATATCATGATGGGTTTATCCGCTTTCACTCTACTTGCATGTAGCAGTGGTGGCGGAAATGAGACGCCGTCTTCCAGTAATCCTAGCACAAACAGTTACAGCCCCAATGCTGAGCGATTGCTGGAAGAGGCGACCAATTCAAATGAATTATATGTAGAAGCCGACTTTCGTTTTGATCAAAACCAAACAACACGATTAAGTATTCTAGCAACCGATGACACAGGGAAGCCACTCCCATACACTCGCCTAAATATTTATCTGATTGATACGAGTCAAATGGAAGGGAAAATAACTGAATGGTCAGATACTAATGCAAGTAAGGCACATCTAATTTCGGGAGGCCTTACGAATAATCAAGGCGAATTTATTCGTGTCATTGAGCTTCCAGCATCAGATCAAACCACTCCTGTATTACTCATTGAGGTAAATGCGATGGGTTTCGAAAACAAGACGCTCGTACCTATTACAAGTGAACACACCGCAATTACTTTAGGTTCCGTTTGAGTAATTATAGACCGAAGGAGAATACCAATGAATACTGAGTTTACCCCCTTATTTTCAGTTGTAATCCCTTGCTATAAAGTCGCCAATTATATTGGTGGTTGCCTAGAATCTGTACTTGCCCAAACATTCAAAAGTTTTGAAATAATTTGTGTTGATGATGGGTCACCTGATTCGACTGTTGATGTCATCAAACAATTTTCTGATGACCGTATCCGTATCATTCATCAAATAAACAGAGGATTATCTGGTGCACGTAATACAGGCATTAACGCAACACGCGGTATATTCATAGCACTACTCGACGCAGATGACTTATGGCTGCCCAACAAGCTCGAAGAGCATTTTAAGCATTTACAATCTAACCCTAATGTAGGTATCAGCTATAGTGCGTCAGAGTTTATTGATGAAGGTGGAACACCAATGGGGCTTGGGCAACATCCAAAATTGACGGATATCACACCAAAGGATGTTTTTTGTCGCAACCCCATCGGCAATGGCTCAGCCGCTGTCATTAGAAAATCATTACTTAAAAGCGTTTCACGTGTCAGACAATTGGGCAAAGAAACTCGCATGGAGTATTTCGATGAGAATATGCGCCAATCAGAGGATGTAGAATTTTGGCTACGTGTTGCACTATCTACTCAATATAAGTTTGAAGGCATTGATGGAACGCTTACACAATACCGCGTAAACATGTCGGGTTTATCAGCCAATTTAGACAAACAGTATGAATCGTGGATGTACTCAGTTCAGCAAAATAAGAAGCTTAATAAACAATTCATCAAACATTGGTTTCCACTCGCATCGGCCTACCAGAAGCGGTATCTAGCACGCAGAGCTATTCAATCACGAAATGCAAAAACAGCACTAACATTAATCAAACAAGCCATTTTAGAAGACCCTAGAATTTTAATTGAAGAACCAAAACGAACACTCATCACCCTTATTTGCTCAGTTTTGTGCGCACTACCCGAACAAGTGTACAAATTCATTGAAAATATCGCGATACGAACTTATCAACATTCCACCAATTAATGGAGCATCATGAAAAACACGCTAGTTTTTTCTATCGCGCTAAATGGCTACCAATGGCGTTATAAATCGTTACTGGCTAGCCATAAAAGCTTTGCTGAAAGTAAGGGTTATCAATATGTAGCGGTCACCCAGCCGGTTTTATCGTTATTGGGTGAAGAGGTCGCATGGCTGAAAATCAAATTAATATTGGAGGCTATGAATGCAGGTTATGAATGGGTTGTATTTTTAGACGCCGATACTCGTGTATCTAAACACACTCCATCCATTAATCAATTAGCTAATCCCAGCAAACACATTTATGCATGCAAAGGTTATAGTGGACGTCTAAATTCTGGCGTATTAATAATAGAGAATAACCAGTTCACCTATCATTTGTTTTCAATAATAATCAAGCATGCCACCAAGCCTGTTCCAAAAGAAGATGACGTAGGTTGGGGCGAGAATGGCCATTTTATTCACTACACGAAGCATTGTGATTTTTTATCAATTATCGATAATCGTTGGAACAATAACCACAACCCAACACTTAACGATTATATCCGCCATTACAGCCAAGGTCCTTTGCATAATGATTTTAAACCGCCATTCATACACCACTGTATTGAGCGGTCTTACCACTATGTATTAGCCATACTAAAAAAAATTCGTAAATTTCCCCATGCAAATGTCGAACAACACAAACATCAGTTTTATCAGCAATTAAATGCATTAACCCAAGAAGTAGTCCGTCATTACCCCTTATTTAAACGTATTCACCAAACTAATCATCACTAGAAATTCCAGTACGAAAGCCCCACACAAAATGCGATGCATATTAAAAATAATGCCTCGCATTTTGCATACTAAGAAAAAACAAAAACGTAACACACTGTTCTACAACAACTTCATAATTGGCACCAATATTGAAGTACATATTATAGGGCTGTGTAAAAACCCTCTTTTCAAAATGTTTTTTTAAAATTGACTGGAGCAAAAATATGAAGACATATGTGGGCAAAATTCCCCCTTGGCTAGCTCTACTCTTCTCGATGCTATTTGCTTTCGAAGTGTTTAACCCCTCAAGCCACAACATCCTAGAGTCATCGATCAGCTACCAGGGCCAGCTACCCACCATTCACACTGTATTAGCACGGTGATTCTGGTGAAAACCAAACTAACTTTTTTTTTAAAACAACTAATTGAAATGCCATTCGTCCATAATTTTTCATGGATGATGATAGCAGAGGTGATCTCACGCTTTTCACGCATAATTACCTTATTTGTATTAGCGGGTAGCTTCAGTAATAGCGAATACGGACTAGCAATGCTAGCCCTCATCATACATGAACTGTTTCGTGTATTTACTCGCTTAGGCTCTGGTGCAAAAATTATTCAATGTGAAGACACCGAGTTACTCGACACACTACAAAATGCTGCAACATTACAATGGTTTGTAGTACTAACAATCGCCTTCAGTCAAGTAGTTCTCTCAGACTGGATCGCACAGTATTATCAACAACCATTGCTAGCCGACTTACTAAAATTGATGGCCATCGCACATATATTCTACCCCATCGTCACCGTACGTATTTTTGAACAACAGCGACAAAATAAATTACGTTTTTATGGTATCGCATCAGGTTGCTGCATTGCATTTGAGAACCTGTTCATTGCCATCTATGTCTATTTTGAATCGAGTATCTTTGCAATCGCTTATGCAAAAATAGCGGCTTCGGTACTTTGGGTGTGTTTATTCTATCGCTTGCCCAGTGATCTCATTACATATCGTTGCCAATGGAAAGTACTAAAGCAAACCATAGAATTTTCATCCAAAACATTTATTAGTGAGTTAAGCCGAACACTGCGTTTCCAAGTTGATTCTTTATTCGCTGCACGACTACTGAGCCCTGAATTATTTGGTTTATATAGTTTTGCGAAAAGCGCAGGACTTGGTATTGCCCAGTCCATTACCATTGCTTATACCACTACACTTTATCCGTATTTATGCCATAAATTTAGGTCAAACTCACAAGGACGAGCGAATACATTTAAACGTCATGCATGGCCTTTGTCACTATTTGTCTGTTCACTATTTATCCTGCAAGCAATATCTGCACAATTCTATGTAGAATGGTTGTTTGATACCCGCTGGAAAGACGCAACAAACTTAGTGTCACTTTTGTGTATTGCCGCAATACCAAACCTTCTTATCGATCACAAAGGGCTCATACATCGTGCAAAAAACAATCCATTGTTCGAAACCAAAATAATTTCGTTATGCACCGTATCATTGATTGTTAGCATCATGCTCATACGACCTGTCACAACACTAGAAACAGGCATTACTGTTGTTAGTTGCAGTGCTCTATGGTGCCTACTCCTAGTATTTAAACCTAAACATCGGTGCTATCCTGCGTTATTAAGAGCACAAGCGATATGACAATTAAGATTGACCAACATACAGATGCTTTCACTCATCATGTTTATGAAAGTATCGATTCAAAGGTTCGAGCAACACTAACCCCCACTC
>ENA-OSET01001785-OSET01001785.1-sediment-metagenome-genome-assembly--contig:-NODE-1785-length-21732-cov-56.561949_pt1 | contig 21732 bp, 18 predicted proteins | sample MGYA00237882_ERZ534229 | MGnify/ENA primary metagenome ERZ534229 (study PRJEB26408, sample SAMN06266212) | sediment metagenome | isolation source: Hudson Canyon methane seep mesocosm | place... | reverse complement strand
TCAGGTATTTGATGAACTAAGACAAAATGATCTTGGTGTAAACCTTCACTATATTCCTGTTCACACTCAACCGTATTACCAAAATATGGGATTTAAGCAAGGTGACTTTCCGAATGCAGAATCCTATTACAGTCGTGCAATTAGCATCCCACTGTTCCAGGGGTTAAGCGTTGAAATGCAAGATCGGGTAGTTGATATCATCAAAAAGGTGTTGGCTTGAGACTCTGTATTATTCCAGCCAGAGGTGGCAGCAAACGCATACCACGAAAAAATATTAAAGATTTTTTGGGAAAGCCTATGATTGGATATTCAATCGAGGCAGCTTTAAAATCGGAGTGTTTTGATAAGGTAATTGTTTCGACAGACGATCAAGAAATTGCCCAAGTCGCTAAAACCTTTGGCGCAGAAGTACCCTTTATGCGCCCCGATGAACTGTCAAATGACCATGCTGGAACGTTACCGGTAATCAAACATGCTATTGAATGGTTTGAAGAGTATGAAAGCAAACTTACCGAAGTATGCTGTTTATATGCAACGGCCCCTTTTGTACAGGCAGATTCAATAAAGCAGGCCTATAAGCAGTTACAAGCCACGCAGGCAGATTATTGTTTTAGCGTCACTAGCTTTGCATTTCCAATTCAAAGAGCAATCAAAATAACACAGCATCAACGGATTGAAATGTTTTACCCAGAACATTTTAATACTCGCTCACAAGATTTAGAAGAGGCTTATCACGACGCTGGTCAATTCTATTGGGGAAAAGCAGAAGCCTTTAAGCAACTCAAACCTTTATTCTCAGAGAATGCGAGTCCTTTTCTTTTACCTCGGCATCTAGTGCAAGATATTGATACACAAGAAGATTGGCTAAGAGCGGAAATGATGTATCAAGTCCTTCTACAATCAGGTTTATTTAAATGAAGGTTGTGATTAGAGCTGATGCATCGTTACAGATAGGCACAGGCCACGTCATGCGATGCCTAACGCTGGCTGAAGCATTAAAAGAAAAAGGCGCACGAGTTAAGTTTATTTGCAGAGAACATGAAGGAAATTTAATAGACTTTATTCAAGGTAAAGATTTTAAGGTTCATACGCTGTCGATGATAGAAAATGACTCAGAAGTGCTCAGGGCTACTAGTCCGACATCTGAAGACATTCTCAATCATGCACATTGGCTAGGCGCAACACAGCAACAAGATGCTGATGAATGTAGAGCCATTCTAAAAAAGATAAGTCCTGACTGGCTGATTGTGGATCATTATGCGATTGATGAAGCTTGGCAAATGGAGTTGCAAGGCGCTTATAAAAAACTCATGGTGATAGATGACCTTGCTGATCGTAGGCATCAATGTGACTTACTTTTAGATCAAACTTATGGCCGACAGCCACAAGATTATCAAAAATTAGTGCCAAATAGCTGTCAAATGTTGCTTGGTTCACACTATGCGTTGTTAAGATCCGAGTTTACGCGGTGGCGTGAATACAGCCTAAAACGTAGAGAAAATCCAGAATTTAAAAAACTGCTGATTACTATGGGCGGTGTAGATCAAAATAATGTGACAGGGCAAGTATTAGATGAACTTAGAAATTGTGATTTACCATTAGACTTGGAAGTTACTGTCGTCATGGGTGGCACAGCACCTTACTTAGAAGCAGTACAAAAGCAAGCGAAAACTTTGCCATATAAAACAGAAGTGAAGTCGAATGTGAGTAATATGGCTGAGATAATGGCGAATGTTGATTTTGCGATTGGTGCATCTGGGGCGACAACTTGGGAGCGGTGTACTCTAGGATTGCCTTCAGCAATTATTGTTTTGGCTGAAAATCAAAAAGACATTGCTAATATTCTTACTAAGGAAAACACAGTCATAGTATTGGACTATAAATGCCTTAAAATAGGAATGGAGAATGTTAAGATTATATCAAAGCAAGACTTGTTTAATATGTCGATAAAAGCATCAAGCATGGTTGATGGCTTGGGTACTCAACGAGTGGTTAACGATATGTATGAGGTTATTGTATGACTGGTTTTCTGCGAGACATGGAGCTGGGAGACTTAATGACACTCAGAGAGTGGCGCAATAACCCTGAAATTAATCGTTATATGTTTTCTCAGCATGAAATTATGAAGGAAGAACATCAAAACTGGTTTGAACGCAGTCAAAACAACCCACTAATACATTTAAATATGTATGTTGAAAATGATGATATAAAAGGCTTTATGCAACTACACAATAAATCATCCGAAGACAAGGTCTACGAATGGGGGTTTTATATTAGTCCTAGAGCCGAAAGAGGAACTGGGACAAAAATGGTAAAACTGGCTTTGAAAAAAGTATTTGAAGAAATGAATGGAAAGAAAATATTTGGTGAGGTCTTAGCATTTAATAAGCCATCTATAAAGCTCCACCAAAAACTAGGTTTTTCTCAAGAAGGACTTCTCAGAGAACATCACTTTTTAAATGGTGAATATCATGATGTTTATTGTTTTGGGATGCTTAAATCGGAGTGGCTAAAAGAAATGGGTAATGAATATATGCAAGGGAGTGAGAGTTTTGAAAAATAAACATATTTCAATCAATGGAAGGTTAATTGGATCAAGCGCCCCTCCTTATGTAATTGCAGAAATGTCTGCCAACCATAATGGTGATATTAATAAAGCGTTCAAAATTATCGAGATGGCTAAGCACTCAGGTGCTGATGCTGTAAAACTACAAACTTATAGACCAGATACCATCACCATTGAGATGAATACCCCAGAATTTATGATCGAAGGTGGATTGTGGGATGGGCAGAGTTTATATGAGCTTTATGAAAGTGCCTATATGCCTTGGGATTGGCACAAACCTTTGTTTGATTATGCTAGAAAACTGGATATTACGATTTTTAGTTCGCCTTTTGATAATACGGCGATTGATCTATTAGAAGACTTAAATGCCCCCGCCTATAAAATTGCCTCTTTTGAAGCGGTTGATTTACCTTTGATTAAATATGTGGCGCAAACAGGTAAGCCCATGATTATCTCAACAGGAATGGCGGATGCAGAAGAAATTCAAGAAGCGATTGATGCAGCAAGAGAGGAGGGATGTAAAGAATTAGCTATCTTGCATTGTGTGAGTGGCTACCCCGCACCAGCTGAAGATTATAATTTAAGAACAATGGTTGATATGCAACAGCGGTTCGGTTTGGTAACAGGACTTTCTGACCACACACTTGATAATACAACGGCAATAACAAGCGTGGCACTAGGTGCGTCAATTATAGAAAAGCACGTCACACTAGATCGAAATGGCGGCGGACCAGATGATAGTTTCTCCTTGGAACCTGCAGAATTAAAAGCATTGTGTGATGGTGCAAAAACAGCATGGCAAGCACTGGGGAAAGTTGATTACGGTAGAAAATCAAGTGAACAAGCGAATGTTAAATTTCGGCGTTCATTATATTTTGTAAAAGATATTAAAGCGGGTGAAATCATTACAGAAGAACACGTCAAAAGTATCCGACCTGGTTATGGACTGGCTCCTAAATACTTTGATGACATAATAGGGAAAAAGGCTGTGACTGATATTGCTTCAGGGACAGCTACACATAACAATTTATTACAAAAAGTAAGGGCTGTAAGTGTTTAAAAGAACTGCTGCACAGCTGAGGTCTAAAGTAGGCAAGCTGATCAAAAAAAGAATGAGCTTTTTTAAGAGAAAAGTTCCTGTCGGCGATCAATACCCATATCAAATTCATGATCCATTTATCGTATTAGGTGAAGATACCGGCTATGAAAATTTATATTTAGTTGGTGATAATTGGCAAGATTTTCCGGAAAAGCCAATAATAATTGTTTTAGGCTGCAATGACTGGAAGTTTGGTTTTGTCGCAGATTATTTTCCAGAATTTAGAGTAGCCTTTGGTTCAAGAAGGTTAGTTGGCTTGAATGCGATTCGAGTCATCAATAAGCTAAAGATAAGACCTAGTCAGTTTGTTATTTGGGGATATACGGAAAAAAAAATACTTACCTTCTTTCTTAAATTAAAAGGTGAAAATGTTTGGCGAATTGAGGATGGTTTTGTTAGATCATCTGCGTTGGGCGCTTCACATGCAACTCCCTATTCGTTGGTTATTGATAAAAGCGGTTTTTACTACAACAGCTATCAGTCATCGGATATTGAGAAATTATTAAATAACTATGATTTTAAATTAAATCCAGTCTTGATGGAGCAAGCTGAAAAAGCCTTGCAAACTATTTTGGATTTAAAAGTATCAAAATATAATCCCGTTTCTTTAGTCAAAAATACAACTATAAAAACTAAAAAACGAATAGCTGTATTAGGCCAAGTAGATAATGATGCATCCATTCGTTTGGGTAACCCAGATAATTGGTCATCTGAGGAATTGATAAAGCTTGCAAGGCATGAGCACCCAGAGGCTGATATTGTCTATCGTCCTCACCCAGAAATCTTTACAGGGTATCAAAAAAGTAAATTTAGACGTAAAAAAGTAGAATATATTGCTGAAATTTCTTCTCCTGAAGAAAGTATTATTGATTTTATAGAAAATGTTGACCATGTTTACACCATAACCTCATTGACGGGATTAGAAGCTTTACTACGAGGGAAAACGGTTACAGTTGTTGGCGTACCATTTTATGCTGGTTGGGGGTTGACAGATGATAGAGCTAAGATAGATAGAAGGCAGCGTTCGCTTTCTTTATTGCAGCTGTTTACAGGAATTTATTTGCTTTATCCAAAATATTTGGCGAACCTTCAAAACCCTTATTTGGGGTTTATGGCTGCAATTTATCGAATTCAAGCTGATAAATATATTGCTCTAGACACTATAGCAAAACAAGATATAGGAGATCTGGAAGAGCAATTACCACTGTTGCTAAAATCTTATAAATGGCCTGCTATTTTGTCGAATCCAAAAGTTTTGCAAGATGAGAAGTTACTTTCAAGAACTTTGAATGAGATACCATTTAATGAAGTTTTTGAAGATATTAATGGTGGTATTTATATAGGGTTATTAGCTTACTTTTTAGTTGGGTTGATGCCTTTAGATAAAAGCAGGGATCAAGTATTAACTTTGATTAGAGAGTTCTTGAGTGATATTGAATTTAATCAATTATTGGTTGATTTAGAACAACATAATCCTGGTCTTTATTTAATTAAACACTGGGGCTGGTTATTGGCTGAAAGCAACCAAAATGATGAGGCAATTAAATTTGTAAATAATAAGATATATGAATTACAGAGCGAATATCATGATGAGTTGTTGGAAGAAAAATCTAATAATGAAGATGTTAAAGTAAGGGTGGGAGGTGCAGAATTAGTAAGTGCATATAGGGATGATATGCATAAGACTGTGAAAAGTAAACTTGAACTTCAAATGAAGGGGCGGGATATATTATCTGCAATAGAAAGTGTTAAGTTTTTATTCTTGTTTGGAGAAAATGATTATCTTGCTTGCCTCAAAAAAAGTATTACCCTTGCAGAGTTATCTTTTGACTATACTTCAATGACAAAACTGTCTAGAGTTCTCCAAGGCTTAAGTCTTGATTATGGAAATAGATATGGAGTCTTATCTGAATTTAGAGCTTCTTCTTATTTAAAGTCAAATATAAATGAAATAACTGATCACCTGATTTTATTATGTAAATTTGTAATGCTAAAACCAGATAAAGTTTTTTATGTTGGCACCAATCTTGAACAGAAGAAAATAGGTGCATCAAATGAAGATTTTAAAAAAATAATTAATTCAGTACTTTTATTAGATAATGATTTAACCCTTAGAAAAGTGCAAGGCTATATAGCAATTGAGCAGTTCGAAAAGGCAGTTAAAACATTAGAAGACATAATTAAAATTGAGAAAAATGGTGAAATGTTGGCCATTCATTACTCTAAAGCATTGTCATATAATGGACAGGAGTTATTAGCTAAAAAAATCATAGAGTCTACGATTCAGGTTTTAGGCATGTCGTCTGAAAGTATAACGGAGGCATTGCGTGTCTATGTATTGCTTTCTGAATATAAAAAAAGTTTGGATTTATTAATTCAGTCATTATCAAAGAATATTTACATAGGTGAAATGCATCGAAGAAAATGCTATTTTGGAAACAGAATGCTCCGTGAAGCATTTGAAACTTTTACCGAAATTGGAATTTGTCAGAATGTTGCTAAGTATTATAAAGACAAGTATTATCACTTTGAAAGGCTATTGGATGAAAATTCACATGTATTTCTGATAGCGATTTTTGGGCCTGGAGATGAAATTCGTTTTGCCTCAATATACAATAAATTAAAAAACATATTAGGCGTCAAATATGTTTCTATTGCCTGCTCTCCTCGACTATTAAATATTTTAACTGATTCATTTCCTGAGCTTAGCTTTGTAGCAACGGAGAGGCCTCGGAATAGTGACTTCGTGGATTTAAATAATTACACACATGTACCTGGTTCAGATATTATGGGTGTTATTGATAATAATGCAGTTGAAGAAATTGATAAATCAGATCAGGTACTGTTTGTAACAGATCTGTTACACCGTGCACTTCCTGATTATAAAAGTTTCTCGGGTAAAAAGTATTTGGTTACTAATGAGTTGCTTGTAGATACAATTCGAAACCGCTTAGGGAGTAATAATGATTTTTTGGTTGGCTTAACTTGGCGAAGTGGTGTCACGTCGGCGGGTAGGAATGAACACTATTTAACGATTGAACAACTAGAGCCATTATTTGAAATTGAAAACATTCAATTTATAAACCTTCAGTATGATGAGTGTCTTGATGAGGTTGCATGGGTTAATAAACGATACCCTGGAAAGTTGATCAACTTTGAAGATATTGATCAGTACAATGATTTTGATAGTGTTGCAGCTTTAATGACATGTATGGATTTAATTATAGCTCCCGCAACAACTGTTGCTGAATTAGCTGGTGCTTTGGGTTGTAGGACTTGGCTATTCTCGAATTCCTCTGAAATTGATTGGCGTAAAATAAATGATCAGGGCATTGACGTGTGGCATAACTCAGTAACGATTGTAGATGTGGATAAAAAAGGTGATAAAAAAAGGTTAGTAATGGAATTGCAGAAAAAACTTATGGACTTTTCTGGTAATGAAGTAAATTGATGTTTCTTCATGCTTCATACCCAATTAGATTAAGGCGGTTTTCTTGAAAATAGTAATGTTAGGTGGAAGCAATTCAGTTGCAACAAGAGGCTTACAGTCAGGGCTGAAATCAGGTTGTGATAATGTCAAAAATTTAGCATTAGGAGCGTCAACATCGCTTCAAAATCTATATGAGATTGTCAGAAATAATAAAATTGTTTCTAATGCAGATCTAATTGTTACAGAGAGTAACGTTAATGATTTTCATAACCATAATCTTGGGAAAGTTCCGATTGATATAATTGAAAAAAATATTGATTTATTTTACGAAGCTCTTTTTCATACTAATAAAAAAGCAATTGTGCTCATTCTCCCCATATTAATGAAGCGATTTATTAATGCTGATATTATCAACAATAGACACCGTGCAAATATTGAAGAATATGGTTTTTCATTACTAGACTTGTCTAGTTGTTACAATGATAAAGAGTTGAATTCATTCTTCAATTTTGAAAATCTTGACCATCCAATGAGTGAAATCATGGGTATGATAGGGAGTAATATTGTATCTAAATTTGATTCAATTAAGTTCATTAATGATTCTTTAATTTTGAATAAAAAAAATAGTTTTGATTTTTTTATACCAGACAGATTAGCTAGTAGTAATAGAAAGAACTCAGGGTTTTCAGAAGTAGTGTATAAATTAGGTAACAATAAAGTTGAATTTCCATCTAAATTCCATGGCTATAATTTAATGGGGGTTCATGCATGGAATGATGGCTGTCAAGTGAAAAATAAAAATCACTACTCTTTAATAGCTATAGAGTCACAAGGACATTTAATAGTTAAACCATTTAATGCAGAATGCCAATTTCATGAAATTTACTCTAAGAATATTACCATAGACACTTCAACAGTTTTTTATAAAACGGATAGTTTGGATGCTACAGAAGAAAGTATGAGAGTAAATCCAAATGGAGACAGGTTATCTAATTTTGGCTTAATCGGTATGTTGCTGGCGAAAAATATAGATAGTAGCATTCCTAAAAAAAGACCTAATTTTAAGATAGAAAATTGTAGACTTGATTATTTAATCCCCCCATTATCTATATTCAAGAATATAATTCAATGATGGATCCATTAAAAGATAAGGAAATAAATAAATTAGCAATTAGACATGAAGTTAATTCTAGTCATTTTACATCCATCTTAAGTGCTTTAGAAATTCAACCGTTATTTGATAAATATGAACGGGCCAACAGAGGCTATAATATGAAGTCTATAATTGATTATGCTAATCAATTATTAGAGAATATCCCTGGGTGGAATCAATTACGATTAAAATGTGCTGGGCGATTGCGAAAAGAAAAAAGATATGATGAGGCAATAGCTTTTTTAGAAGCGGGACTTATATATAAAGCAGATATTAACGAACTTAAAAGTGAACTGTTTTCTTTGCTGTTAATCGTAGATACTTTAAAAGCAAGCATGTTTTTAAGACAGCATGGGCTAAAGTATTTACGTAACGATCTAGGGTTACGTAAATTAAAAGATTTTATGATCGAGTTGAATGATTACTCTTTTTTAAATGGCTACTTAGGGTTGATACGATTTCTTGATGCCAAAAAACGTGAAATTTCTATAGAAAATTATCTGTTTATGATCCAGTGTTCAGAAAATTATGATGCCTTACCGATAAGTGAAGACAATAAAGTTTTTCTGCAAGATATTAAGCATTCTTTAAAATTAATCTATGGAATAGATGATGATACTTATCAACCTTTAGCAATCTACTCTAGTTTAGCTGAGATCCCAATTAATCATTCTATTTTAGGGTTATTAAGTAAATGTTTTTTAATCGACTCTGAGCTGGCATCTTTTGACTTTAAGACAAAACTAAAGCCTGAATCTGACAAGATCTACCGGCATTACTTATCTTTGCGTCAAGCAACAGCAAGGTTTAAACCAAATGAAAAAAAGAAAATAGCACTATGTATCTCAGGGCAAGCTAGGGATATGGTGAGATCCAGTTCCAGTATTAAACGTTTAATTGATGCTATTGATTGTGAAGTTGACTTCTACTTTACTATTTGGGAAAAAAATGGTGTACGTTTTCCAGAAGGTACCAACCTTGACCACTTATCTAGAATTATACCGGCAGAGGTAGTTGATGTATTTAATAGGAATATTGTTTCTGGAAAACAAATATTAACGCTATATCCATCTATTAGTGCCTGGATAGAGTCTTTTGAAGTAATTACAAAAGAGCACATCAAAAACATTTATCCAAAAGCAAAGTCAATTGAAATATGTAAAGATCCTTATGTAGGTGATAGCTATGTAATGTCTAATTATGGTTCTAAATGGCTTGCCTCTAAATTTCGAAATCAATTACGTATGTATGATTTAGTAAATCGTGTAATCAACACGGCATTAAAAAATAGTACATACTCACATATCATTCGTATACGACCTGATGCGATAGTCAGTCTGCGTGAAGAAGAAATTTCTAAATTACTTTCTGCTGCTTCTATGAACCCAGATTGCGTATTCGTTGATAGATTATCTAAAAAAAATACACCGTCTGATTCTTTTGCAATTGGAGTACCACAGGCTATGGCATGGTATGCTTCACTTATAAAAATGGCGCCAAGCTATAATGAAGATTCTTTTTACAATGCTATGCCAACGGCTCATGTGATACTGCATGATCATCTTAAAACAGCAGGATTTGTACTGAATAACACAAATGCCATTTCAATTAAATCTTTTGCCAGTCCAGAATTAGGTGTTTCTGATTTAATCCGCATCATAAATCATGATAGTTCTTTAAGGGCAAGTGATCCACTAGATACCGAGCTTTTGTGTGTGCTTAAAAATCTAATGTAGTGCAATTTCTAAGAAGTGTTTTTGTAGTAGTGATTGTAATCACCTATTATGAACCTGAAAAATTCTGAAGAGTCATATTGTAATTAAAATAAACAAGCTTTTTCAGATACTGCTAAAGAAAGAAAGAGCTCTAAATCACTAGGTATCCCTATGCCATACATGCCATTTGCTTCTTCACCGATATTATAAACACCTATTTTTTTCCCCTCCTGTGCCATAAAACTATACACAGGGGCTACGTAGAATTCATTATTGCTACGAATGTTTTTTTCAACCATAAAATCAGCATACTCACAAAAATCATGCCCACTCTTAAAGTTATATATTCCAACAGTAGCTTCGTCTGATATCACAATTTTTTCAACAACTTCAGATACAAGATCATCACTACCAACTTTTGCATAAGACCATTTTGGATCCTCTGCTTTCATCGTAAGCATACTGCCGTCAAGGTTTCTTGCTTTCATATCATCCAAGTAATCATTTATGTCAACATCAATCCATTGATCTGAATTCGCGATCATTAAGGCAGAATCATTATCAAAATATGACCTTGCTTTTAATACAGTAATCGCGGCTCCTTCCGTTATCCCATTAATGGTAACAACCTTAAAATTTTCACAAGATTTTGAAAAAATAGTTTCAAGGTCATATTCTTTATAATGCTCTTCCTGGCATACAAAAATAAATCGGTGCTCGCATGTTGGAGTTAAGTTATTTATTACTACCTCGATCATTCTTTTGTTTTTTATCATTATCAAAGGCTTAGGATCAGAATAACCTTCTTTGATAAAACGGCTTCCTTTCCCTGCCATAGGCACTACGATATTAAGCATTTACTTTTCCTCTCCTTCTAAGTATTTATCATTCAAAGCACCGGGTACTTTCAGTACAGCTGTTGTTGTATCTTCAAGCGCTTCAAAATCTGTATATTCACCTGCGGATATTTTTAGAATATCCCCCTCACCCAAAATATGACCTTTCATTTTAGCTCTCCCTGAAACGATCACAGTAATTTCTGTTGCAATTTTATGGCAATGCGAGGCTTCTTTATCTCCTTTTTTAAACTTTTGGATAGCAAATTCCACATCTTTGGTATCGTATAAACTCGGTTTGAAACCACCGACAATCCAACCTCTAGTAAATTGATCTAAGTTAGTTTGTTTCATTTACTTAACCTCATGTAAATAAGCGTTCATAGCAATCATTTTGGCTTGTTCATTCCAATAGATAACATCTGTCCCAACAAGAAGAGTATCCCCTAGCTTTAAGGTAAATTCAATCAGGCTAGTTTTATTGTCAACAATAATATTTTTTGCGACAAAATTAAGTTCAACGTGCTCACTAAATATTTCCGTTATATAACTTATAACTTCTTGCTTACCTTTTATAGAAACACTAGGATCCGTGAGATGAAATTCAGGGGAGAAGATTTTAGCAATTCCTGTAATTGACTTGTTGTCAAACTGGGTCACATATTCTTCTGTAGATTGAAGAATCAAATTATGAAAATTTTTCTTTTCTGCCGTCACTTTTTCCTCAAAAGCAGTAAGCGCATGTTCATCTTGAATATGAAAATATTTATTTTTAGGAATTGGTAATGCAAGAACTTTTCCTTCTCTAAGAATAACCTCATTAAGCGATGGAGAAATATAAAATAAGTTATTATGCTTAACGCTATTTCGGATCATATTCTGAATAGCTTCAATAAATAGCCTGGCTGTCTTATAAAAATAAAAGCCTGCAATAGCATTTTTACTAATAGGCAATTTTTCAGCAGCTTGAATAACATAATTATTTATATCCGTTTTAACGTAAGACCATTTAGGGTGAATCGCATCAAACGTTAATACTCCAGCATCTACATTTTCAGATAAAAAAATATCTAAATAATACTCCACATCAACATCAAGAACTTGCTCAAAACTAGAAATAATAAGCGGAGAATCTAACTCTAATTTTTCAATGGCAAGTAAACAAGAACATGCGGCACCTTGAGTCTCTCCACTTAAAGGAAAGACTTCAAGCGACGCATCCAGTAAAGGAATAACTTTATCAAGCTTGTAATCATTAATTTGTTTTTCGAGAATGGTTACGGTAATTTTTTTATCTGCTTTAATGTTAATAAAAGGCATCGCAGCTCGTTCAATAAGAAGCTTCCCTTCTACATCACTTAATATTTTAGGGTAAGCATTCTGTTCACTTATACTAAAGGTATCCTTTCCTGCCATTGGAATTAATATATTTAACATGCTAGTCCTTCAATAAAGTTGGTAATATTTTCAAGAGTAACATCATTTACAGTTTCCACTTTAAGTACATGCGCTCCTGATGCTCTTGCTGCTTTAATCCCATTGTCATTATCTTCTACGATAACGCATTCTTCTGGCTGAAAACCAAGATCATTAATCGCTTTAATGTATATATCAGGAGCTGGCTTTGCATTTACAACATCTTGATTTGATAATAAAAACTCTAAATAAGGCATTAAGCAAGACTTTTCCATCATCACTTCAACGGTATTACGTATAGAATTTGATGCTACAGCAAGCTTATAACCGTCTTCTTTTAACTTTGATAATGCAAATTGATGCTGAAATATTGGTTTACACAATTGATTAGTTATATCCATTGTGTACTGTTGTTTCATTTCATTTATAAAACCGTGTAACTCTTCAGGTAAACTGTAAAGTTTAGAAAGCATTTTTAATTTTTGACTTGTTGATAGGCCGTCGAATGTTGTTAAGTGATCCATGCGACTTATAGTGATACCAAAAATTGCTAAGGCTTTATTTAAAGCATCGTAGTGCCAATCTTTAGCATCGATTAATACTCCATCCATATCAAATATGACGGCTTTTATATTATTCTTCATTAAAAAATCCTTGAGCTTCTTCTGGGAAGTCTGTGCATATAGAGATCATTTCAGCATGTTTAGGGTTCATGTTTATATACGATTTTATTTCCTGCCAATAGCCCGCATATTCAAATTTGTGTAACTCTGGTGATACTAACGCAATTTTTTTTCCTTGCTCAACATACTCATTAATTGTTCCAACATTTAGAGTATTATTGCCGAAGTTATCTAGCCATACCCCGTCAGCGTCTATAGTTAGTGCTGGCAGAGGTTCTATATCTGAAAATCGGGTATAGTTTGTTATACCTTGCTTTTGGTATCCTAAAGCGTCGGGAATTGACATATCAAAAACAAAATAGTTTTTGTATCCTCTTAAATCTGCACTCACTTTTTGTTGTAACCCATCAGATTTTATATTTAAAGCTAATAATACAGGAGGATAATTCATAATTAACAACATAAAATCAGAAAAAAGCATCGAGTTTTCATCAGCTATATCATGGCTAATGACTATCTCACCACCGTAATCTCTTAGATCTGTTTCTATACCGTAGCCATTTTCTAAAGAATGTTGAAAAGCTATTAAAGCATTTTTTTCTTTCTCATTTTTCCAAAATCCTCTATGTGAAATTATAACCACTCTCATTTTTCCTTACTTTAATTGATAGCGTCATAGAAGATGGCTACCATTACTATATCCTTGCTGGACAACTAGTTTAATTTAAATTATAAAGCTCACATCGTTAGTTAAGTACACCTTAACTTAACTTAACACTTCATTATTCCTGCTCCCTGCCATCTATCACCGTTATGCACTCCAGTGTGTGAGGAGCAAGTCAAATACCATTATTGAGCTTTAGCGCGCCACTATTTTTCGCGAAAGCTGCGAGGTCTCCGCGGCGAAAAATTACGTGGCGTCTATGCCTGCGGCGGCCCACGTTCGTACCGCTTCGCCATACCAGCGCAAGCGGGGGCGGCGAATGCCACTCATTCGCTGACGCTACTTCGTTTCGTGTTCGCCTTCAATGAATGGTATGCTTTTTGAATTTCTTGAAGAAAAACATCATCACATGGTATTCGGTCACGGTTCTGAATATCCCCGTCTACGAGGTTAAGCAACTTTTCAATAGAAATCATGCTAGAATTTATTAAAGATGTAGATTTGAATCCTGGAAGTATTTCCGGTGAATAGCCCTCATAAAATAGTTGAAAACCTATACTCTCGTGAGGGCGCAGTGTTCTCAAAGGGCCGGTTAAGGTCTGTTGTTCTTCATTCAAGTAAGATAGCCATGTATTACTATACGAATTTAGTGCACTTTGTGTTCCGATTGCTAGCTGATCGCCTATAATAAGTTGATTATGTATAGAGAAGTGCGGCGCTGAATCAGTATAAATAACATTACTACTACTAACTCTTTTATGGATATCACTTAAGTTTACTTGGCAATCTGTACCAATCCATTTATCCGGACGAATTCGAATAACGAGATCAAATTTCTTATTCAAATTATTGAGCATTTTTTGACAGCCAAATATTTTATAGTGCATTTTTTCAGTATTTGAAAAATTGGAATGGCTTTCAGAATTTTCATCTTCTATGTTTACGAAATTAGTAGAATAAAACGTTCTGACGTCTCCTAGCGAGATACTTTTCTTTGCTTCAAAGTATTCAAAAAGAGATGGATAATAACTTTTAATTATTGGTTCACCAACTTCCTGGCATAGCTCTGAAAAAACTTTATCAATAGGCTTTGGTAAATTACGGTGTGCATGCGATCGAGATAACCCTTTGTTTCCCACATTTGTCCAAGTATCGACAAAAAATGTAGGATTATGCTCATATATGCCTAGACGCTTCCAACTTTTGAATGCTTCTTCATATCCACGCAACTGCCCAGAAATGCAAACAGCAATATCAAGATTTTTATGATCCTTTATCACTTCTGATTTAGAGGTCTTATTTATATTCAAGAGTAAATGTTTGAAACTTTGTTCAATAACATTTTTATCATATATAGAATCCTTATTAATATTTCTAATGTCTGACTTAAACAATTCGTTTCTATTTTTATACTTTTCAGCAAATGAATAGAGTATTATGAGTATGTTTAACCTGCCCTGGATACTAAAAGTTGAATTTTCTAAAAGTGACTCAATATTTTTGTCTAGCCAATTATGACAAAACGAATATTTATTCGAAAATATACCTATGACTTGTCTCACACTGAAAGTTGAAAAGTGCAAGTCTAATAAATTATATGTAAGTTGTTGTATTTTTTTACTATTAGGGCGATCTTTAATATCAAGTGAAGAGTAATCTATATTTCCAAGCGTTAATATAAGAGTTAGAAATTTTGGTGTCGCATAAGAAAAATCATCTATGCTGAGTATACGTCCCATTAATATTGCACATAGAGATAGGAACTCATCCGTTCGACTTCTTCTTTCATTGAAAAAAGAAAACACCACAGAAGTTTCCGTGTTGTTTATTTCATAATCACTAAATAATTTAATTAATGATTCTGTTTTAATATTTCTCAGTAATTTTGTAAAATATATATAATTCATTCTCCCACAAGCTTGGCCTAGTAAAATCAAATCTACCCACTTCAATTCATAATCAGATTGCAATGTCTTATCTAAAAATATCATACCATTCACAAGGCCTGGGCAATGAAAACTTTCTAAAATTAACAGGCTGCGGATAGCCGAGAAGTGATTGGGGTTATCTCGTAATATCTGTTCATTATAACTTATTGATTTATTATACTCTCCTCTTTGCTCATACAGAGTTGCCAAATGAACCAAAACAGCCTCTTTATTAGTTACGTCTTCTAAAAGTGATTTTTCAAGTATAGCTATTGCTTCTGCAGATTGATTCAATTTAATATTACACAAAGCCATACCTAGAACTGCTCGGCCGGAACTAGGTTGAATAGTTAATGCTTTTTCGAAAACTCTGTTTGCTTGTTTATAGTCATGCCCAGAAAAAAAATAATCAGCCTGCTGTAGAATTGTTCTTATGTTTTCCATTATATTATTTATTTTTTATTAATTAACTGAATATAGTCTTACTTAAATTCTAGGATTTAAATATCCTGCATTAGTCCATTTATATTCCGTGTAATAAGATCAAGCCCGTCATTATTAAAATCTATTAAAGGCGGCCCACTTCACAGTTAATGTGGCTTTAATTCCAGCCTCTAAAGAGTATGCAGGTTGCCAGCCTAATTGTTTTAATCTACATATATCTGCACAACTGTACATCAGTTCATTTTCTCTCATTGCTACTGCACCGAACTCAAGTGATGATTTTGAAAGACTACAAGTATGTATCATTTCAACCAACTCTCTAACCGTAGGAGCTACACCGGATCCAACAGGCACTGTCTCGAAGGTGTCTAATTTTGCGATATTTTCAATAAGTACTTTATATGCAGCTACCACATCATCAATAAAAATAAAATCTCGTTGCTGAAGACCATCAGTTAAAGCAAGCTTGTCACCCGAAAGGCATGCATTGATAACATACGATGTAAATTTACTGCTGTCATCGTCTGGACCATAAAAATGCTCTAAAGCAACATTTACAAACTTAATCGAACTATCACTATTGAATTGTGCAAGCTTCACAAACGTATTTTTCGTCAGGGCATAAGGCGAAATACAATCGGGTAAAGAAGTACCTGTATGAATAAATGCTTTACAATTATATTTACCTGTTAATGCTAATAGCTGAGTAGGGAAATCAATATTGGCATTAATTAATGCAGAGAAAGATTCCCCTTTACGGCCATAGAGCGCCGCTGTATTGATCACTATATCTGGCTGGTGCTGTGCAAAAGTCTTTTCGAGTACATTATTTTCATCTACATAAATCACATCAGCATAAACACCTTCAATACGACTTTTTGATGAAGTACTGCGCATCAAAGCAAATACCTGATGCTCTTCGGATAATGTTTTAACTAATTGACTTCCTAAATAACCCGATGCACCAGAAATAAATATAATCATAAACAACTCATCATTTGGATGGGAGAAGCCTCCGATCTTTTTAGAAATTCAAACCAAGAAACTCTTCAAATTTCTCAATAACAAAGTTTAAATGGTCAGCGGATAAACCAGGGAATACACCAATCCAGAATGTATGGTTCATGATTATATCTGTATTAGTCAATTTACCTACTACACGGTATTCAACATTCTCAAAATACGGTTGACGCGTTAAATTACCAGCGAACAATAAACGGGTACCAATTTTGTATTGGTCCATAAATTTAAGCAGGTCAACACGGTCGATGCCACTTTCTGGTTTGATTGTTATAGGGAAGCCAAACCATGAAGGATCAGATTTTTCTGTTGCTTCAGGTAATATTAAAAACTCTTCACAGGATGCTAACCCCTCTTTTAAGTATTTAAAATTGGTTTTACGTGTTTCAACTAAATCTTCAACACGGTCCATTTGTGCTAAACCACAAGCGGCTTGCATATCCGTGATTTTTAAGTTATAGCCTAAGTGTGAATAAGTATATTTGTGATCGTAACCTTGTGGCAACGAGCCAAATTTTTGATCAAAGCGTTTACCACAAGTGTTATCACAACCCGGCGGACAATAACAATCACGCCCCCAATCACGGAATGATTCAAGTAACTTTCTAAGATTTTTATCTTTCGTAAATACAGCACCACCTTCTCCCATTGTAATATGGTGTGCAGGATAAAAACTTACTGTGGCAATATCACCAAAGGTACCGACCATTTTCCCATCATATGTAGAGCCTAAAGCATCACAACAATCTTCTATCAACCAAAGATTGTATTTATCAGCAATGCGACGAGCTTCTGTTAAGTCAAAGGTATTACCTAAAGTATGGGCAATCATAATTGCTTTAGTTTTATCGGTAACCGCCGCTTCAATCATTTCGGGTTTAATTTGATATGTTGGGATATCTACATCAACAAAAACAGGCACAAGCCCGTTTTGAATAGTTGGGTTTACTGTAGTAGGGAAACCAGCGGCCACTGTAATCACTTCATCGCCTGGTTTTAATTGACGGTCACCTAATGTAGGTGACGTTAATGCTGTTAAAGCAAGTAAATTAGCTGATGAGCCAGATGTTGTCGTTAATACGTAAGGTACTCCTAAGTATTCGCCTAGGCGCTTTTCAAATGCATCATTAAAACGACCTGTCGTTAACCAACCGTCAAGAGATGCTTCTACCATCATTTTGAGCTCATTAGCGCCGAGTACTTTCCCTGCAGGTGGAACAACTGTTTCACCACCAATAAACAATTTAGGTGCGTATTCAATTGCTGCATATTGCTCTACTAAGTCTGCTATCTGTTTTCTGATTAATTCTTTAGACATTTTCGTTTCCCATTCTTGTTGCCATGTATTCTTTAATTTCGTTTAACGTATGTTGCTTGATATCTTTACCTTCAAGCCAAGATTTCTGCCATATTACTATACGGCTCAATGTTTCTTCTAGATTCCAGACTGGTTGCCAATTTAAGCGCATTTTAGCTTTTGAACAATCCAGTTTTAGATAATGAGCTTCATGAGGATGTTCACCATCACTCAAATACCAGCTTGCTTCATCTCCCCATTGTTGAACAAGTTTTTCAACAATCCATTGTACTGGTTTAGCATCCTCTTCTCGGGGACCAAAATTCCAGCTTTCAGCAAAATCAGGACCTTGTTGGTACAAATGCTCAGCAATACTTATGTAGCCGGATAAAGGTTCAAGAACATGCTGCCATGGTCGAATGGCATATGGGTTACGAATTTCAACTGACTTACTGTTTGAAAAAGCGTTTAGCATATCAGGAATCAACCGGTCATCAGCCCAGTCACCACCTCCAATCACATTACCTGCTCTTGCTGAGGCCAAGGCACAACCATGCTCTTGATATTTATCTTTATTAAAAAAAGATTGACGATAAGAAGAAGCCACTAATTCGGCACAACCTTTACTGTTACTGTATGGGTCATATCCACCCATTGCTTCATTTTCTCGGTAACCCCATGGCCATTCTCTATTTTCGTAACATTTATCACTGGTAATATTCACAACGGCCTTTACACCACCTACTTGCTTCACAGCCTCAAGGAGGTGCACTGTGCCCATGACATTAGTAGAATACGTTTCCATTGGTTCATCATAAGACAAACGTACTAGAGGCTGGGCTGCCATGTGAAACACGATTTCAGGCTTAAATTGATTAATACTTTCTTTTAATTTAGGGAAGTCACGAATATCGCCTTCTTCTGAGGACATGCCGTTTTGAACTTTTGCTTCAACAAATAGGCTAGGCGTAGTAGGTACATCTAAAGAGTAGCCCTTTACCACAGCACCCATTTCTTGTAGCCATAACGATAACCAACTACCTTTAAAGCCTGTATGTCCTGTTACAAAAACTTTTTTATCTTTCCAAAAATTAGGTGTCATAGCTATTTCCAAATTTTCCAAGGAGCTTTCCCTGCATCCCATAACGTTTCTAAATGGACTTTATCGCGCAGTGTATCCATAGGCTGCCAGAAACCGTAATGTTCATAAGCCATCAACTCCCCCTCCTCTGCTAACTTTTTTAAGGGTTCTTGTTCCCAAGTACAACTATCGCCGTCAATATACTTTAATACGTCTGGTGATAATACAAAGAAGCCACCATTAATCATAGCTCCATCACCACGGGGTTTTTCTTTGAAACTACTGACTTTCCCTGCTTGAATATCTAAGGCACCAAATCGACCAGGAGGAAATGTTGCTGTTAATGTGGCTTTTTTACCATGTGATTTATGAAATTCAATTGTTTTAGTGATGTCTATATTTCCAACACCATCACCATAAGTAAAACAAAATGCCTTTTCATCTTTCAAATAATCAGCAACACGCCCTAAACGTCCGCCTGTCATAGAATTATCTCCAGTATCAATAAGTGTTACCGTCCAAGGCTCTGCGCGCTTATGATGGACTTCCATTTTATTATTTTTCATATCAAAAGTTACATCAGACATATGTAAAAAATAGTTCTCAAAATACTCTTTTATTACATAACCTTTATAACCACAACAAATGATAAAATCATTAATACCATGTGCTGAATATTGCTTCATTATGTGCCACAAAATTGGTTTTCCGCCAATTTCTACCATTGGTTTAGGTTTTAATGAAGTTTCTTCACTTAATCGCGTACCTAAGCCACCAGCTAAAATTACTGTTTTCATTATGTATCCACCCGTTCCATTATTTTGCCGCTGTAAATGCATCAGAATAAAATGATTCTGACGGTAATTTTTTATTTATAAATAGTTGTCTTGCTTCATTGATCATATTAAGTGAACCACAAGCATAAACTTCTTGCTCAGCTAATGAGTCAAAATCTTTGAGAACGGCATCCTGAACATATCCTTTATGGCCTTCCCAGTTTACCTCTTGTGACAATACAGGAAAGAATGTAACTTGTTTATGTTTTTTTGCATATTGAATCAATTCACTACAATACAACTCTTCTTTATATTGCATACCCCAATATATATATATATCGCGTTGGTCTTTACTTTCTAAAAGTTTCTCCACCATAGCTTTAACTGGAGCAATACCTGTACCTGTTGCAATAAATACAAGAGACTTATTATTATCACGAACGAAAAAAGTCCCTTTAGGACCTTCTATTCTCATAAGTTGACCTTCTTTTATTTGTCCAAAAATAGAGTTAGACATTTTCCCATCCGGTACTTTACGAATATGCAGTTCAAATTCATTAATATCGTTTTTTTTATTAGCTATTGAGTAACTCCTTTTAACTCCTTTAAAGTTCAAATCTATATATTGCCCAGGTAAAAAATCAAATTCTGCTGTCGGCGGAAAACGAAAGTTGATAACAATAATATCATTGGTAACATAAGAAAATGTACCAACCTTGCATGGTAAAACTTGTTGTTTTTGTGATGCAAGTTCAGGATGGTATTTGGCTTTTAAGGTTACATTTGATAGCGCTTTAGCTTGGCAGGTTAATATCACACCTCGATTAACTATCTCATCATAACCATTATTAACATTACCTAAAACGACTTCAGCCTCACATGTGCCACATTCTCCAGTTTTACAGCTGTACGCTAATGGTACCGCTTGTTCAAGAGCATCACTCAACAGGTTACTTTCGCTTTCAAAATGAACACCCGCAGGTTGTATTTCAATTGTATAACTCATTCTTATTACCTATTCTTTATTCTTTATTCTTTAGTCAAGTAACAGCCTTATAACACATTCAATTGCTACATAGCCACGACGCACTAAATGCAGCCGGGCAAGCGCATATAAATTTTAGCTAGAAAAAATCACCGATTCTCTGAAGTCATCACTTAACGCCGCTCTAAATCGCTTTTTCTTTATGCTTCCTCTAGAAGTATCTTTGTTCAAAAGGTTAATAGCCAACTGACGCATAATATTAAAGTTTTCTGGCGCATAGCCTGTACGGATACGTAAGTCATCCTCTCTAAATACAACATCTAAGACCCAGTGTAAGGAATTTTCTACACCCCAATGTTTTCGTGCAGCACGAGCAAAACTTTTAACGTCTGTCAGCGAACAAATATAATGTCTCCGCTCAATACTCGTTTTACCATTGACTGTCCGCTCACTCTCGACCATGCCAATACTTTTAAGCCCTTTCCAGCGTGAGCCATCAGGTAATGTATCAAGATTCGTTGATAAATAGCACCGGCGGACTTCAATTCTTCCGTGCTCAGCATTAATTTCTTCATGATCAGTGAGTTGGCATAATATAGGGTTATTTGCCGCTATCGATTCCTCAAAATAATCAGTAATCGCTTCATGCAGAAATTTTTGGTTATCTTTAACCGCTAAAACATAGTCCGCATTTTTCTC
>ENA-OSET01001784-OSET01001784.1-sediment-metagenome-genome-assembly--contig:-NODE-1784-length-21748-cov-4.005722_pt1 | contig 21748 bp, 16 predicted proteins | sample MGYA00237882_ERZ534229 | MGnify/ENA primary metagenome ERZ534229 (study PRJEB26408, sample SAMN06266212) | sediment metagenome | isolation source: Hudson Canyon methane seep mesocosm | place... | reverse complement strand
GTTTAATACGCTTCCAAGCCATATCTGTAATGTGTAGTAGACCATCAACACCACCAAGATCAACGAAAGCTCCGTAGTCGGTAAGGTTCTTAACGATACCTTTAGCTTCCATTCCTTCAGCCATGTTCTCAAGAAGTGCTTCACGCTCTGCGCTGTTTTCAGCTTCAAGCACTGCACGACGAGAAACAACAACGTTGTTACGCTTTTGGTCTAACTTGATTACTTTAAATTCAAGCTCTTTGCCTTCAAGGTGTAAAGTATCACGTACTGGACGTACATCTACTAATGAACCAGGAAGGAAGGCGCGGATAGTTTTCAACTCAACAGTGAAACCACCTTTAACCTTACCATTAATCACACCTTTAACGACTTCTTCAGCTTCAAACGCTTTCTCAAGCTCTTTCCAAGCTTCAGCACGTTTCGCTTTTTCACGAGATAAACGCGTTTCACCAAAGCCATCTTCCACGGCATCAAGTGCTACATCAACAGAGTCGCCAATACTTAGTTCTAGCTCTCCGTTATCTGCCATGAATTGCGAAAGAGGAATAACACCCTCAGACTTCAGACCTGCGTTGACTGTTACCCAGTCACTGTCAATATCTACAACAACACCGGTAATTATAGCTCCGGGGGTCATATCTATTTCTTTTAGACTCTCTTCAAAGAGTTCAGCAAAGCTCTCGCTCATTACATTTCCTGTGTGATTAATCATCTCCGTATTACCAGCCAATACGGTTTATTTACATTCATCAGATTCAGCGCTGCTGGCCAACGTTATTCAGAATCCAACACAAAATTAGTTATTAGGGTTTTATACCCATAAGTGTAAGTACATTCTCATACACTTCTTCAATAGAAGAGTCAGTGGTATCAAGCACTCGAGCGTCTTTTGCTGCCTTTAATGGCGCATTGACTCGACCCATATCGCGGGCATCTCGCTCCTCTATCTCCTTTAAAAGGGGCGCGATTTTAACATCTTCCCCCTTAGCCTTCAACTGTTTATATCTTCTATCAGCCCGCCGCTCCGCACTAGCAGTCATAAACACTTTATATTCAGCATTTGGAAACACCACCGTCCCCATATCGCGACCATCGGCAACCAATCCAGGAGACGAAGCAAAATCTTTTTGTCGCTGCAATAAAGCCGACCTAACAAGCGCCAATGGCGCAATCTTAGACGCATTGTTTCCAGCCGACTCGGTGCGAATTCTCTTCGTCACATCCTCTCCATCCAACAAAACAATAACAGGCTCGCCATACTCCGAGGGCAAAAACTCTACATTTAGACTCCCAGCTATTTCTGCTAACCCAGCCTCATCTTCAAAACTGACACCATTATTCAAAGCAGAAAGCGCCGTCAACCTGTACAGAGCACCGCTATCAAGCAAATGCCAACCTAGCCTCTTTGCAACAAGCTGAGCAATACTCCCCTTTCCTGCCCCACTAGGACCATCAATAGTCAACACAGACACTCTATTACTGTCATCAGACAAACTAAACTTCCTCAACCTGAATATTCATCCCAACACCACCAGCCAATTCAACAAAGTTGGGGAAAGACGTCGCGACATTCGCACAATCTTTAATAACAATATCACTCTCGGCCCGCAAAGATGCCACGGCAAACGCCATTGCTATTCGATGATCACCATGACTATGGACAACCCCACCTTTGATAACCGCAGGTTTTATCACGATACCGTCTGGGCGAACATCCGTATGAACCCCTAGCTGCGCCAAACCATCTGCCATAACCTGAATTCGGTCACTCTCCTTTACCCTTAACTCTTCTGCACCGCTCAAAACAGTTTGCCCCTTTGCGCACACCGCTGCGATGAACAAAACCGGAAACTCATCAATGGCAAGCGGCACCTGATCTTCAGGTATATCGATCCCACTGAGCTCAGCGCTCTTTACTCTTATATCACCCACTGGCTCTCCGCCAACCGTAGACTTACTCACTATTTCAATGTTTGCGCCCATTAACTTCAAAATATTAATAACGCCAACCCTTGTTGGATTCAAACCAACATGCCGCAATAGCAAATCTGCGCCTGGCGTGATTGAAGCAGCCACCATAAAAAAGGCCGCAGACGATATATCCGCTGGCACGTCGATCACGCCACCAGTCATGCTACCGCCACCCGCTAAGCGAGCAGTAGCACCTTCTCTAGAGACATCATAACCAAAGCCATTTAACATACGCTCTGTATGATCACGCGTCGGAGCCGGCTCTGTCACACAAGTTTCACCATCCGCATACATTCCAGCAAGCAGTAAACACGACTTAACCTGCGCGCTCGCCATAGGCATTTCGTAATCTATTCCCTTTAGATCCTGGCCACCACTAATTTTGAGCGGAGGCCGACCACCTTCGGATGATTCAATTTTTGCCCCCATCAATCTCAATGGGCCCGCGACACGCTCCATTGGTCTTTTCGATAAAGATTCATCACCCGTTAACTCAGTATCAAAGGACTGCCCAGCCAACAAGCCCGAAAACAGACGCATACCCGTACCAGAATTCCCCAAGTAGATCGGCCCAGAAGGCGCCTTGAGCCCGTTAATGCCAACACCGTGTATTCTCACCTTGCCTTTTTCAGGCCCCTCAATCACGACACCCATATCCCTGAATGCCTGAAGGGTGGCTAAACTATCCTCTCCCTCCAAGAAGCCCTCAACATCAGTCACACCCTCTGCTAACGCCCCAAGCATGATTGAACGGTGCGAAATAGATTTATCACCCGCTACACGAATTTCTCCACTTACGGCACCACCGGGTTTCATTTTGAAAATTACATTTTTAGTATTCATGGTATTGGTATAAGACTGCCCTGATAAAAGTTTTGTAAAATGCTCTCTAGCTGCTTTTGCTCGCGTAAATACACCCAACAAGTTTTGACTGTCGCGATTCTCAATTGATTTTCGTAGTGAATCCAAGTCCTCACTAAAGTGATTCAACACCTTCAATAGCGCATCTTGGTTAGCTAGAAAAATGTCATGCCACATCACCGGATCGCTCGCTGCAATTCGAGTAAAATCCCTGAACCCTCCAGCGGCATACCTAAATATTTCTTGGTTATCCTCTTCACCCGCCAATGTATCGACTAGAGAAAATGCAAGCAAATGAGGCAAGTGGCTTGTCGCAGCCAAAATTTCATCGTGATGCTGTACGGACATTTCCAATACAGTTGCACCACACGACTCCCACATAGAACGCACAATAGAAACAGCTTCTGGCCTGGTATGCTCAAGCGGCGTTAATATGACTTTATGATTTTGGTAAAGGTCGCTATCGGCTGCTGTCACACCACTTTTTTCAGAGCCCGCAATAGGGTGCCCCGGAACAACAAAGTCGGGAACTTCACCAAAGACATTTTCCACCGCCTCAACGAAGCATTTTTTAACACTACCCACATCAGTCACAACCACGCCGGACTTCAGGTAAGGCTTAATATCTCTTAAAGTTTGTTCAAACGCCTTTACCGGCACCGACAAAACAACAACATCCGCACCAGATATCAAATCTTCGATATTTGACACAGCCTCATCAACCACGCCCAACTCCACACCCAGACGCGCCGTACTAAAATTTCGACAGTAACCTTTGGTATGACCAGAGAAACCAGAAAGCTTTGTTGATTTCGTCAGCGAGCCTCCAATTAAACCCAGACCCACAACCGCTAACGTTCCAATTTTGGCATTACTCATTTAGACAAGGCCATAGAAAGCGCTTCAAGAAAACGCTCATTTTCGCTCTGCAAGCCAACAGTTACCCTCAAATGATTAGGCATATCATAGTTAACAAGCGGCCTAACGATAACACCTTGCAGCAACATCGATTGATACACCGACATCGCATCACGCCCCGTATCAAACGTAATGAAGTTACCTTTAGAGGGAATATAAACCAATCCAAGACTATCTAAACCACCAGAAATGCAAGCAAGACCTACTTTATTTATAGACTGACTCTCACGCAAAAAGTCTTTGTCGGACAACACTGCTGCGGCGGCCGCCAAGGCAAACGAATTGACATTAAAAGGATGCCGAACACGGTTTAGCACGTCTGCAATCTCGACATTCGACAATGCGTAACCCACTCTCAATGATGCCAAGCCCCAGGCTTTTGAAAACGTTCGAGTGACGATCAAGTTAGGATGCATGTTGAGCAACGCTACCCCATCAGGAAAATCAGGGTCATCAATATATTCGCAATAAGCCTCATCTAAAACGACGATAACACTCTCTGGAACCCGGCTAAGAAAATGCTCTAACGTTCGCGAATCAACGCTTGTACCTGTTGGATTATTTGGGTTTGCAATAAAAATTAATTTGGTATTATCAGTAATAGCATCCAACATAGCCTGAAGGTCATGCCCCCAAGATTTAGCTGGAGTGACAACTGCTTTGGCACCAACCGATTGACATGAGATAGCATAAACCGCAAAGGCGTACTCAGAATAAATAACCTCTGACTCTACATCAGCATAAGCCCTAACAATAAGATCAAGTATGTCATTCGAGCCATTCCCCAGCGTTATAGTTTCCATACCAACACGAAGATAAGCCCCAAGAGCTTGCTTCAATCTAAAGCCATTCCCATCTGGGTAACGCGCGCCATTATTAAGCTCAGCCGTAACGGCACTCTTAGCGAGTAAACTCATACCCAAAGGGTTTTCATTACTGGCGAGTTTGATAATATTTTCTATACCCAACTCTCTTTCAAGCTCTTCAACTGGTTTGCCAGGCAGATAAGGATGCAAACCCTGCACCCCTCTTGTTGAGAGCGCTATATAATCACAACTTGATGCACTTAGGTCTCCCACTAGAGCACACCAACCGGGTACGATCCAAGATGCTTAATCTCTACTGCATCAGGGGAAATTTCAGCAATAACATCCTGCACAATAGCGTCATCGAAATGCCCTTCAAAATCGATAAAAAATACATATGCCCAGGTCCCAGAACTCGAAGGCCGTGTCTCTAATCTCGTTAGACTGACGTTATTCTTATGAAAAGGCTCAAGCACATGATACAACGCACCAGGCTTATTCTTTACTGACACCAAAATTGATGTTTTGTCCTGCCCACTTGCAGGCACCACCTTACTACCAATAATCAAGAAACGGGTCGTATTATCCGGCTCATCCTCCACATTCTGCGCAAGTTTTTCGAGCTTATAGAGATCCGCCGCCATGTCACCCGCAATCGCAACAGCACCCTCTTCATCCATCGCTAATCTAGCTGCTTCTGCGTTGCTACTTACCGCAACACGCTCTACCTGAGGACAATTAGAATCAAGCCACTTTCGACACTGTGCCAGTGATTGCTGATGCGAATAAACTCGCTTAATCGATTTTAGCTCAATGATATTTTGTGCGAGTAAGTGATGATGAATCCGGAGCTTCACTTCACCAGCAATATAGAGACTGGAATGAATAAAGCTGTCCAAGGTGTGATTAACCATACCTTCTGTCGAATTTTCCACCGGTACAACACCGTAGTTTGCATGTCCCGACTCAACTTCGCGAAAGACCTCATCAATTGCAGAGAGAGATTGAACATTAACAAAATGACCGAAATGCTTGAGCGCGGCCGCATGAGTATACGTGCCCGCCGGCCCCAAAAAGGCAACATTCATCGGCTTCTCTAAGGCCAAACAACACGACATTATTTCACGAAAGAGTTTTGCCATATCTTCATCAGGAAGGGGCCCTTCATTTCGCGCCATTACTGAACGCAACACCTGAGCCTCTCTCTCAGGACGATAGTACTGAACGTCTTTTTCACCCGCCGCACTTTGCTTAACTTCAGCAACTCGCTGAGCACACTCAGCACGCTCATTTATCAACAATTGAATTTGCTGATCTATGCCATCAATTTTACTTCTTAACTGTGATAGCTCTTTAGACTCATCACTCATAAGAGTTATCCATCATCTTCCACAGACTCAGCATCATCTACTGGGCCCACAGTTCCGTCTTCTGAATCAGATACTGATTGACCCTCTTCAAGCTCTTCATCTTCTACATCAACCAAACTCTCTTCCGGCTCATCTACCCGCTCAAGCCCAACCAAGTGCTCATCATCCTGAGAAAGCTTAATCAAACGTACTCCTTGCGTATTTCGACCTAAAACAGATACTTCTTCTGTTCTCGTTCTCACTAACGTCCCCTTGTCAGTGATCAACATCATTTCATCACCTTCTTTAACTTGGACAGCCGCTACCAATAGACCATTTCTATCAGAGCATTGCATTGCAATAACCCCTTGACCACCTCTACCTATAACAGAAAATTCAGCCATTTTGGTTCGCTTGCCATAGCCATTTTCACTGGCAACAAGCAACAAGCCATCTTCTTCTGGCAAGATCAAAGAAACGACTTTGAACTCAGCTGCCATCTTGATTCCGCGAACACCACGAGCCGTTCTACCCATTGCCCTGACATTGGTTTCGTTGAAGCGAATCATCTTACCAGAATTACTCATCAACATAATATCGCGCTCACCGTCAGTGATGGATGCACCTATTAAGGTATCCCCTTCATCAAGCGCTAGTGCGATCAAACCTGTACTTCTAGGTCGTGAGAAATTTTCAAGTGGCGTTTTCTTAACCGTTCCGCGCGCAGTGGCCATAAAGACAAAATGACCTTCGGTGTATTCATTGACTGACAAGAAAGTAGTTACTCTCTCACCTTCATCCAAAGGAAGAATATTGACCATTGGCCTACCTTTAGACCCTCTACTGGCACGGGGAATTTCAAACACACGCAACCAATAAACCTTACCTCTATCTGTAAAACATAGAATCGTATCGTGTGAATTGGCAACAAGCAGCTTTTCAATATAATCTTCGTCTTTCATTGACGTCGCAGACTTTCCTCGACCACCTCTTCTTTGAGCTTGATAATCCTCAACAGCCTGCGTCTTGGCATAGCCGCCGTGAGAAATAGTCACCACGAGATCTTCTTCAGTAATTAAATCCGCAACAGATAAATCACGTCGAGATGAGATAATTTCGGAGCGCCGCTCATCACCATACTCTTCTAGAACAGCCTCCAATTCTTCACGTATTACCAACATCAACTTGATAGGATCGCTAAGAATCGATAAGAACTCTGCGATTCGCTCCAAAATTTCTCGATATTCTGAAATTAGCTTCTCAGTTTCGAGCCCGGTTAAGCGATGCAACCGCATATTCAGGATCTCTTGCGCCTGAACAGGAGACAGATAATACTTACCCTCTCGCATACCATACTGCGGTTCAAGATCATCGGGGCGACAAGCATTTTCACCTGCCTTTTCAAGCATCCCCGTAACTTCACCAGGATTCCACGCTTGCGCCAACAAACGCTCTTTAGCCTCAGCGGAGCTTGGGGACTTTTTAATCATCTCTATAACGGGGTCAATATTCGCTAACGCAACCGTCAAGCCTTCCAAGACATGACCACGCTCTCTAGCTTTTCTTAACAAATAAACAGTTCGGCGCGTTACGACTTCACGACGGTGCTTAATAAAAATATCAAGAGATTGTCTCAAATTGATTGTCTTTGGCTCACCGTCGACCAAGGCAACCATATTGATACCAAACACGTTTTCAAGCTGCGTTTGTGCATACAGGTTATTCATTACGACATCACTTACCTCACCACGCCGCAATTCAATAACAATTCGCATCCCTTCTTTATTTGATTCGTCCCTTAATTCAGTTATTCCTTCAATCTTCTTGTCTTTAACCAGCTCAGCTATTTTTTCGATTAGCCGAGCCTTGTTAACCTGATACGGAATTTCTGTCACAACAATACGTTCTTTTCCACCTCGATCGTCTTCTACTTCGTAACGAGCACGTAGGTATATTTTTCCACGACCTGTTTGATACGCCTGAACAATGCCTGCACGGCCATTAATGATTGCGGCCGTTGGAAAGTCAGGACCAGGAATAATCTCCATTAACTCTTCGAAACTGACGTCGTCATTGTCCATCACAGCCAAACAGCCCGAAATAACTTCGGTAATGTTATGCGGCGGGATATTAGTCGCCATACCCACAGCAATCCCTGATGAGCCGTTTACGAGCAAGTTTGGCACTCTAGAAGGCATAACTTCAGGAATATGCTCAGTACCGTCGTAGTTTGGTACAAAATCAACGGTTTCTTTATCTAGGTCGGCCAGTAAAGAATGAGATAACTTCTGCATCCTAATTTCGGTGTAACGCATGGCTGCCGCGTTGTCACCATCGACAGAACCAAAGTTACCCTGGCCATCTACCAACATGTAGCGCAATGAGAATGGCTGAGCCATTCGAACAATTGTGTCATAAACGGCAGAATCACCATGTGGGTGATATTTACCAATTACATCCCCAACAACACGCGCCGACTTTTTATAAGCCTTGTTCCAGTCGTTATTTAACTCACTCATCGCAAATAGAACACGACGGTGGACAGGTTTTAGACCGTCGCGCGCGTCAGGTAAGGCTCGCCCAACTATTACACTCATGGCGTAATCTAGATAAGATTGCTTGAGTTCGTCTTCAATACTAACGGGAAGAATTTCTTTCGCTTGCTCACCCATAAGGACAGCGTTCCTATTTATTTTTGATTATCAAATAAAGGTTAAAATACTTATAAAAACAAAGGTCGCGATTCTAGCATATGTGAATAGCAAAAGTGAGCCATATCGCGCTTAAATCGCGCTTAAAACTGGAGACTCTTGAAAGAACTACTAAGCTTTAAGCAATCGCGTTACAAAATATACTTTGAAGCCGCCCATTTACCCACAATTTCACTACCTTTTGATGCATCATGAGAAAATATTTACTTGTAGAAGACAGCCCAATTGTTGTTAAAATAATCCAACATATCGGCAAAACAGATACCGACATCCCTTGCGATATCGCAACCTCCTTTAGCGAAGCCAAAGAGCTCTTAACAAAAAACGGCAAAGATCATTATCTCGTCGCAGTCGTTGACCTAAATTTGCCCGACGCCCCTAATGGTGAAGTTGTCGATTACACCATCAAACAACATATCCCCACAATAGTACTCACCGGCAACTTCGATGAGACCAAACAAGAAGAAATGACTCATCGCCCAATAGTGGATTACGTCATTAAGGAAAGCCGTTTTTCATACGAATACGTGATAAAACTTATTAATCGGCTCGAAAAAAATCAAGATATTAAAATATTAGTGGTCGACGATTCAAGAACGAGCAGAAATCACATTGCCAACCTACTACGAACCCATCTGTATCAGGTCCACACGGCAAACGATGGAGATGAAGCACTCGAAATCTTGGAGCAGCACAGCGATATAAAGCTCATGATCACTGATTACAACATGCCCAAAATGAACGGCTTTGACCTGGTTAAAAATATTCGAAAAGAAGTCAGTAAAAATGACCTGGTCATCATAGGCTTATCGACAGAAGGAAACGTTAAACTGTCAGCAAAATTCATCAAGAATGGCGCGAACGACTTCCTGAACAAACCTTTTAGCCATGAAGAGTTCCATTGTAGAATTCTACATAATATCGAAAGCCTCGAATACGCCCAAACCATGAAACACATGGCATATCACGATTTCGTTACCGGCCTTCCTAACAAGCAGAAGTTCTTCATCGATGGCGCAAAAGAGCTAGAAATGGCTCACGAACAAAATGCACCTGTGAGCCTAGCCTTAATATCAATCGATCATATTCATAATATCCAAGATAAATATGGACTCGATGCCCCTGATACAGCCTTAAAAAGCCTATCTACACTACTCCCAAAAGCGTTTGGCAGATTTCATTTTGCCAAGATAAACGACTCCGATATTGCCGTCCTGATGGCAGGCCTGAAAATCGATCAAGCTGCAAAATTAATCAACGGCTTTAGAGAAATAGTTGAAGACCATATCGTATTAATAGATGAAACCAACTTTAGCTTCACTGTATCGGCAGGCATAACGGACAGCCCTGGAGAAACGCTAATCTCACTACTAAAACAAGCAGATAACCGCCTGTATCTAACTCGCGAAGAAGGCGACAACAGCATTGGTTTAAAAGACTAACCCCTCATAAGAGCGCCTTGACTATATTTGCCAAAGCAAATATAGTCCGCGCATGAATATTGATCAATACATACAATTTTTTAAAGCGCTGTCCGAACCTGTAAGGTTACGCATCCTAAATCTGCTCCTGTCAACGCACGAACTATGTGTTTGCGATTTAACCGCCACACTAGACCTCCCCCAAAGCGTTGTGTCTAGACACCTTTCATACCTTAAAAAGCACGGCATTATATCAAGCCGTAGAGAAGGCAACTGGCAACACTATCAAATAGCGATCTTAGACCCAGAACATCCTTTCAGAAAGATACTTGAAAATTTGAATCACACTCTTGAATTAGACCCCGTCATTGCTGAAGACTTATCCAAGCTGAGTCAAATGCAAACCCCATGTTAACTAGTCACGCTCTACGCAGGTATTTTTGATATGACAATTAAAGTTGCGATTAATGGATTTGGCCGAATGGGCAGACTCACCCTTCGTGCCGCATGGAACTGGGGTTCACTTGAAATTGTACACATCAACGAAATTGCAGGAAATATCGAGACGGCTGCGCACTTACTCCAATACGATTCAATCCATAGCAAATGGGAGAACAGTGTCAACGTCGAAGAGAATCAATTGGTGATTAACGGGAAACACATTAGTTATTCGTCAAATCGTGACATAGAAAGTACCAACTGGAAAACCTTGGGCGCAGATATTGTCATAGACTGTACCGGGCAATTTAAGAGCAAAGAGACACTACAACCCTACTTCGATGCAGGCGTCAGAAAAGTGATCGTTTCTGCCCCCATTAAAGATGGCACACTTAACGTTGTCATGGGCGTGAATCACCATCTATATAACAGTATCTCACACAATATAATCACTGCTGCATCATGCACAACAAATTGCATTGCGCCCGTCATCGATGTCATTCACAAACAATTTGGCATCCGGCATGGCTGTATCAACACGATACACAACATCACCAATACTCAGAGTATTCTAGATGAATACCATGGGGACCTTCGCCGTTCAAGAGCGTGCGGGCAGTCACTAATTCCAACTACAACAGGGTCAGCTACCGCAATAGCTGAAATATTCCCAGAACTGCGTGGAAAACTTAACGGAGTCGCAGTCAGGGTACCGCTTGCAAACGCGTCATTAACTGATTGCGTATTTGAACTCAACAAAAAAACCAGCGCACAAGAGATCAATCAAGCCTTACGAGAGGCCTCCCTCGGGTACCTAAACAATATATTAGGCTGCGAAGACAAACCGCTAGTATCGGTCGACTATACAAATGACACTCGCTCGGCAATTATAGACACACTATCGACAATGGTTATCAATCACACTCAAGTCAAACTACTAGTATGGTATGACAATGAAGTTGGATATGTTAATCGAATGGTCGAGCTAACCGACTTAGTCGCTCAATCGCTATCGTGATACTTTTGATATAAAGCTTATGGAGTCGCGCGCCAAACAATACCTCATCGTCACATCTTGCTACTGGGCCTTTACATTAACTGACGGCGCACTGCGCATGCTGATGGTTTTGTACTTTCATAATCTATCCTACAGCCCACTAGAAATCGCCTCTATATTTTTGCTCTACGAATTTTTCGGGATCGTGACAAACCTGCTTGGCGGCTGGTTCGCCGCAAAAAAGGGTTTGGATTTTACACTTAAAGCAGGCTTGCTACTTCAAATACTCGCACTGTGCATGCTCCTACTTCCTCCTAGTCTGCTGCATATTGCTTACGTAATGCTAGCTCAAGCCTTGTCTGGAATCGCTAAAGATTTGAGCAAAATGAGCGCAAAGAGCAGTATTAAAAAATTAATACCTGACAATGAACAAAACAAACTTTATTCGTGGATTGCATGGCTAACAGGCTCAAAGAATACGCTTAAAGGCGCCGGATTTTTCTTGGGCGCCGCATTATTTTCTATCGTAGAGTTTAGAGGAACACTGCTTTTTCTGATCGGAATCATGACAGTTGCGCTAGCGTTAAGCACCTTCTTGAACAAAGACACTAGCCCATCAAAATTCACCGCAAAATTTAACACCATACTATCCAAGAGTAGTCGAATTAATACTTTGTCTGCAGCTCGATTCTTTTTGTTTGGCTCACGAGATATTTGGTTTGTTGTAGCCCTCCCCGTTTATCTACAAGAAGCATTAAGCTGGACACACGTACAAGTAGGCAGTTTCATGGCGATATGGATAATCACCTATGGCATCATTCAGTCATTCTCGCCCACGATTACTCGAACACTCTCGAAACTACGCTCCACCAATTACTCACATCAGCCAAACGGAAGCAGCGCCTACTTATGGTGCTTGCCGGTCGTCGTCATTACATTAACTCTTTGTTCAATCGGAATGCTCTATGAGCTGTCTTCAACAATAATAGTATTAGGCCTAATACTATTTGGAGTATTCTTCGCTATTAATTCGTCAATACATTCTTATTTGATAGTAAGTTACGCCAGCGAAGAAAGTGTATCACTCGACGTCGGTTTTTATTATATGGCAAACGCGGCCGGTAGATTGATCGGAACAATTCTATCTGGCCTGCTATATCAGCAATATGGCCTAACAGCTTGCTTAGCGGCATCTGCATGCTTCATGATGTCAGCAGCTCTTATCTCTACTCGATTACCCAAATCAAACTTGTAACATACCTTCGCTCATTATCATCGCTTTTTTCCTATTTTTGCCCCAGCGGTATTGATTAAAATCACCTGTACTTTTAATCACTCGATGACAAGGTATTAAGTAGGCCAAATTATTTTTGGCTACGGCGGATGCCACAGCCCTGACACTATTAGGTGAGCCTATTTTGTCAGCTAGCTGCTGATACGAACACAATGATGATTCCGGTACAGACATTAATGCTTCCCACACCTGAATTTGAAAAGGGCTTCCTTTTAAAATCATGTGAAGAGTGCGCCCGGCGACAGCACCACCCCCAAAAATTTTTTCGATACATATCTGCGTTTGAGAATCTTCGCGAATAAAGATTGCGTTTGGCCAAAGCAAGAACAACTCTGAGATATGACTTTGAGAAAGCGCAAGCTCGTCAAAAAAAGACAGCTTACAGACGCCTCTTTTAGTCATCGCTAGCAGGCAATAGCCGAATGGAGACTCATGCACTCCGTAAAATATTTCGAGCCCTGAGGCAAATGTCTTATACTCCCCAGGCGTCATACCTTCACATGTCAACATCAAGTCATGAAGCCTTCCTGTACCACTCAAGCCACAGTCAACTGCAACGCTTAGAACACTAGAGGAATTCTTAAGCTGCTCTTTGGCATACTGTTTGGTTTGATACTTTAGAAATTGCTTTGGAGATATCCCCACCCATTGAGAAAATAGTCTCTGTAAGCGAGATTCACTTAAATTAATTGAGCGCGCCACCTCAGCCAAACTAGGCTGGTCATGCTGATGCGCACTTATGAACTCAATTGCTTTTGCGACTTTTGTGTAAGTCTCTACTTTTCCAAAATCATTCATACCAAAACCCGAACGAATTACCTTAAGAGCAGAGAGTGTATCGCTTCCTAGAAAAAATTCGACCCGATTCTTGCTAACTTCGAGAAAGAATACGGTGAGTATATGGGGTTACATTCACGAGAGCAGCGCGTGAAAGCCGATAGATAGTTTAAAACCTACACACATGATGCGAAGTATTGTCGTCATTTAGCGCTTTTCTTGCTTCCTCGGCCAAACCAGGCTGAATTTTGCACCGCCTAATTCACTACGCCCAAGAAATGCCTGGCCACCGTGCCAATATAAAATACGTCGAACGATAGAAAGGCCTAAACCATACCCACCTGAGCTTCTGGTACGACTATCATCTAGTCGAGCAAACGGTGTAAAAACGGACTCCCAATCTTCCTCAGGAATCCCTGGACCATCGTCTTCCACGTCAACACGACAAGTTTCTGAATCGAAAGAACATAATACCTTTACCTTTCCGTTCGCGTAGCGGGTGGCATTGCCAACCAAATTCTGTATTGAACGATGTATATAGCGTGCCTCAACCTCTGAAATCTTCCACACTTCCGACCCTTTCTTATATTCAGAAAAGATTTTCATTTCTGGCTTTACGCTACCTTGCTCAGAAACGACTTGCTCGACAATCGCTCCCACATCCGCCTCTTGAAACGCCAGAATAGGACCACCTTGCTCTAGTCTCGCGTACGTTAATATCTCATCAATCAACTCATCAAGTTCTTGAATATCACCATCAATACCAACCACTTGTTTTTGAAGCTCGTCTTCTGTTGGACAGTCTTCAATCATCTGAACACCAAATCTGATTCGAGCGACCGGCGTACGTAATTCGTGCGAGACAGCATGAATCATCTCTTTCTGAACAAACATAAGCCTCTGGATATGGTCAGCCATACTATTGAACGCAGCACCAAGACGGCCAATAGAATCCTCGGAGCCCGTTCGAGCAACCCTTGCATCCAGCTCTCCTCTAGAGATCCTGCTGGCTGCTGCCTCAATATTTTTCAAGCGTCGATCAAACGTTTTCACCAAGGAATAAGCGATCATTAAAAGAATGGCGATAATCGAAATAATCAAGAATAAAATAACTGGCCAAGACAATTCGCTGTAGAGCTGTGGAAACTTGATTTCATACAACGCACCATCTGAAAGCTGCATTAGGCAATAAACAGTAGAGTCTGAAACGTAGACATAAAATCCTCTATCAGCCAGCTCATTCAGCATACGTTGCGACTGAAGCTTTTCGGGATTCAAGATTTTAGAGATTGTGACAGGTAATGCCTGCTCGATATTATTAATACGGGATTCAAGAACATCTTTGTCTGGGATCGAAAGCTCACGAACAACTAACCAGCGATATAGCTCATAAACGACTTCGCCAGACACATCTGACTCAAGTTTGATCAGATCGTTACCATTTAAACTCCAAGCAACTATCTTCTTTCCGTCAACCTTAACGACCACTTGGCCAGACTTCAATCTAGACTCGCTTAGGTCAGACAAATCCGAATCTTCAAGGGAGGTAACAAAAAGACTGTTTGGTAAGTCGCGTCGTGTAAAGACAGACTCAAAACCAGGAAAGCTTAAAGCCGGAGAGACTAAATCAGCCCAATAATGCTCGATCCGAACATTATTGGATGCGTTTATCAAAATAGCACTAAAAAGGCCTAGCACAGATACCACTGATACTAGGCCAACCAATATTCGTAAGATAATTTTATTCAAGACAGAAACTCGTTGAACTGAGACTTACATATCTAATCAAGCGCCAAAGAAGAGCTTAGGCTTCTTTCACGAATAGATAACCTTTGCTTCGCACTGTTTTGATACGCCTCGGATGCACTGGATCATCGCCTATTTTAGGTCTAATTCTTGAGACCCTGACATCGATAGAGCGGTCTTGACCATCATACTCAATGCCACGGAGTGCAGTAAATATCTCCTCACGACTCAATACACTACCGGCATTGCTCGACAACAACCATAAAAGGTCGAATTCAGCACTGGTTAGGTCGATACTTTCATCGTTTAACCAAGCCTCTCTCATCGAGCTGTCTACAGTTAGGTTATTGAATACCAAACGAGTTGCATTATTAGCAGCCGAGTCCTTCGCGGTGTCAGTCTCAAGCTGCTCCATATGTTCATTGATACGCCGTAACAGCGCTCTAATTCGCGCCAACAAAACTCTAGGCCGTACAGGTTTTGACATATAATCGTCAGCCCCCATCTCCAACCCTAGCACTTGATCAAGATCATCAGTCCTTGCGGTCAGCATCAAGATCGGGCCGTTGTACTTGGGTCGCACTTTCCGACATATCGACAAGCCATCTTCGCCAGGCAACATTAGATCAAGAACAACAAGGTCCGGCTTCTCATTAATGATTCTATCGACAGCGTGAGTTCCGTTTGCTTCAACAGAAACAACAAGACCATTGCTCTCCAAGTATTCTTTAGTAAGATCAGCTAATCGTTCATCATCTTCGACGATCAATATTCGCCATGCTTCATTATGCTCTTCAACTTCCATCGGGATTTTCTTATCTTGAGTGTGACTTTACAAAAATACATGTGCGCCAAAGGCACTGATTTTCCATGTAAATTTCTGCTATGTAACAGTAAGTATATATGCTGTTTCAAAAATCACATGGAAAATTGAATAATTTTTGCTCTCTTGTTTGATTTTACTTAGAAAGTTGATTTTCAGCTGAAATTTCAGAGTCGCTAGCTGGCCTAATCTTAACGATTTCAATGTCAAAATTCAGCGCCAAACCGGCTAGAGGGTGATTTGCATCAATGGTAACCTCTTCTTTACCTACCTCCACAACTTGTACTATTTGCGCTTCTCCGCCGGTATTCGTTTGAAATTTCATTCCCACCACTACATCTTCTACACCATCGAAAGAACTAGCTGGCACTTTCGACATAAGTTCAGCCTTGTGCTGCCCATACGCCAATTCGGCTGGAATCGATACTTCTAGTTTGTCTCCCTCCTTTCTCCCTTCAACAGCTTTGAGCATTCCCGGAATAACATTCGTACTGCCCTCCATGAATACCATTGGCTCTCCGCCCTCAGACGTATCGACTACATCTCCGTTATCGTTTTTTAACCAGTAGTTGAGCGTATATATTAATTTATGTTCCAAAATTTCTCCTATGATGATCTGGCCGACAGCCATTCTGCACTGATTTCCCACGTATTTTTAGGTGCTTTGTTCCCGGCAAACACTCCAGCATGCCCCCCTGGGACAACACAAAACTCTTTATCGCGAGAAGAAACTATATCTAATACTTTTCGCGCTGCAGAAGTACTGACCAAATTATCTGACTCTCCTGCAAACGCCAATATAGCACTCTCAACTAAATTAAACTCTGCTCTTGCATCACCAATATTCATTTTTCCAGTGGCTAACTTATTGTTGAGCATCATATGAATCGCCATATCCCTGATCGTTTCACCGGGGTAATCCGCCATATCATTAAACCATTTACTCATAGTAAGGCTTTCTTCTAGATATTCTCTATCCCACAAATTAAAGAATTTTTCGAAGCTACCAATGACTGACCCCATCGGATTAGTCAGCTTGAACGCCATTGATGACACCCACCCAGGGACGTGAAAATATCTTGCTGGCAAATCCATTAAAGAGAAATTCAAAATGCTTGAAATGGTCTGCGCTGGCTGATAAATAGCCGACAGCACCTTACCCGCGACACCACTCTGATGCATATCTACTGGGCTCGCGACCGTGATCAAATTTGTAACTCGCTTATCCCCAGACGTGGCCAAATACATTAGCGAAAGCAACCCCCCCATGCAGTAAGAAAAAATTGAAATCTCTTCCTGCTGACTCGACTCCCTAACCGCGGCCATTACATCTGGCATCCATTCTAAAACGTAGGTTTCGAGTGACAAATCACTATGATCTGCTGTTACATCTCCCCAATCGACTAAATATACGTCAAAGCCCTTGGCTAAAAAGTACCTAACAATACTTCGGTGCGGCATAAGATCAAAAATCATTGAGGTTGCCGCTAGTGGCGGCACTAAAAGTAAAGGAATTCTGAACTTCTCCCTAGACACGTCTACTTTTTCGCCAGCCACTTCTATTTGGCTTTCGAGTAAGTCGTGATATCGGCGAACAGACATGATTCGATCTGAATAAATCTCATCATAGGGACTAAGGTTTGATATATTAAAATTCTCTGAGAAAGCATATTGTTCCACTCCGTTTAGGAGAGACCAGAACATTTTTTCTGCCAACCCGATCTGCTTATTTTTCATTCTACTTTTACTACTTACAACTAATAGATTACGTAAGTATAAGACAAAAACCCCGAACACAGACGGGGTTTTTGTTACTTGAGTTGGAATGGAGCGTCTTATTCAACCGCCAAGAAATTTTATCATTACGCCTGCAGCCACCGCTGAGCCGATAACCCCCGCTACATTCGGCCCCATCGCATGCATCAATAAGAAATTCTGAGAATTCGCCTCCAAGCCCACTTTGTTAGAGACTCTTGCCGCCATTGGAACCGCTGAAACTCCGGCAGAACCAATCAAAGGGTTAATTTTATTCACACTAAACACATTCATCAGTTTTGCCATGAGCACGCCTGTTGCAGTTCCGATACAAAACGCAGCCATACCCAACACTAAAATCCCAAGCGTTTGCACATCTAAAAACTTGTCTGCACTAAGCTTTGAACCCACAGACAAGCCAAGAAATATTGTCACAATATTGATTAGAGCATTCTGAGAAGTATCAGATAAGCGCTCTACCACGCCACACTCTCTCATCAGGTTTCCGAAGCAAAACATCCCCAATAACGGCGCGGCATCTGGCAAACACATAGCGACCAGTAGCAACAATAAAATTGGAAACATAATTTTTTCGATTTGACTTATTTGACGCAACTGAACCATTTTTATTTTTCGTTCCGATTCAGTTGTTAGCGCTTTCATTATAGGGGGCTGAATCATCGGCACCAATGCCATATAAGAATATGCGGCAACCGCTATCGCTCCAAGTAAATGGGGTGCCAAGATACTAGAAACATAGATAGATGTTGGCCCATCAGCTCCACCTATAATACCAATTGCTGCCGCCTCATTAATTGAAAAATCCATCACTCCTGTTGAGCCTAAAAATGCTGCACCTAAGACTGTGCTAAAAATGCCAAATTGCGCAGCAGCGCCAAGAAGTAATGTCTTGGGGTTAGCAAGCAATGGACCAAAATCAGTCATCGCACCTACTCCCATAAAAATAAGCAATGGCGCAACACCACTCGCTATAGACACTTCGTAGAAGTTGGCCAACATGCCATTGGTATAACCATAATCTTGTGCAATTTGATTGGCAGATAAGTACATCTGCGCACTGGACGCTTTATACGCATCTTTGATTTCATTTATCAGTTCAGTAGTAATATCACTACCCGTTTGAAAAGGTACGTTCAACACATAAGCCAGAGAATCGATAACCTCCGGCTTGGCGAAATGTATCGCGTTTTCGACAGCAGTTAAGGCTAGACCTGCTTCAGGAATATTGGCGATCAAACCGCCAAAGCCTATAGGGATAAGCAGCAAAGGCTCAAACTGTTTCTTAATTGCCAAAAAAAGCAGTAAGAGGCAAACCGCCATCATGACGAACTGACCTAAAGTGAGGTTGTATAGCCCGCTTCCGGTCCAGAGATTAGATATATTTTCCATAAATAGATAAGCTCCGCTACTAAAGCGTTAACAAATTGTCGCCGACTGAAACAGAATCACCTACAGCCACTTGAATGCTGCCAACTGTTCCGCCGCTAGGCGCTCGCACCTCAGTTTCCATCTTCATTGCCTCAAGTATCAGTAACAGATCACCCTCCTCTATCACTTGGCCCGATGTAACCAGAACTTTAAAGATATTCCCCGCAAGAGGCGCGACAACAGGCACACCACTTTTAAAATTTTCACTAGGGGGCAAATGACTTAATGAAGAGGCTGCATCGACAGGAACCATGCCCGTAATATCTCCACCTTCTTCAACTTCTACTACGTAGTCCTGTCCATCAACAGAGATGGTATATACTTCCTTCCCTCCCGCTGAAGACTTCACATCATTCGCCGTTGGCTCTGGTTCGAAAGCCGACTTATTCCCTCGATTCTCTAGAAATTTGAGACCTATCTGAGGAAAAAGTGCATACGTTAGTACGTCATCGATACGATGTGATGACAATTCAAAGCCCTTTTCTGAGGACAATGCACCAAGCTCTTCGCTCAGACTATCAAGCTCTGGTTTAAGTAGGTCTGCCGGCCGACATGTGATCTCGTCCGCACCATCCAACACACGTAGTTGCAACTCGCTATCATAACTTGAAGGCGCCGCACCGTATTCGCCCTTGAGTATTCCTGCCGTTTCTTTTGAAATTGATTTATAACGTTCCCCGGTCAAGACATTTAACACAGCTTGAGTTCCGACGATTTGAGACGTTGGCGTGACGAGAGGGATATAACCGAGGTCTTGTCTAACACGAGGAATTTCAGCAAGCACCTCATCAAACTTATCTGCCGCGCCCTGCTCCTTAAGCTGGTTTTCCATATTGGTTAGCATTCCACCTGGAACCTGTGCAATCAGAATTCTAGAATCTGTCCCACGAAGCGAACCTTCAAACTTAACGTATTTCTTTCGAACTTCCCTAAAATACGCCGCAACCTCTTCAAGCAAACTGATATCTAACTCTGTATCTCTTTCAGTTCCTTTCAGTGCTGCAACCACGGTTTCTGTTGCTGTATGTCCATAGGTCATAGACATAGAAGAAATAGCGGTATCTACTCGATCAATACCTGCTTCAACCGCTTTTAATATCGTCATATCAGACAAGCCAGAAGTAGCATGAGAATGTAACTGAACTTCTAGATCCGTTTGAGATTTCAGCTGACTGACCAATTCAAATGCCGCGTACGGCGTGAGCGTACCTGCCATATCTTTGATACAGATTGAGTCAGCACCTAGATCCTCAATCTGTTTTGCTAGGCTAATCCAGCTTTCCAGTGTATGAAAAGGACTTGTCGTATAAGAAAGTGTACCCTGAGCATGAGCACCATTGGCCTTAACCGCCTTCATTGCTCGATCCAAATTCCTAGGGTCATTCATTGCATCAAAAACCCGAAAGACTTCTACGCCATTCTTTGTTGCGCGTTCGACAAATTTATCGACAACATCATCAGCATAGTGACGATATCCAAGCAAGTTTTGACCACGCAACAGCATTTGCTGCTTCGTTTTAGGCATTACTTTTTTCAACTCTCGAATCCTATCCCAAGGATCCTCGCCTATAAACCTGATACATGAATCAAAGGTCGCACCACCCCAGGATTCAAGCGACCAATATCCAACTTGATCTAATTTTTCGGCAATAGGTAACATGTCATCAATTCTCATTCGTGTCGCAAGAATTGATTGATGCGCATCGCGCAATACAACATCAGTAATACCCAACTTTTTCTTGGATTCGGTCATTTTCAAACCTTCTTTAAAGGATTAAATTATTATTTTCACTCAGCTCTTGTGATCAGAGCGATATTTTTTAACCGCAGCAGAGAGTACGGCTAGCAGTTGTGCGTCATTGGTATCGCTCTTCTCTACTGATCGGGGTGAAGGTAAACTTTCTGGATCAGGAAGAGGAGAATATTTGTTCACGAGTAGCGACATCGTGGAAGTAACAAAAACAAGGATCACCAAGAATATAAATACAAACCCCATTCCAACCAACATCAAGTTGACCGCTTCAGACATCAGTTCCGACATAATTTGGCTACCTATGGACTAGATTTTGTCATTTTATGAAATCGCATGCAGCTAACTTTCAATGAATAGCTTCACGCCGGATAAGTTTGGTTAATTTAACGTTAATAGAAGGCGGAGGCAACACTAATGAAGGCGATAGTTTAGGCACTAGACAAATACAAAAATCACGTACCAAAATCACGAAGTGAAACTTGACGTTGCCATACTTTTGCTTCGTGAGGAATAAGATACCATCTCTGGCGTAAAACAAACTCAATGGGGCAATCAGTGGCTTATGGGATAATAGAAAATAGTGAAAGGCTGGGAGCCCTTGTAAAATGGCGCGGCTGGCAGGATTCGAACCTGCGACCACCTGGTTCGAAGCCAGATACTCTATCCAGCTGAGCTACAG
>ENA-OSET01001781-OSET01001781.1-sediment-metagenome-genome-assembly--contig:-NODE-1781-length-21752-cov-62.036540_pt1 | contig 21752 bp, 19 predicted proteins | sample MGYA00237882_ERZ534229 | MGnify/ENA primary metagenome ERZ534229 (study PRJEB26408, sample SAMN06266212) | sediment metagenome | isolation source: Hudson Canyon methane seep mesocosm | place... | reverse complement strand
GTGAAAGTTAATTTTAGACACATGAATTTTCTATATGCCATTTTTTTTAGTGTTGTTTTGATTTCAAAACAAAGTGTTAAATATGTATTAAGGCAGTTTTATGCTACTTATTGATGACCGATGGTTTGGCTCTCATGGTATTGGTCGTTTTGCACAGGAAGTATCCTTACGTATGGGGAAGTATCAGAGCATTTCTGACTTAATCCCTAAATTACATATTATCGATCCACTTTGGCAGAGTTGTGAGGTCTATAGAAAAAAGCCTGAAGTGTATTTTAACCCAGGCTATAATCCGCCATTATTTTCTCAAGCCCCTTTTATTTTTACCATCCATGATTTAAATCACCTGCATAAGTTTGGTAATGAAAGCAAGCTTAAGCATTTTTATTACGAATACTTAATAAAACCCGCGTGCTATAAAGCCTTTAAAGTTTTGACGGTATCAGAATTTTCTCGACAGGAAATTATTGCGTGGAGTGGCATAAAAGAGGATAAGGTGATTGCAGTAGGGAATGCTTGTAGCTCTTCATTTACGGTAGATGGTGATTCTTATCTCCCGGGGTTTCCTTACTTGCTTTATGTAGGTAACCATAAACCACATAAAAATTTAAATAATTTATTAAAAGGTTTTTCCTTATTTAAAAAAAATGATTCTTTGAAATTACTTATTTCTGGGGTTGCTGATAAAGAACTTTTGGATTTAATCAAACAATTAGGTATTCAAAGTCAAATTGAGTTTTTTGGTGTTATTCCTGATGAAAAGCTAGCACATTACTATAGAGGTGCTATTGCTTTGGTGCTGCCTTCTTTATATGAAGGTTTTGGTTTGCCAATTATTGAGGCAATGGCCTGTGGAACGGCAGTTATTACGTCTAACTTTGCTGCGATGCCTGAAACAGCTGGTGGAGCGGCTTTACTCATTGACGCTTATTCTCCAGAAGATATTTATAGTGGGATTTTCCGTATTATTAATGATAATGATTTGAGAGCATCTTTAGTTAATAAAGGGCTGGTCAGAGCGACAGATTTTTCTTGGGATGAAATATCCGAAAAAATTCTTAATGTTATTTTTCAAGCAAGGCAAGATACATAATGATTGAGAGCTTTGAAAAAAACCTAAACCTAAAATTCACGCACGAAAAATAATCAATTATAGTATTTGAGTTACTAAAAAATAGTGATTTTCTATGTTCTCTAGGGCTTACTAAGACGACGTTCTTAGGGTGTAACTTATTAATTAAAGGAGGTCTAATGATAGATCGTAATCTAAATTACGGGCGTCATCATATTGAAAGTTTTGTCTATAAGTCATTGCCTTTTGATAGTGTTTTAGATATTGGAGCGGGTAAAGGTACTGATTTATTTTTGGCAAGAAAGGTGAATCCACAAGCTAAACTTCATGCTTTAGAGGCTTATGAGCCTAATGTTCAAATACTATCTGCAAATGAGGTATCTGTGTTTTCAGCAGATATAGAACGTGAAAAGTATCCTTTTGATAACGGTGAAATTGATGTTGTTATTGCCAACCAAGTTCTAGAGCATACGAAAGAATTATTTTGGATATTCCATGAAGTGAGTCGTATTTTACCCTTAGGTGGGAAACTCATTATCGGAGTTCCAAACCTGGCAGCGTTACATAACCGCATTTTATTAGCCATGGGAAGGCAGCCATCTTCTATAAAAACTCATTCTGCTCATGTACGAGGTTTTACTAAGCGAGATTTACTTAAATTTGTCGGCCTTTGTTTCCCTGATGGTTATGAGTTAGTTGGTTTTGGTGGTAGTAACTTTTACCCTTTTCCTCCTGTTATGGCAAAGCCGCTGGCGAAAATGCTACCTAATATGGCATGGGGAATTTTTCTGTTATTAGAAAAAAAACGACCTTATAACCGAGAATTTCTGGAATTTCCTATAAAGGAACGGTTAGAAACAAATTTTTATTTAGGTCCATCATGAAAGTCGCTATCATTCACTATTGGCTGGTTAATATGCGCGGAGGCGAGAAAGTTGTCGAGGCGTTACTTGATTTATATCCCGATGCAGATATTTATACGCATGTATTTGATGAGCAAGCTGTCTCGGAAAAAATAGTTCAGCGAATTAAGGGGGCGACTTTTATTCAAAAATTACCTATGGCTAATAAACTCTATCAATCTTACCTGCCTCTTATGCCTCTTGCTTTAGAGCAATTGGATTTAAGGGAGTATGATTTGATTTTATCCAGCGAATCAGGGCCGACGAAGGGTGTGATTACGTTACCTAATAGTGTGCATATTTGTTATTGCCATAGCCCAATGCGTTATGTTTGGGACATGTATCAAGATTATTATGAGCATAGTTCTTTGCTAAAAAAAATAGTCATGCCGTTGTTGTTACATCGTTTGCGTTTGTGGGATTTGGCGAGTTCATTTCGGGTGGATTATTTTATTGCTAATTCATCTTTTGTCAAAAAACGGATTAGTAAATTTTATAGGCGTGATAGTGATGTTATCTACCCTCCTATCAATACTGCAGATTTTTATATAGCGGAGCAAGTTGAAGATTATTATTTGATGGTCGGACAGTTAGTCGCCTATAAAAATACACGGTTGGCGGTTGAGACATTTAATAAGAATGGTAAGCCGTTAGTTATTATTGGTACGGGGGCTGAATTGGCTAATTTGAAAAAAATAGCAGGGGAAAATATTCAATTATTAGGCTACCAAAGCTTTGATGTGATTAGGCAGTATTATTCGCGATGTAAAGCGTTAATTTTTCCTGGAGTAGAAGATTTTGGTATGGTACCCATTGAAGCCATGGCAAGTGGCCGACCAGTTATTGCACTTAGTCAAGGCGGTGCGTTAGATACGGTCATAGATGGAGAGACAGGCGTGCTTTTTGATGTGCCTGATATTAGTGCTTTGAATGGTGCAATCAATAAGTTTGAAGAAAATTATCAAGCGTTTTCTTCTGAACGGATTAGGTTACATGCAGAGCAATTTGATAGTGCTATTTTTAAAAGTAGGATAAAAGAATTTATTGAAGCACGTCTTTAACCTAAGGAATAAGAGCGTAACAAACAAAAGCTTTATACCGTAGGCTAGGGGTTAGCTTATCAAGCGCAGCGCACAAACGTAACCCCTAAACTTAATGGCAGTAACGACGGTACCCCCTGAATTCAGGCCCTTTAAATGAAGCATGAAAAATCACTGGGCTTGGTTTAGTGCGCATCCCCATGGTTAAGCACTTTAAACAAAGTCATAAAAATAATTTTTAAATCAAACCAAAGAGACCAGTTTTCGACATAGTATAAGTCATATTTAATTCTGGTTTGCAGACTGGTATCCCCTCGCCAGCCGTTAACTTGTGCCCAGCCCGTAATGCCTGCATGGACTAAATGTTTTTGCATGTAGCTATCAATCTCATGTTTAAATTGCTCAACAAATACGGTACGCTCAGGGCGTGGGCCGACAATAGACATATCACCTTTGAGTACATTAATAAATTGCGGTAGCTCATCTAAGCTAGTTTTTCGTAGAAAATTTCCTACCCGTGTAGGGTGTTTGTTTTGTGCGTTACCCCAAATAAGTTCTTTATCACTATTCATCGGCATAGAGCGAAATTTTAGCATCTGAAACCGGGTGCCATTCCAGCTCACTCGCTCCTGACGATAAAGTACAGGGCCTGGTGAGCTAAATTTAACAGCTAAGGCAATTATTAGCATCAGCGGGCTAATGAGTAATAAGATAAAGGTGGATAATAGCTTGTCCTCTAGCCATTTTATAATCGCATTGGTTCCTTTCATTGGTGAGACTGACATATGAATAACTGGCATACTATCGATTTGTGAAATAGAGTAATTGAGTAAGCGGAGGCTGCTAATATCTGGAATTAACAATACTTCTACAGAAACAGAGTGTAGCTGGTGACAGATTGTTTCAATCTTATCCATCTCTTTTAAAGGCAAGGTAAGCCAGATTTGATCGATATCATGTTCTTCAACATAGTCTATGAGTTGGCTTAAATCGCCTAATTTATTGATGCCTTCAATCGTGCCATTTTCATCGCTGAAAAATCCGCTAATATCCAGCCCCAGCCAGTCTGATGATTGTATCCGTGCCGCGACTTGAGCAGTTAAGGAGTTACTACCTATTAGAATAATATGCCGTTGATTTAATCCTTTTTTGCGTAGATAGCGCAGTAGAATACGCAGGGTTATACGCGATAAAACAAGCCCGACAAACACGAGACCAAACCATAAAGCTATCCAGTGCCTAGAAAATTCTGTGGTGGTTTTGGTAAAGACCATAAAGACTAGAAGCGCGACTATAGAGGCTCCCCAGCTAAAGAGTAAGGTACGTGTCTCTTCAAATAAGCTTGCACCGCGCCAGCTTTTATAAACATTAAATGCGGGAAACCACCAAGCACTGAATAAAAATGCGATGCCAAGTGCAGTAAGATAAGAGGTCGGCATAAGTCCGTCGTAGGGAGGAAAGTTTTTACTTTCCTCAAGAAGATAAAAGCTAAGTATTCCGCCCGCTAATATGAGTATCCAGTCTAGTAATTTAATAAAGATAAGCAGTAGCACAGCATTATCGCGCATAATTTTTCTTCCTTTTAGGTGCTCATAAATTAAAATTAAGGGAGTGGTGAACAAAGTGAACCGCATCTTTGTGGTGATCGCACTATTTCTCGTTCCCAAGCTCCCGCTTGGGAACGCCTACCTTCAAGCTCTGCTTGATGTACTAAAAACAACAACAGGCAACAAGGCCTCTTTCCCAAGATAAGACCGCGCACTTGAATAACGCCAATGCTCAGGTAAATCGACATAACCACGTTGTACTGGGTTATTATGAATATACTCTAAGCGCTGTTTATACATAAATTCATTACTCATTTCTTCAGGGTGAGAGCCTTCTTGCCAAAACTGATATTGACTTTCAATTTTATGCTTACGCTTATAATAAGCAAAATATTTTAGCAGTGTTGTTGCTTTACGTTGCGCTAATAAATCTAGAATTTTCTTTGCTGTAAATGATTTAAACTGCTGAATCCGCTTACTATGTTGACTAGCACTTGAGATAAAATGCAAATGATTCTCCAATACAACGTAGGCATAGAGTTTAAAATCTGTCTTTTCTTGTAGCCATATAAAGCTATCAAAAAGTATTTGCACGCTTTCTTTTTGAGTAAAAACAGGCTGCCAGCCTGCAACGGTCAAGGTGTGAAAATAAGGGTAGTCTTCATTTAGAATTTTATAGCGGCTGCGTCCCATGATTTTATGGTTAATGGTTTTGGTGAATGTTATTCAAGCAGAGCTTGAAGGTAGGCATTCCCAAGCGGGAGCTTGGGAACGAGAAATCAAAATACAATTTATTTTCTCCTCTCCTCTCCCAAACCCTTGTCCATCAGGGCTTAAGAGCTAAGCTGTAAAGGCTATTTTTGATGGAGGTCAAAATTTTGTAAAGTGAAATATCCCCCAGTCCCTTTCTTATCAAGTAATTGGTTGATTTGCTGTTTAATATTTTCAATAGTATCTGTATTATTTGTTGGTACAACAAGAGCTAACAGTATTTGTAAATATAAAATTCCATTTTGATAATTACTGAAATACCTACGCTCAAGTCCTCCAGTTAATGCTTTTAATGCTTCCTGTTTTTTATTAAAATGCATTAAAGCATCAGCTAGTTCTAGTCGAGTTTGTAGGTTAAAAGGATCTAGTCGGATGGCTTCATCAAAACTGCTAACAATAATTTGATAATGGTTTTTTTGTTCAGTGCTATCAAATAAATATAACTTTGCTTTATTACTATAGTTCAAATCACGGTAAGGATTACCTATAATAGCTTTATCAACTGCCTTTTTTCCCTGTTCAATTAATTGTTGCTTACCTTCACTGCTGAACATATGAGCATTGTTCGAAAGTAAAAGGGTATAAATATTTGCTTCAGTGGCAAAATATTCTTCTTTAAAAGGCGTTAGACTTGAGGCTTGTACAGTTCTTTCTAAAGCAATTAAATTGTTAGGGTATGTGCTAAATACTTTATAAAGCGTAAATGAGTTGATACCGATAAAATAAAGTATAGCGAATGTCATAGCTGTAAGGATACCTATATAGCCCGATTTGCTAAATGCTTTAATTTTACAGGGTATAAATGTAATACTTGGCTGTATTTTTAAATGATCAAGTCTTTGGGCAATGATACCCATATACAAGCCCATTAATAATAATGGAGCGGGTTGGTAAAAGTTAAAGGTAAAAAAAGAATGAGTAAAGACCGCAATGCAGGCTGTTATTAATCCTAATGTCTGTAACTTTTGATTATGATCAGGTGTTTTTACATAAAGTCTGTAGCTAGATATCAGGAAGGTTACGATAAAACCTATAAATAGTAATAAACCTATTGGGCCTAATTCAATTAAAAACTGTAGATAATCATTATGTGCAAACTGGCCAATATCAGGAGCATTGATATGTCTAAATTGAGGGAATAGCCAATGAAACATATTTAAACCTCTCCCTAAAAAAGGCTGTTCCAAATACATTTGTAGGCCAGAGTTCCAAATATAATCTCTACCTGCAGAAAGGGTCGTTATATTGTTACTGCTTGATAAGTTAACGGCTCTATTTAGATAGCTTGCTCCTGTTAAAAACTCAGCTAATATAAAACCCAAAAATAAGTAAACAGTCAGTTTTAAAAAGTTTTTAATTGCTTGTTTTTCTCTTAGAATATGGATAAGTAAAATACCAATACCAATACCAAGGCCAAGTAGTGCACCGCGAGAAACCGTTAAAGCGATAATGAAAGTGCCGCAAGCAATCACAAAACCAAGAATATGTTTCTTGTATGTTGTTTTTTCAGTTAAAAAACAAGTACACAAGGGAAGTAACAACATGGCTATAAAGATTGCATTGGTATTTTTATTTAAGAAAAAACCAGGGGCGGGAAGATGTGATGTATCAATAAACCGTTGGTAATAAGCTTTTACCATTATTATTACAATATAAGCCGCTAATGCTAAGTGGAAATATTGTTGTTGTTTGGAAGTACTCCAAAAACTTATGAGTAGACCTAAGGGGAATACTAAAAAAATTAAAGCAGAATAAAGGCTGTCGCTAGGAACGGCCGACCAAATCATAGAAAGAAAAGACCAGTCTGTAAAAAATAAGAAAAATAGGATAAAGCGGTTATTAGGTATTCTGATTATTGAATGATAAGAACTCACCAGTTTAGTTAAAATGATGCCAAGTAATAAGCATAATGTAGCAATAAAGTATAAATAACTAAAAGAATGATCATGCACATTGGGGGCTGAAAATAATGCAATAGTCGTTAATAAAATAGCAATACTTTTTTTCAAGGTGTTTTTTAATGTAAATTTGGATGAATATCTTTTAAATAAAAAAAGCCTCAATTAAGAGGCTTTATATTAGATATTAGTTAATAATTAACGACAGTTAGCTGGTCTAAATTTTGCTGGTAGAGTCCCGTCTGTACACGTCCACTGGATTGGGCCGCTTGCTGGTGCGCTATCTCTAGTTAACACTCCAGCATCATCGCTAGGTGTGAAAATGAGTGTTGCATTATCTTCGACAGTTGACCCATAAGTAACGGTAATTGCACCTGAAGCTGATGTGACTACTACTGTTTTAACATGAGTTGTTGCGGTTGGTTCTTCCCACCCAGAACCAAAAGTACCAGCGGGTGCCACTCCAAACGCAGCATTTTCACTTACTGTTGCTTTTGCTGATGAAGCCAAACTAATCCCTTCGGTTACTTTAGCTCTAACCATATAGTCAGTATAAGCCGGAATCGCAATAGATGCCAGGATACCGATGATCGCTACAACGATCATTAATTCGATTAAGGTAAAACCTTTTTGGTTTTTTTGAACTTTCATATTTTGAATTTTCATTTTTGTTTCCTTGCTTAAGTTTAAGATAGAGATGAATCTCAATTGGTTTAAAGCAGGGTCTGTGCCAACATTTTTAAAACTCCTATAAATAATTTATTATCCACCATTTTCAAGCTAAATAATTGCTGCTTATATAAGGTATAACTTGCAGGTTCAATATTTATTTATATTCTTATCCAAATGCTTGTTATTCGTTAGCTAAACCTAAAACAAACAAAAGTAACAATAATTAGTTAATCATTTTGTCCTATTGTGACAAAAAAAGTCACTTTTATTTTGTGTGATTTTAATAGCGTATTGATTGTTAGAAAATTTAAAGTTGGTGTGCATATTGCTTTAGTAATGCAAAAGGTTGAATTGTCTAGCGCTTACTGTCTTGCTACATCAATTTATCAACCCTTTTTAAAAATAAACAGTGAATAAATAGAATTTTTTTTTTAATAGTCTATAGTTTACTTCAAGAAGATATAAAATCTTCATTGGTTAATAGAGTATTTAGGAGATAACAGTGGCAAGCATACTTGCAGTAGATGATTCAGCATCCATGAGACAAATGGTTTCGTTCACTTTAAAAGGAGCAGGTTATACCGTTGTTGAGGCAGTTGATGGTGTCGATGCTTTAAATAAGGCAAAAACACAAAAATTTGATTGTGTAGTAACTGACGTAAATATGCCAAATAAAGATGGTATTACGTTAATTAGAGATTTAAGAGGCTTACCTAATTATAAATTTATTCCCATGCTGATGTTAACAACAGAATCGGGTATGGATAAAAAACAAGCAGGTAAAGCTGCTGGAGCGACTGGTTGGATTGTAAAACCTTTTAATCCTGATCAGTTGTTAAAAACAATCAAGAAAGTGTTGGGTTAGTCGCTAACTTTGTTAAGTAAATATTTGATGAGTAGGAAAGTGTATGTCAATTGATATGGCACAGTTCCACCAAGTTTTCTTCGAAGAAAGTTTTGAAGGCTTGGATATAATGGAAACAGGGTTGTTAAACCTAGATATGGGAGATGTTGATGCTGAAGATATTAATACTATTTTTAGAGCTGCTCACTCAATAAAAGGGGGAAGTGGGACGTTTGGTTTTACTGCTGTTTCTGATTTTACTCATGTTATGGAGACTTTACTTGATGAAATGAGAGATGGTCGAAGACAAGTAACTCAGCCCGCTGTTGATGTTCTTTTGGGTTCAGTTGATTGTTTAAAGGAAATGTTAACGGCTATTCAAGGTGAGCAAGAAGTTGATGTTGCTCGTGTTGCTGAATATAAAAAAGCTTTGGAAGTTGAGTTAAATGGAGGTGAATCAGAACAAGCAGTTACTGATGAACCTTCTGAACCATCTACTATAGAGTCAAATACAGATAACGTTACTAACGGTAAAAACATTTGGCGAATTGCATTTAGTCCACATACTAATTTGCTAAAAACCGGGAACGACCCTGTTCGTATGTTTAGAGAGCTTGGGTTACTTGGTGAGCTAACGACAACAGTAGATTTTCAAGGTGTCCCTGATTTTTATGATTTAGATCCCGAGGAATGTCATTTATCTTGGGAATTAGAATTAATAAGTGATGTTCCTGAGTCAGATATTAATGATATTTTTGACTGGGTAGAAGATGAATGTGATTTGGCTATTCAGCGAATCAACTCAGAAGTTGAAACTGATACCTCCGCATTTACAGAAGAACAAGTTAAAGAAGAAACTCCTCTTAGTTCCCCAAAAGAAGTTAAAACAGAATCAAGCAAAAAGGATATTGCGCCCGCAGAAAAACCAATTAAGAAAGTCGCAGCAAAATCGGCTGCAAAAACCTCTAGCTCAATTCGTGTAGATACTGCAAAGATTGATACCCTAATTAATATGGTCGGTGAATTAGTTATCACCCAGTCCATGCTAAGTTTAGTGGGTGAGCAATTCGAAATGAATAAGCTAGACCAACTTAAAAATGGATTATCTCAATTAGATCGTCATACGCGAGAATTACAAGAAAGCGTCATGAATATCCGCATGTTACCCATTAGTTTTGTATTCAGTCGATTTCCTCGACTTGTACATGATTTAAGTTCTAAGTTAGATAAAAAAATTGAATTGGTCATGGTAGGGGAGCATACAGAAGTTGATAAAACAGTTGTTGAATTATTAAGCGACCCATTAGTTCATTTAGTTAGAAACAGTTTAGACCACGGTATTGAAATGCCTGCTGATCGTGTGGCAGCTGGAAAACCAGAAACAGGAACAATCACATTAGAAGCCTATCATCGTGGCGGTAATATTGTGATTGAAGTAAAAGATGATGGCAAAGGACTTAATAAAGACGTTTTAAGAACTAAAGCTATAGAAAAAGGTTTAATTGATGAAGATGCTAATCTCAGCGATAAACAAACCTACGAATTAATCTTTATGGCTGGTTTTTCGACGGCTGAAAAATTAACTGATGTTTCAGGTCGTGGTGTTGGGATGGATGTGGTTCGACGAAACATTCAATCACTCGGCGGAAATATTGAAATTATATCTGAGCTAGGAAAAGGCTCAACTATCGCTATTCATTTACCCTTAACCTTAGCCATTATGGATGGACAATCCATAGCAGTAGGTGATGAACGCTTTATTATTCCATTAGGCTCAATTATTGAATCCATCAATATTAAAGAGTCTATGATAAATCGTGTGGCTGGTCGAGGTGAAACATTTCGCTTACGAGATGAATATTTACCTATCATTAGAATGCATGAAATTTTTGATGTTAAAACTGCGCAAGCTACTAAATTAACAGAAGGTTTAGTGGTGGTGGTTGATGGGCAAGGAATGCGATGTGGTTTATTTATTGATGATTTGTTAGGACAGCAACAGGTTGTTATTAAATCGTTAGAAGCAAATTATAGAAAAGTTGAAGGTGTCTCTGGTGCAACCATTTTAGGTGATGGTTCGGTTGCGCTGATTCTTGATATTCCTGGATTAGTTCGTTTATCTAATCAGTAAACTACAAAACATAACATGGCAGAAGAAGCTGAAAATATTGAAGCAGAGTTGACTGAAGAAAAGAAACTAGAAAATTTAGTTCAGTTTTTAAGTTTTACTTTGGGTGATGAAGAGTACGGAGTCGACATTCTTCGTGTACAGGAAATTCGAAGTTGGGAGCCTGTTTCACGAATACCAAATGTGCCCAGTTATGAAAAGGGCGTGGTAAATCTAAGAGGTGCAATTGTCCCTATTATTGATTTACGTGAACGATTTGGATTAGGTCATTTAGAGTATTCCCCATTAACTGTCGTAGTGGTTTTACAAACGGTAACTGACCTAGGTCAGACCAGAACAATGGGAGTAGTTGTTGACTCTGTTTCTGATGTAATTGATGTCGATAAAAAAACCATACAAGATGCACCTAATTTTGGCACAAAGGTGAGTACAGAATTCATCAATGGTCTTGCTTCAGTTAAGGACAGAATGGTGATGTTACTTGATGTTGAGAAGTTATTAAAAATTGATACGCTAGATGATGAAGATGAAAATACATAATAAATTAATAAGCACTTTGATGGGTAAGGGAGATAAGTAATGAAGATTAATATGCCAGTAACAGATCATGAAGTGAGTATGGGTAAAGGGGATATTCTGGTTACCCGAACCAATTTAAAAGGTATTATTACTTATGCCAATCGTGCCTTTATTGAAATTAGTGGTTTTTCTGAAGATGAACTTGTCGGTAAAAACCATAATGTAGTACGTCATCCTGATATGCCTTCAGCTGCTTTTGAAGATTTATGGGTCTGCTGTAAAGCGGGTAAGCCTTGGACGGCACCTGTAAAAAATAGAACTAAAAATGGAGATTATTATTGGGTAGAGGCCAATGTAACTCCAGTGTATAAAAATGGCAGAGTAGATGAGTTTTTATCTGTACGGTATGCGCCTAGCCGACAACAAATATCAGATGCAGAAGATTTATATCAAAAACTGAATGCCAATAAAGCAGAAATACGCCCTAAAGGCATAGCATTAATGCTGAAAAACCTAAAAGAAATGAGTCTAGGGGTAAAAGCATTCATTGCTTTAGCAGTCTTGCTGCTACCTAGTTTATATTTTATGTTTACTTTATTTCAACAAGGTGAATTTCCTATTTTAGCTGGTGTTGCTTCACTTACCCTTATTGGTAGTATTCTCGGGTTTAGGATGGTTAAAGATTTTAGGTCTGCGCTAGAAAAAGTTATTGAAACTTCTTATCAATTAGCTGATGGTCGGTATAGGAATCCTATAGATTTAGATCGAAACGACCAAATTGGAGATATGTTCAAAGCTCTATATGGTATGCAAGTTAAGTTAAATGGTGATCTTTCTCAGACCTTAGAAGCTGCAGCAGAGTCAATGCGCATTAAACAAGCATTAGATAATGTAAGTTCTAGTGTGATGGTTGCAAACAATAATTTAGATATTATTTATATGAACAAAACAGTTCATGAATTATTTGAGAATGCAGAGTCTGACATACAAAAAGATTTACCAAATTTTAGAGCAGATCAATTACTTGGTGCCAATATTGATCAATTTCATAAAAACCCTGCCCATCAGCGTGGGATGCTACCAGGATTAACATCTACATTTAACGCTTCTTTAGTTCTTGGAGGAAGATCTATTGATTTTATTGCTAACCCTGTAACTGATGATGATAACAAACGTATAGGTACAGTTGTTGAGTGGTTAGATAGAACCCATGAAGTGAGTATTGAAAAAGAAATTGGAAATATTGTTGAAGCTGTAAAAGCAGGTCAATTAGATACTCGAATTGAAATGGCTGATAAAGAAGGGTTCTTTGAAAAACTCAGTGAAGGAATTAATGAATTAACAGATGTTATCGATAGTGTATTCTCTGATGTATCTAGCTCCATGCAAAGCATGGCAGCTGGTGATTTAACTAACCGTATTGAAAGTGATTATCAAGGAAGTTATCTTGATTGTAAAAATAGTATCAATGCATCAATTGATAAAATTGCTGAAATTGTTGGGCAAGTTAATTCTTCGGCAGGGTTTATTCATAACTCATCTCAAGAAATTGCAAGTGGAAACAATAACCTTTCACAGCGTGCAGAACAACAGGCTGCAAACTTAGAAGAAACCGCTTCAAGCATGGAAGAGTTAACGAGTACCGTTAAAAATAATTCAGAAAATGCTCAACAAGCTAACCAAGTTGCTACAACAGCAAGGCAACTAGCGGAGAAGGGTGGTGGTATTGTTGGTTCAGCAGTCTCTGCCATGCAGGAAATTAATGAAAGTAGTAATAAAATTGCAGAAATAATTGGAGTAATTGATGAAATTGCCTTCCAAACCAATTTGTTAGCATTAAATGCATCAGTGGAAGCTGCACGTGCTGGCGAACAGGGGAGAGGTTTCTCAGTCGTTGCAACTGAAGTTAGAAATTTAGCTCAAAGAAGTGCGACTGCAGCAAAAGAAAGTAAAGAATTAATTCAAACGAGTGTACAAAAAGTTAGATCTGGAACTCAGTTTGTTAATGAAACTGGAAATTCTTTAACTGAAATTGTAACGGGTGTTAAAAAAGTAGGTGATATCGTAGCTGAAATTGCAGCGGCAAGTGTAGAGCAATCTCAAGGTATTGAGCAGGTAAACCAAGCTGTATCACAAATGGATGAAATTACACAGCAAAATGCAGCCTTAGCAGAAGAGGCATCAGCGGCTAGTGTCTCAATGAGTGATCAATCAACTAATATGACACAATTGCTTGCCTTCTTTAAAACTTCAGGTGCTGAAGGACATCCTGCTCCAGTTAATCAAACTAACTCGATTACACAGGCTGTAGCTAAACCAGCTAAAACAACAGTAGCTCCTTCTACACCATCAGCTGATGAATTCACAACTAATGATAATAGTGATGAGTGGGAAGATTTTTAAAGGTACTAATTTAAAAATTATAGTAAAACCTCATCATTAGGTGAGGTCATACATACGACAACAGAGAAGTATTAACATGGCTAGTGACTCCCAAATAGAACAATTTCTAACCTTTGAGCTTGCAGGTGAATCTTATGGAGTAGAAATCCTTAAGGTTCAAGAAATTAGAGGCTGGGAACCTGTTCGTGAAATCCCCAATACACCTGATTTTATAAAAGGTGCATTAAATTTACGAGGATCAATTGTACCTATTATTGATCTACGAGAGCGATTTGGTATGGAAAGTACTGAATATTCTCCTATAACTGTTGTTATTGTTCTTTGTGTTGAAAATACAGAAGGATCAAATGTAATGGGTATTGTTGCCGATGCTGTATCAGATGTATTAGAAATTAAATTAGGTGAGATTAAAGATACACCAAAATTAGGCTCTAAAATCGATACAAGATATATGCGAGGTATGTATGTAGGGAATGAGCAAATGGTGATGTTACTTGATTCTGATAAATTATTAGATTCAGAAGAGTTTGAAGGGGTCACCGGTTTATAATGGCTGAAAGAGTGGTCGCAATTATTAACCAAAAAGGAGGGGTCGGGAAAACAACAACCTCAACTAATTTGACACATGCCTTAGCAAAGGCTGGTAAAAAGGTAACAGTAATTGATTTAGACCCTCAAGGACACCTAGCTGTTTCTTTTGGAGTCGTTAATCCTAAAAGACCTGGGCTAGATGAAATAATGTTAGGTGATGCTGATGTTTCCAATATGCTTGTTCCCGTTAGAGAAAATCTACAATTAATTGTTGCTGGGCCAAGGCTTCAGGAGATTGAGCAATTATCTCAAGGTGGCGCTCAACGAGGTGATTTACTTCGTAAGGCATTACATGAAAACTTGAATGATCAAGATTTTGTATTTATTGATTGTCCACCTTCTTCGGGAGTTCTAGTCGCTAATGCTTTATTTGCAGCTGATGAGATTTTAATTCCTATGACCAGTGATTTCCTTGCTTTACAAGGTTTATCTCATATGATGGGAACAATTAAACGTTTTGAAAAAGTATTAAAGAAAAAATATAAGATGTCCTTAGTTATGTCTAGATACGTCACCACACGAAGGATATCTAAAGAAGTGTTAAAAAAAATGTTGAAGTATTTTCCAAATCAAGTACTGAGTACTGTGATTAGAGAAACAGCTTTGTTAGCAGAATGTCCAAGTTTTGGAAAAACAATACTAGATTATCGCCCTAGTAGTCGGTCTGCAAGAGATTTTAGAAGTTTGGCTCAAGACTTTTTGGAAGGGAGGGTAATGTAATGGCAGAAAAAAATGACAAAGATTTAATTGGTTTTGATCCGCTTGCTTGGATGAATGAAAGTGAAGCCGAAACAACTTCAGAAGAAGAGACAGTTGTAACTTCAGCTCAACCTTCTGTTAGTGACACAACTGAAACTGTTTCTTCAGAGTCGCTTAGTGTACAGCAGGCTACTGAATCAGTGAGTGAAAGTGAAGCTCCAAATGATGAGGGTGGCAAGTTAACATTAGATGCAACTCTAAATATTCAAAATGTAAGTCACTTATATGAGCAAGTGCTAGTATTGTTAGAAGGGCAAGATAAAATTGAAATTGATGCTTCTTCAGTTATTGCGATTGATACAGCAACATTACAGTTATTAATTGTATTAAAACAGTCAGCTGTTAAATTAGGAAAAGAAATTGTATTTGATTTTCCTTCAGATAAGTTTATTGATTCTGCGGAATTATTAGGGCTAGCTGAAATGTTAGAAATTGATCAAGCAGCAGCAGGTTTTTTCTAACCCATAAAAACTCAGTAAAAAAGGAAAGCTGTGTCAGATAATCAACGTGAATTTTTATATACTAAGGAAGATTTTGATTTTTTGAGAAAAATATCTAATGATCATTCTGGTATTTTAGTACCTGATGATAAATTTGATATGTTTTATTCAAGGCTATCAAAAAGGGTAAGAATGAGGGGGTTGGCAAATTTTAAGGAATATTGTCAATACCTTGAGAAAAACCCTGAACTTGAATTTACTGAATTTATTAATGCCGTTACAACTAACCTAACTTCTTTTTTTAGAGAAAAACATCATTTCGAGTATTTAACAAATACTATTATTCCTGAAGTATTAAAAAGAAACAGTACAAAGAAAACCATAAGAGTATGGTCAGCTGGTTGTTCCACAGGTGAAGAGCCCTATTCAATTGCAATGACTTTGTTAGAAAATGTGCCTGATGATTGGGATATTAAAATCCTAGCAACAGACCTTGATACTAATGTTTTACAAACAGCCGCTACTGGAATATATACAAATGATAGAGTTGAGGGACTTCCAAAAGAAATTAAAAATAGATGGTTTAAAAAAGGAACAGGCCTTAATACTGTTAAAGTAAAAGTTGATTCAAGGTTACAAGCATTGATTCAATTCAAGCAATTAAACTTAATGGGAAACTGGCCTATTAAGAATAACTTTGATTTTATATTTTGTAGGAATGTTCTTATTTATTTTGACAGGGATACCAAAGAACTTTTAGCACAAAGATATGGAAAGTTACTTTCTATTGGCTCTCATCTACTGATCGGGCATTCTGAATCCCTAAACCAACTTGATACTTGTTTTGATTTAATTGGAAACACTATTTATAAAAAAATAAAGTGATTTACTTAGTGTACTTAGGTCATAGTCATTAGTAACGGCCTTTTGGGGCGCAGGTTTTAACCTGCATTTTTGAGCATAAGAGCAGGCTAAAGCCTGCGCCCCAATAATGGTCTGTTTTTTTATTGAAGTAGCTTTAACAACAGTTTTGTCCCACTACCGAAAGTTGACCTATTAAATATTAAAAAATTGGAATTTATAAAAGCATATGAGCCATAAGAAAGTAATTAATCCACCCTCTATTTCGGAATTTGGTGATATAAACCGATTTTGGGATAAAGAAAATGAGTTGGTTTGTGCAAGAATTTTACCCGGTGAATATTATGTAACCTCCGATGATGAAAGTGTTACAACAGTGTTAGGGTCATGTGTTTCTGCCTGTATTCGTGATAAGGAAACAGGTGTGGGTGGAATGAATCATTTTATGCTACCTGAAACAAATGCACATAAATTAAGTGTAGGTGCAGAAGCAGTAGTTGGTAATGCCACTCGCTATGGAAACTATGCGATGGAACACTTAATTAATATGATTTTAGCTAATGGTGGGAAAAGAAAAAACTTGGAAGTAAAGCTTTTTGGGGGCGGAAAAATCATTCCAACTTTAGGTGATGTTGGTCAAAATAATATAGATTTTGTACTTGAGTACATTGATGCCGAAGCTTTAAAGTTAATCTCCAAAGATTTAGGTGATATTTATCCTAGAAAGGTGATTTATTTTCCTAAAACAGGAAAGGTTCGGATGAAAAAAATTAAAGACTTACATAATGAGACTATCGCTTCTCGCGAAAAACAGTATCGTACATCTATCAAAGATATTGTTGTAGAAAGTGAAGTTGAGTTATTTTAGGGATTGAGAGGGCTTTAGGAATGAGTAAAAAAATAAAATTATTAATTGTTGATGATTCTGCATTAATCCGACAGATGTTGACACAGATTTTTAGTTCGTCAGATGAAATAGAAGTAGTGGGTACAGCTGTTGACCCTATTGCTGCTAGAGATAAAATTAAAAAACTTAACCCTGATGTATTAACACTCGATATTGAAATGCCTCGAATGGATGGGCTAACTTTCTTACGCAATCTTATGCGCTTAAGACCTATGCCTGTTGTTATGATTTCGACACTAACAGAGAAGGGGGCGGCTGTAACATTAGAAGCTTTAGAATTGGGAGCAGTCGATTTTGTTGCAAAACCAAAAGTTGATGTATCGAACTCTCTTAATGAATATGCCGAAGATATTATTGCTAAAGTAAAAATGGCAGCTAAAGCCAAGGTTAGATCCATTGACTCAAGAGCCACTACTGCTAAACAACGATCCAAAGTTCCAATAAAGCATTCCGCTGACTCTATTATTAAAGCTGCTCCTACAAAGTCTCACTTTAAAACAACAGATAAAATTATTGCCCTTGGTTCATCAACAGGAGGAACTGAGGCACTTAAGGAGGTAGTTGCTGGTTTACCTATAACTACACCAGCTATCGTTGTTTCTCAACATTTGCCGGCTGCTTTCAGTGCTTCATTTGCCAAACATGTTGATGAGGCAACCGAAATGTCTGTCTGTATTGCTCAAAATCGGCAACAGATTTTACCAGGTAATATTTATATTGCTCCTGGTGATCAACACTTATTAGTTATCAGAGACGGGGCTAGATATATTTGTCAATTAAATGATGGCCCTCCTGTTAATCGTCACAAACCTTCAGTTGAAGTTATGTTCCGTTCTGTTGCCCAAAACATAGGAAGTAATGCGATAGGAGTAATGCTTACTGGAATGGGAGCTGACGGAGCTAAGGCAATGAAAGAAATGAAGGATGCAGGGTCAGTTAATATCGTACAGGATGAGGCAAGTAGTGTGGTATGGGGTATGCCTGGCGAAGCATTTAAGTTAGGAGCAGCAGATCATGTGGTCGCACTTGATAAAATTGCTGCTAAAATTTCTTCATTAGCTTAATAAAGGGTTATAAATGGCTTTTTTAAAACAAGTTTGGTTTCTGTTATTTGTATTTATATTAACAATGTTACTTCCGCTTGTTATCTCAACTAAAATTCTTTACTGGGTAGCGTTACCTACAATTTTTATTATAGGTTTATATTATAGTTATAAGAACTCAAACACCTTAAATGATAAAACAGATCAAGATCTTGTTTTAGATGACGAAAAACTTAATAGATCAATTGATCAATATATTTCAAGTGTTGAATCTTGTATGGAACAGGAAATAACCTCTTGTCATGAGGAGTTAGCACAATTAAAGAAGGTTGTTGCTGATGCTGTAGAGACAATGTCTGGCAGCTTTAATAGTTTGCATAGTTTAACCTCTTCACAATCTTCTACAGTCAGTTCACTAATGAATAGTATGGGGGGAAGTGATAATTCATCTACTGATAGTGATAGTTTAGATTTTGCTAAATTTGCGCAAGAAACAGATGAAGTGCTTAAGTTTTTTATTGATCATATTTTACAGATTAGTAAACAAAGTATGGAAATGGTCGGTGTTATTAATGATGTCGGCGATCATATGTCTCAAGTAGAAAAACTACTAACAGATGTTCAAGGAATTGCAGATCAAACTAATTTATTAGCATTAAATGCTGCTATTGAAGCAGCACGAGCCGGTGAAGCGGGCCGTGGTTTTGCTGTGGTGGCAGATGAGGTCAGAAATTTATCAAAGAACTCTGATAAATTTAGTGACGAAATAAGAATTGTAGTAAATGCTTCTAAGAAAAATATAGCACTAGCTCAAGACATGATTCAAGGTATGGCGTCTAAAGATATGAATGTTGCCATTACCTCAAAAAATAATATCGATTTAATGATGACTGGCATTGCTAAGATGAATGATGATATTGCAATTAAAATATCAGAAGTGTCAACGATGACTGACCAAATTGATATGAGTGTTGGTCATGCTGTTAGAGGCTTGCAGTTTGAAGATATGGCAAGGCAAATGATTGATTTTTTAGAGTTAAATACCCTGCATTTTCAATCCATGAGTGATGAGGTTAAAATTGGCATTGGATCATTTAAAACTGGGAAAGGCCCTATCTGGATTACAGAGTTAGAACAAGGTGTCACGCGATTAAATGACATGAAACAAAAATGGGATACTAAAGAGAAAAAAGCAGTTTCGCAGCATTCAATGGATGAAGGCGATATTGAACTATTTTAAATGATTTAAAGATAGGAATTAAACAATGGCAATAGATACAAAATTAGATACGGGTTCTAAAATATTAACTATTAATGTCTCAGGTCGATTTGATTTTGGCATTCATCAAGAGTTTCGTAAAGCAACGGAGCTTGCTTCTACAGGTGTAACAACTATTATAGTGGATATGTCCAAAGTTGATTACCTTGATAGTTCAGCGCTTGGAATGCTTTTAGTATTACGAGACAAAGTAGGTGAAAATAAAAGTGCTATTAGGATACAAAAGCCAAAGCCAGAAGTTAAAAAAATATTAGAAATAGCCAGTTTTGATAAGTTATTCACTATAGAATAAGGTTTATCATGGCTATATACTCAATGTTCCAGTTTTTTAACTTGAACTCAAAAAACACTGAAAACTAGAGGATAAGGCCCTGCACACTGTCACCCCGAGGTCTTTTATCGGGGATCTATTCATACAAAAAATTGATACTGGCTAAGAGCTTTTGTAGCCTTGATGAAGCAGAGCGGAATCAAGGGGGGACGCTGCAAAACCTTGATTTCACTTCGTTGCATCAAGGCTACAAAGCTTAACTTAATGGCATTGTTGCCGAGTAGAAATTAAAAACTGGAACATCGAGTATATAAATACCACCGGACTGTCTTTATGGCGGACTAAAGTCCGCTCTACAATGACTAAGTTTAATTTTAAACTTAGTTCAGACTTAATAAGATAATTATGCCATGGATACAACATGACACTGGCTTATTAAGTTTGAGCTAGTTTGTTAGAGATTTACCTTACTAGCTTTGAACTTGCTGTTTAATAAAATCAACAATTTTCTCCAAAGCTATATCTTGGCTTTCGCTATCAGTTCTTGCTCTATATTCAACATTACCAGAATCTAATCCTCTATCACCCATAACAATACGGTGAGGAATACCAATTAACTCCATATCTGAAAACATAAATCCAGCACGAACCTTTCTATCATCAAGTAATACTTCAATACCTGCATCTTGCAATTGTTGGTACATATCCTCAACTGCTGTTCTTAACCGTTCTGATTTATGCAAATTCATTGGACATAAAGCGACTTGAAAAGGTGCTAAGTTACCTGGCCAGATTATGCCTTTATCATCATGTTTTTGTTCAATTGCAGCAGCAACGATTCTAGAAATACCTATACCATAACAGCCCATTAACATGGCTTGGTTTTTACCACCTTCATTGATGATAGATGCTTTCATCGATTTTGTATATTTATCACCCAATTGAAAAATATGGCCAACTTCAATACCACGAGCCATGGTAATAGTACCTTTACCATCAGGGCTTGCGTCACCTTCAACAATCAGTCTAATATCTTCTACTTGTGGTAGTGATAGATCACGATCCCAATTTACATTTTTATAATGTTTACCATCTTGATTTGCACCACAAATAAAATCAGATAATAGAGTAGCGCTACGATCAACAATCACTTTAAAATCAAGTCCCATTGGACCAATTGATCCGGGCTTGCAATGACAGCTAGCAATAATTTCTTCATCACTTGCAAATTCTAAAGGAGATAAAATACCATCAATTTTTTCAGCTTTTAATTCATTAAGCTCATGGTCACCTCTTATCAATAAAGCGACTAATGATTCATTTTCACCTTTAACAATAAGTGTTTTTAAGCATTGTTGAGACGATACATCAAAGAATTGACTGACTTCTTCAATCGTATGCTGGTTTGGCGTATCAACTAAAGAAAGTTCATTTGTTGCCTCTGATCGTGTACCTGAAGGCATAACTGCTTCAGCTTTTTCAATATTGGCTGCATAGTCACTCTCTGTGGAAAATGCAATAGCATCTTCACCTGATTCAGCAAGTACATGAAACTCATGTGAGACAGCACCACCAATTGAACCAGAGTCAGCAATAACCGCTCGATATTCAAGACCGAATTTATCAAAAATATTGCTATAGGTTTGATACATAGCATCATAAGTTTGTTGTAATGATTCTTGGTCTAAGTGAAATGAATAAGCATCTTTCATGATAAATTCACGAGAGCGCATAATGCCAAAACGTGGACGAATTTCATCACGAATTTTTGTCTGTACCTGATAATAAGTAATAGGTAGTTGTTT
>ENA-OSET01001777-OSET01001777.1-sediment-metagenome-genome-assembly--contig:-NODE-1777-length-21776-cov-13.203005_pt1 | contig 21776 bp, 17 predicted proteins | sample MGYA00237882_ERZ534229 | MGnify/ENA primary metagenome ERZ534229 (study PRJEB26408, sample SAMN06266212) | sediment metagenome | isolation source: Hudson Canyon methane seep mesocosm | place... | reverse complement strand
GGTGCCTGTATTGCACTGTATTCAAGCGCTTCATTCGTTTGCACCGCAAATTCACCATGAATCTTTGGAGATTTACTGTGGTGAATAGGGTTTCCAATAACTGCATACAAATCCATCAACTTACTCCTCGCCCAACCAGTCACGGCCGGTTAAATAATAGTCGGTCAGGCGTGCTTCTTCTGAGCCTGGCTCTGCCTGCCAATTATATTCCCACTTCACTAATGGAGGTAACGACATAAGAATGGACTCTGTACGTCCTCCTGACTGAAGGCCAAACAAGGTGCCACGGTCAAAAACCAAGTTAAATTCTACATAACGGCCACGTCTGAATAGCTGAAAATCTCTCTCCTTCGCACCATAGCTCATGTCCTTACGGCGGTCTACAATTGGCAAGTAAGCTTCTAAATAACTATCACCTACAGCGCGCACAAACTCAAAACACTTATCAAAACCCCATTGATTCAGATCATCAAAAAATAAGCCGCCAATGCCCCGTGCTTCATCTCGATGTTTAAGGTAAAAGTACTCGTCACACCATTTTTTGTAATCGGAATAAACTTCTTTGCCAAAAGGTTCACAGGTTTTACGAGCAACGTCGTGCCAGTGAATACAATCTTCATCAAATCCGTAATAGGGCGTTAAGTCATAACCACCACCAAACCACCATACAGGCTCTTCGCCTTCTTTTTCTGCAATAAACAAACGAATATTGGCGTGAGAGGTAGGGATATAAGGGTTTTCAGGATGCATCACCAAAGAAACACCTAGCGCCTGAAAGCTACGACCCGCTAATTCTGGGCGTGAAGCCGTTGCTGATGCTGGGAGTTCCGCCCCCATTACATGAGAAAAGTTAACACCACCCTTTTCAAACACATGGCCATTGGTCATTACACGGGTACGACCACCGCCACCGGCTTCTCGCGTCCACTCTTCTTCAAGAAACTGGCCTTTTAAGTCTTCCTGCTCAAGTCCTTCACATATTTTGTCTTGTAATTCAAGAAAGTAGGCTTTAACTTTTTTAATGTCAGGTGCTGTCATTATTATTCTCCATTTCATACAGCTTAAAACTGCATGCTAGTTTCTAATTAGGCTCTAATTTTAGGATCTAATCACTGCATCCGTATCAAGATCTCTGATTCGGGAAGGCTGCTTCTCCAACCCCAAAGAACCAGGAACAATATAATCCAAATGTTGACCAAAATATTGCCTTATACGAAGGGCACTCATAGCGGGAGCAGAACCTGCAGGATTTGCAGAGGTAGAGACAATAGGGCGGCCCAACTCATCAGAAAGGGCTTTAATAAGTGAATGCTTACTTACCCTAACAGCCACCTTTTTATGGTTTCCTTTAATCCATCTGGGGACTCTATGTAATGCATCAGGTACTAACCAGGTATTAGAACCTGGCCAACTTTGTAACAGTTTTTCGTACTGATCAAGTTCAAGGGCGCTCAACAAAAAATCTAACTGGCGGATGTCTCCGCAGGCCAGAATAAGGCCTTTAGCAACCGCTCGTGATTTTAAATAGAGCAAACGTTCAACGGCTAAAGGGTTCCATGGGTCACACCCTAAACCCCATACAGCCTCGGTGGGATAGGCAATCACCCCTCCCTCTCTCAATATTTGGGCTGCCCGTTTAATGTGCCAACTTTTTGTATTCAAATATGGTGTATTATCAGTCATATCGGCACAGTAACGCAGAGGGGAGATAGGATCAAGCCTCTAAGTCAAGCTTAGCAATGCTAGGCCGGCTCCAACTCCCTACATCGCTGAAAACCACCCGGCACGGATTGAATAAAACCTTTTAGTTCTAGTGACATGAGCTGAAACGATACATCTTCTACTGATAATTCTGAACGCTCTACCACCCCATCAACAGAAACCATGTCGTAACCTATTAGCTTCAATAATGACGATTCCTGCTCTGTAAGCGCCTGAAGCGTTTCATGGTCAAAGAAGTCTTGTGGTTCAGGCGTTGCGCTCGTGGGCTCATTACGCACAAACTGGTGAAAAGCCAGTAAGCTGCTCAATTCTTCAAAAATATCTTCAGCACTCTCAACCAGTTTTGCGCCTTGCCTTAGTAGTTGATGGCAACCTCTAGCCATCGGGTTATGTATCGATCCAGGGATGGCATAAACCTCTCGCCCCTGGTCAAGCGCACAATGAGCCGTAATTAACGAACCACTTCGCGGGCTAGCCTCGACCACCAATACTCCCATAGAGAGTGCACTTATAATGCGGTTTCGCCTGGGGAAGTTAGACGGCTGAGGCTGAGTTCCCAGAGGTAGCTCAGATACAATCACGCCTTTTTCCAGAATTTTATCAGCCAGGCCGCGATGCCGGGCCGGGTAAATAATATCCGCACCGGTGCCCACCACCGCAATAGTATGCCCACCACCATCAATAGCCCCCTGATGTGCTGAACCATCAACGCCTAATGCCATACCGCTAGTCACTGCTAGTCCCACGTTCACCATGGATTTAGCAAAACGGTAGGCATTATCTTTGCCATCAATAGAGGGATTCCTACTGCCTACAATAGCCAACTGGGGCTCACTTAGCAGCTCACAAGAGCCTCGTACAAACAGAACAGGAGGCGGGCTATCAACATGTTTAAGTAGTGAAGGGTAGTCGTCATCATCAAGTAATAAAATGGTATTACCTGAATGAGATAACCATTCAAAATCTCGTTCTACGAGACGTCCTAGCTGGGAATTAAACCCACTTCGAGCATACTCATCGAGTAATTTTACTGACTCTGATTTAACACCAGCCGCCTGAATAAGCTTACGATCACCAGAAATAACAGCTTGAGCAGAACCAAACCATTCAATCAGCTTATGATGCCTGTTAGGACCAACACCCGATAGATGGAATAAGGCCAAAGAAGCCATTAAAGCATTAGAGTGAACTGACGTATTTTGTGAAGTGCTATTTTGCGGCGTACTATTTTTTTGCGAAATGCCGCTTAAAGTATTTTCTGAGGACATACTGATCTTCCCTGATCGAACAATTTAGATAGTTTTAAATAGAAAATAAAAAAGGAGCAAACATCCTTATTGCTCCTTTCATTCATGTTATAGGCTATAGATACAGGCTACTATTTTAGGCCTTTTAGGGGTTACGTACCTCATCTCCAATCGCTAATGGAAGCAGCGCTCTTAAGATCAACCCATAGCTTACTTTCTCAAAGGTGCGGAAAACCATTAAAACACCCGCACGCTCAGAAGGTAATTCAATTTGCTCTTTAGTGAATGGGTCTCTTATTAAGCCACCCTTTTTATAAACAGCCAGTACATTACCTTCTTTAATGCCTTCACGATCACCCTTGTTGATAACAACAACCGCGTACTGCCCGATGTTGCTTACGCCATCAAGGACATTAATCATGGTTCCCCTGACCTCACCTTCTGGTGCGCTAGGGTGGAATACCGAGTTAATAATGCGGTCATCTGTAGGTAATAATCTATCACCTTGCAGAATTTCTTCACTTGATCGCTGAATATTTAAGGTAACCACTTCGCCACTTGTGGCTTTAATTTTCGCGGTCGCTACCGACTTAGCCTCTAAGCCCAAAAACTCATTCGTTTCTGGATCAAAGTAAGCTTGGCTGTTACGGAAAACACCCATTGCCTTGTTGTCACCCACATCACCACGTGCATAAACGGTATCACCCGCACCCGTTAGCAGATGGGAGCCTTTACCAACCAAAACATAAGGAGCTGAATCCATGTCTTCTTTTTCTACAATGCGTGATTCTGTTAAGAACTGACTGATTGCATCAAGAGGGATTGCAGGAATCGCAGTAGATAGTGGAGTCGCACGAGCCTGAGGGCTCAGCTTAATCACACCACTATTCGGGCTACGCTTAATTGTCGTCACTTTAGGCTGACCCTGAACATATACAAGCCCCAACACATCACCTGGATAAATTAAGTGTGGGTTTGCAACCTGCGGGTTTGCATGCCATATTTCTGGCCATAACCACGGGCTATCAAGAAATCTTGAAGAGATATCCCACAAGGTATCGCCTGTGACAACAGTGTATTTATCCGGGTGGCCGGCTTTTAGCTCTGGCTGCGCCATGGCTACCTGCATGCTCAAAAGCAACATTGCCGATAGGCCTAACAACAGTTTCCTCATGATTGAGTCCTTACTAAGCATTTTTATTAGAATAATCACGCAATCGATTACTCTCACACATCATTTTTATATTCTTGTTTATTTCTACAGTATTTTTTTCTATAGAAGAACAGCGGATAATTTGTACTATTCGTCTGTCTAATAGATAATAGTAGCAGGCATCTCGTAACTTGTAACACTCTTTGACTAAAAAGAATCGTTACAAATTGTTTTAAGACTTCGACATAACTATCTATGGCTAAACTAGAAATTCTTGAGTTCCCAGATCCAAGACTACGCAAAATCGCTGCACCTGTTGTTGCTGTTGATGATGCGATACGCAAAATAATCGATGACATGTTCGAAACCATGTACGAAGCCCCCGGTATTGGGTTGGCTGCAACACAGGTTAACATTCATCAACGCATTGTTGTAATTGATGTTTCCGAAGAAAAAGACCAACCTTTGGTTTTCATTAACCCGGAAGTCACTGTTCTTGAAGGTGAACCTCATGCAATGCAAGAAGGCTGTCTCTCTGTGCCTGGTTTTTACGAAGATGTGACCCGAATAGACCATGTATTGGTTAAAGCGCTGGATCGTGATGGCAACGAATTCGAGCTTGAAACGAATGATTTACTGGCTGTTTGCATTCAACATGAACTTGATCACCTCGACGGCAAACTGTTTGTAGATTACATCAGCCCGTTAAAACGCAATCGAATTCGTAAGAAACTCGAGAAGATTCATCGTAGCGGCGCTTAGTTAGCGCCTCCTGCAACAGAGTCATTCCCAGAAAGAAACAAACAGGAGCCCACCTCAGTGGCAAATACCCCCCCCCTTCGTATCGTATTCGCAGGCACCCCTGATTTCGCAGCATCCAGCCTTGAAGCACTCATTAACCAAGGTTATAACGTGGTGGCTGTCTATACACAACCAGACAGGCCAGCCGGACGAGGCAAAAAACTTCATAAAAGTCCGGTAAAAGAAGTAGCCGAGCTACACGATATTGCAGTTTATCAGCCCGTTAATTTTAAAGATGAACCCGACCAACAAGACCTGCAAGCACTCGAAGCAGACCTTATGATCGTAGCAGCCTACGGAATAATACTACCTAAAGTTGTACTTGATACGCCTAAAAAGGGCTGTATTAACATTCATGCGTCATTGCTTCCTCGCTGGAGAGGCGCTGCGCCCATTCAACGAGCGATACAAACGGGTGACACTGAAACTGGCATTACTATTATGCAAATGGACGTAGGCCTAGATACAGGCAACATGCTGTGGAAAAAACAAACCCCTATTGAGCCAGACGATAATGGTGGTTCACTCCATGACCGCCTCGCTAGTTTAGGTGCTGAGGCCATGCTGGAAGCATTAGAACAAATCTCTTCCGACACGTCTTCTAGCCAGTTAATGAACGAAAAACAAGATGACCAATTAGCTATTTACGCCCATAAGCTTTCCAAACAAGATGCTCAAATAGACTGGTCAGAGAGTGCCGAGTCTATTGCCTTAACCGTAAGAGCCTTTAACCCTTGGCCTGTAGCCTTTACAGTAGAAGCAGATGAACGCATTCGCTTGTTTGAAGCCAAAGTTATTTCTGAAGTTCATAATAAGGCACCAGGCACTGTCATCAATAAATCCCGTGAGGGTATTGTTATCGCCTGTGGAGAAAACACTCTAAGCATTCAAAAGCTTCAATTGCCGGGATCTAAAGCCATGGCAGTAGCCGATTTTGTTAACGGTGGCAAAGCCATGCTTGATACAGGCACACAACTAACCAGTGCAGGAGCTAAAGCCTAAGATGGCTAAGAAAGCGACCAAAAAGCGTTATTTAAAACGTAAAGTACCCATGGTTGAAACCTCCAACCTAAGAGCCATTGCCGCCCAAGTAGTCCACCAGGTAAGCCACGAACAAAAATCTCTCAGTAGCCTGATGCCGCCTGCTCTAGAAAAAGTACCCAGTCAAGACAAAGCATTACTACAAGAGCTTTGTTTTGGTACCTGCCGCTGGTATCACAAGTTACAAGCCATTCAACAATGCTTAATGGTTCAACCACTTCCTCACCTTGATATTGTGGTTAATTCAGCCATTTTAGTAGGTATTTATCAACTATTAGAAATGCGAACCCCTGCTCATGCGGCTATTTATGAGACCGTTGAAGCCGTTGAAGCACTTGGGTTTTTCCGCTTAAAAGGCATGGTTAATGGCATACTAAGAAATGTAGAGCGTGAAGAAGAGTGGCCTGAAGAGTTAATTGATGCCGACACTTATGAATCTTTCTTTTATGAGTACAGCCACCCACGCTGGTTTATAGATAAGCTATCTAACAACTGGCCAGACCGCTGGCAAGAAATTCTGCACATAAACAATGAACGCCCTCCTATGACCTTGCGTGTAAATCTTAACAAGGTCAGCCGCGATGAGTACCTTGAAAAGCTGGACCAGGCTGACATTGATGCAAGAGCCACAAAATACGCACCAGCAGGCATTACACTAAATTCCCCTGTCGACGTAACCGCACTACCAGATTTTGAAGAAGGCTTTGTAAGTGTTCAAGACGAAGCCGCACAGCTTTGCTGCGAACTACTAGATGCGCCAGCCAAAGCGCGTATTCTTGACACATGCGCAGCACCCGGTGGTAAAACCTGTGCCATTTTAGAACGCTTCCCTGATGCCGAAGTCACTGCCATTGATATTGACCCAGGGCGAGTAGAGCGTATACATCAAAACCTCGAACGCACTAAACTCGAAGCCAAAGTAATTACCGGTGATGCAGCAGACCCTGATAGCTGGTGGGACAAACAACTTTTCGACCGCATATTGCTAGATGCCCCTTGCAGTGCAACAGGGGTTATACGCCGTCACCCTGATATTAAACTGTTACGGCAGGAAAACGATATTGTTCCTTTAGCAAGCCTGCAATTAAGCCTGTTAGAAACCTCATGGGCTATGCTAAAACCAGGTGGGAAGTTGGTATATGCCACCTGCTCTGTTTTTTCCCAGGAAAATAGCCGTATAATCGAGCGGTTTATCAATAAGCAGTCTGACGCTACACTAATACCTATTGAAGCAGAGTGGGGAACAAGCACGCCTTTCGGTCAGCAATTGTTTCCACAAGAAGGTGGTCACGATGGCTTTTTTTACGCTTGCCTGAAGAAGTCGGATTAAGCGAATATGAAAATAATCATTCTCGGTGCAGGACAAGTAGGTGGCACACTGGCAGAAAACCTGGCGAGTGAAGCTAATGATATTACCGTGGTAGATCATGACGGTGAACGCCTAAGACAACTTCAAGACCGTCTCGACATCAGAACCATTCAAGGTAAAGGCTCCTATCCAAATATTCTTAAACAATCTGGAGCCGAAGATGCTGATATGTTGATTGCCGTCACCAATAGTGATGAAGTCAACATGGTTGCTTGTCAGGTAGCGCATACATTATTCAGAACACCGACTAAAATCAGTCGGGTTAGAGCGATTCCTTACCTTTCAAAGAAAGACCTGTTTGGTACTGAAGCCTTCCCTATTGATGTACTGATCAGCCCTGAGCAAGTAGTAACTAATCACATTACTCGTCTCATTGAATACCCAGGGGCACTTCAGGTAACTGATTTTTCAAAAGGCTTGGTTCGACTTGTTGCTATTAGGGCATCAAAAGGCGGGCCTCTGGTCGGTCATGAGCTGGCTTATCTTCGTCAACACATGCCTAATATTGATACCCGTGTTGCGGCTATATTTAGAAAAAACAGCCCTATAACCCCTGAAGGAACAACCATTATAGAAGATGGGGATGAAGTCTTTTTTATAGCTGCAACCAATCATATTCGTTCAGTAATGAGTGAGCTTCAACCACTGGAAAAGCCTTATAAGAGAATTATGATTGCCGGAGGAGGTAACATTGGCCACCGCTTGGCTGAAAAACTCGAAGGTAAGCACCAGGTAAAACTTGTTGAGCATAATACCTCTCGCTGTATAGACCTCTCTGAGTCACTGAACAAAGCCATCGTATTACAGGGAAATGCTGCCAATAAAGAATTATTATTGGAAGAAAATATCGAAGATACCGACGTATTCATTGCCGTAACTAACGATGACGAAGCCAATATCATGGCTTCAATGCTAGCTAAGCGGCTAGGTGCCAGAAAAGTGATGACATTAATCAACAACCCCGATTATGTTGACCTTATTCAGGGGCGAGAAATTGATGTGGCTATCTCCCCTCAGCAAACAACCATTGGCAGCCTTTTAACGCACGTACGGAGAGGTGATGTTGTTAATGTACACTCACTAAGGCGTGGCGCAGCAGAGGCTATTGAAGCCATCGCTCACGGTGATCATCGCTCATCTAAAGTAGTGGGTAGACGACTGGATGAAATTCCACTGCCTCAAGGTACGACCATTGGTGCGATTGTACGTCACAACGAAGTATTAATTGCCCACGACCATATTCGGGTGCAGCCTGACGATCACGTTATACTGTTTTTAGTCGATAAGAGCAAAATAAAAGAAGTTGAAAAGCTATTCCAGGTCGGACTGGCGTTTTTCTAACAGGGACAAACCATGCACCTTTCTATTATCTGTCGTATTTTGGGTATTTTGCTGATGCTTTTCAGCATCACCATGCTGCCCCCTATGGCAATATCCCTTATTTATGAAGACGGGCAGTTAAGGCCTTTTGTTAATGCTTTTGCGCTTATCCTGAGCATTGGTTTGATAGTTTGGTTTCCTGTTAGAAACAAAAGGCAAGATCTGCGCGTTCGCGATGGCTTTGTTATTACCGTGTTGTTCTGGCTGGCACTAAGTTTGAGTGGATCTATCCCACTGTACGTGAGTGATAACCCCTCAATGTCTTTTGTTGATGCCTACTTTGAGTCACTTTCAGGCTTAACCACCACCGGTGCAACGGTTATCACGGGCATTGATGACCTACCCAAATCTATTCTCTGGTATCGCCAACAACTCCAATGGCTCGGTGGCATGGGTATTATCGTATTAGCCGTTGCCGTTTTACCTATGCTAGGCATCGGGGGTATGCAGCTTTACCGGGCGGAGACACCAGGGCCAGTAAAAGATACCAAACTCACACCCCGAATTACTGAAACAGCTAAAGCCCTTTGGTACATTTACTTAGGGCTCACTATCGCCTGCGGTTTAGGTTATTGGCTAGCGGGCATGTCTGGATTTGATGCCATAACCCATAGTTTTTCAACCATTGCCATCGGTGGATTTTCTACCCATGACGATAGTATTGGTTTTTTCGACAGTACCTCCATTGAGCTGATTGCCATCGTATTTATGTTTTTATCAGGCATAAACTACGCCTTACACTTTTTTTCATTCAGACAACGCTCCATTTTCGTTTACCTCAGAGATCCTGAATTTCAGTTCTATGCACTCGTAGTAGGGGGCGTAAGCGTTATCACCATATTCACTCTTTTAGCCACCGATACGTTTGAAGCAAGCGAAGCTATTGTTAGTGGATTATTTGAAGTAGTGTCCATTGCTACAACCACAGGTTTCGCAACGGCTGACTTTGCTCACTGGCCTCATGTATTGCCCTTCCTTCTCTTTGTAGTGGCCTTTATTGGTGGTTGTGCAGGGTCTACCGGTGGCGGAATGAAGGTTATTCGTATTTTGCTTATCTACAAACAAGGTTTACGGGAAGTTAAGCGACTGATACACCCTAATGCGGTTATTCCCATTAAATTAGGACGAAAGCCAGTACCCGACAGGGTAATTGAAGCCGTTTGGGGCTTCTTCTCTGTTTACATGTTTATGTTTGTATTGATGCTGCTCATATTGCTAGCCACAGGACTAGATCAGGTCACCGCATGGTCTGCGGTAGGTGCTTGTATTAACAACCTTGGGCCAGGCTTGGGGGAAGTTGCTTATCATTATGGTGATTTGAACAGCACAGCAAAGTGGGTACTTTGTTTTGCCATGCTGTTAGGCCGCCTGGAAGTATTTACACTGTTACTGCTGTTTACACCAGCATTTTGGCGGCATTAATAAAACTACTTCTTCCCCCCCGTAAATTTCTTAATATCCCCCAATAAACGCTCTGCGAAATGTCCAATTTCATCTTTCGCTTTCTGCACGGTTGTCGGTTTGTCGCTCTCAGGGGTTTTATCCGAAACCTCCTCTTTGGCTGCACCTTTATCAGCTGTTTTAGCTTCGCTATTACCCAAATTCTGGTAAGCAGCCATAGAGGCCTTCATGGCTTTCCTAGCATCTGAGTTTGAAGCCAAACCATACCATTCTGACACTTTATCCACCGCCATTTGAAATGCTTTTTCAAAGCCATGGACATCAACAGAAATCGTGGTTCGTCTAATTTCATCTTCCCAGGGAATATTAATACGCAGCTCAAACACCTCAGTAGGGTTACGGCCTTTGCGTTTAACAATAATCCGGCGTACACCTCGAATACGACCATCTGGCCGCATGTGAAATTCTTTAGTGTAGGCCTGGGCAGTATAATAAGCTTTCTGCCGCCGCGCTAATCGATCATCAATGACTTTCGCTTTAGCATAAGCAGCCTCCTTGCTTCGCTTAATGCGAACATACTCTTGATACTCAGTTCCCCCCCACGCTCTAAAAACTCGGTAGTAGGGTAGGTTGCCGTACTTATGATCATAAATCGCCATAACGAATCACATCACACGCTTGTTTAGTCGGTAAGAATAGAAAGTAATGTTTACTTTCCGCTCATTGCATTACCCTTAGTCTAGTTTAAATTTCAAAACTACCAAACTCGACCTTCATCATAATGATGAGCTTCACCTTTGCGGCGACGTTTAAAGCGTTTATATTCCCACTGGTATTGTGTTGGAGCCTCCCTTACAACGGCCTCAACACTACGATTAAGTGCGGTTACAGAGGTAATCAAATCAGAGGAAGCAATCTCTGGGTCTGCTTTTTTTATAATAAGTTTAAAACCTTCTCCATTCGGTAAACGCTGAGCATAAGTGCAAAGTACTGTTGCCCCCGTTTTTCCAACCAACTTGGAAACCAGTTTCATCGTATTCGCCTCAACACCAAAAAACGGTGCAAACTCTCCACCACTAAACGGGGGCTCCTGGTCAGGTAAAATACCCACAACACCACCAGAACGAAGTAATTTAAACAGACGAAGCACGCCACGCTTATCGGTTGGCACTAATTCTGAACCTGCCCGTCCCCTTACCTCAGACATATATTCATCAAGTCCGGCAACTTTAGGAGGACGATACAATGCAGCCATATTAAACAGTGTTGAAAAATAAAGCCCCGTCAGCTCCCAGTTACCTAAATGTGGGGCTAGCAATAATATGCCTTCTTTTCTTGCAATAGCGTCGTCAATTAATGATTTACCTTCAATCTCCCTAATCATGTCCAAACATTTATCTGTGGGCCACTCCCAAGCCATTCCCACTTCCATAAATGTTTTACACGTTTCTTGTAAGCTAAGCCTCACCATTTTTTCACGTTCGACATCAGACAATTCTGGGTAACAAAGCTTAAGATTAATATCACTAACTCGAACCTGGTCAAGCTTAAACAACCACATCAAACGCCCTAGAAACACCCCTATCTTTTGAGCTGTTTGTAAGCGTATTGTAGCCATTAACTTAATAACAAAAATAACTAAACGGGACTTAGTCAAAGTATCTCTCTGCTTTAAACGATTTATTTAAATTCTGCTATTTCTATTTTTTCATAGCTTAACGTAAGCATTGCTTTAATAACAAACTCACGCTTCATCAGAAACAATAAAATAACCTACGAAAAATGGAAAGCACGTGCTGATAGGCTAATCTTATAAAGGTTGCCAAACCACAAAGATAACAGTCTACCTACATGGATATAGAGTTGATGGTTAATAAAAAACGACCTACCCATTCATGCTTAATATTATGGGTATTACTACTGAACCTTTTAGGATTTACTTCAGTAACTCAGGCGACAAATACCACCAAACAAACTATCAAAGCTCTTTATATACCTCTGGCAGACCATTATGCAGCACTGGTCGCTTATGAACGTTACCGTGATCAAATGGTACACGCAGATTTTCAAATTCAGCAGATGAAAAACTGGGACCTTCTCCGTGCCTATTTCCAGTCGGGTGAAGTAGACATGGCTTATGTTATGAGCCCTTTAGCAATGGACATGTTCAGAGAAAATTCGCATTTCCGCTGGGTAGGCCTAATGCACAGAGATGGTAATGCTCTAGCAATTAATGACCAGCTTAATGAAGAGGTGAGACTACCAGCAAACCGTAAAGACCGAAAGCCTGATGCCAAAGTGGCTTCTGCATTAAGCAAGGCCTACACGGCAAATAAACAACCTACTGAAATTGGTATGCCCCATTTATTGGCAACTCACACAGTTGTGCTGTACCGCTACCTCAAAGAAAACGGTTTAAGACTTAGCTTGTCTCACAACCAGAAAGCAGAAGTACTCGCTATAGCGGTTCCTCCGCCTAAATCCCCTTCTTTCATCAAAAGTAAAAGCAGCAGAGCACTACCGGCAGCCTTTGAACAATCACTCCCTTGGGCGGACGTTGTCGAAACGGAGGGCTTTGGCCACGTAGCCTGGTACTCCAAAGATGTAATGCCATGGAAAGATGGTCATGTTGAGTGTATTGCCATAGCCACAGACAAAGCTATTAACACAAAATTTGAAGCCACTAAAGAGGTTATGGATGCTATACATCAAGCTGGAGCCGATATTGAGTGGGCGAGGAATCAAGGGGGGGAGGCCTTGGAAGAAATTGTTAACATTGTTCGAAAACATATTTCAGCTCATACACGTGATGCCATTATCGCAAGCCTTAACCCTAACTTACGAGTCATTAACTATCAACAACTCAATGTCGATAAAGCAGGACTAAAGCAAATTATGGATCTAGCAGTAGAGGCGGGTATTTTGAAGGGCGCTGTAGATATCAATGCATTTGCAGATACGAGATTTGAGCACCCTACCGTTTCAGCTAATAGTACCTCAGGAGAATCATCTGATGACTGATTCCCTTCCCTCTGATAATAAGAACGAATATAACCATCAGAGGAAAACCAACACAGTCAAAAACAAATCTCTTGGAAACCAGTTGATGTTCTGGTTTCTATTATTGTCGCTACTACCATTAGTCATTGTTGCCTGGATCAGTTACCAGCAAGCAAACAAAAGCCTTTCTCACGCTGCCGCTGAAGAGCTCGAACTATCAGAGCGACTTAACAGGGAGTTTATTCAGAATTGGTTTAATTATCGATTCATGGATCTGGGGGTTCAAGCAGAAACAAGAAATAATACAGAGCTCCTCACTTCATTAGTTGAAGGACATAAGCTAAGTGGTACAGAACCAGAACAGTATGTTAAAAGCTATGACTGGGCACTTCGAACCATTGACTTACAGGACGACCTTATAAGTCTCAGCCGACACTATGATTATATTTATGATCTATTTCTAATCGACAACGAAGGTAATATTCTTTACTCAATAACAAAGGAAGATGACTTAGGTACAAATCTTTTTAATGGTCCCTATAAAGGTACCCTTTTTGCAAAAACAGTTAGCCAGTCTTTAACAACAGGACACCCCCTATTTTCTGACCTTGAACGCTATAGTCCTTCAAATAACATAATCAGCGGCTTTTTAACCGCACCATTATTAGATGAGTTTGGTAACAGAATTGGCATTTTCGCCATTCAAATACGAATGGATCGACTTTTTTCTTTATTCATTGATAATGAAAATCGCAGTAATATTACCAACTATTTAGTTGGGAGTGATGGGCTACTACGCACGTCTATACGGGGTAAACAAGACGAAATATTAAATCGCAGAATATCAACAGAACAATTTCTACAATGGAAAACGAAACACTTAGGTAATACGCCTGTAAATGATGATATGCATGAAAAGGCCTTTGAATATTTGGGGCCAGATGGGCAAAAGGTTATAGGCATTCATAATACTGTTCAATTTGCCAACATCTCATGGCTTGTTATCAGCGAGATTGAGGTGACTACCGCTCTGGAAGCAGCAACTTGGTTACGTAACATAGTGATGTTACTGGTATTCATTACGGGTTTAGTCGTTGTTTGTATGGCTATTTTTCAATCCAGAAGAATAACCCTCCCTGTCATTAAGCTAGCCAATGCCAGTAGGGCTGTAGCAGCTGGTGAACTGGATCAACAAGTAGAAGTTACTGTTAATAATGAAATAGGCAGGTTAGCAGAGGCTTTTAACCACATGCTGTCAATGCGCCATGTGCATGAGCAAGCTCTTAAACAAACAACGCTAGAAGCCCAGCAAGCCGAATTAGACACTCAAAATACATTAGCCCTTATTGAGGCCACGCTTGAGTCTACTGATAACGGTATTCTGGTTACCAACGAAAATGGTAAAGCGCTTCAAACAAATAGTCGCTTCGCAGAGCTATGGAACATTCCTCCTGAATTAATTGAAAGAGGCGATGAAAAGGCGATGCTAGAGCATGTTTTGAACCAACTAGCTAACCCACAACAATTTATTAAAGGTATCGAGCGCCTACATAGCAATAAAAACGAAGAGGTATTTGATACGCTGGATTTCGCTGATGGCCGAGTATTTGAACGCGTATCACGCCCAATGGTAAGTCATGGAGAAGTTCAGGGGCGAGTTTGGAGTTTCAGAGATATTACTAAACAAAAACAAGCCGAGAAAGCACTTTTAGATGCAAAATTGTCCGCTGAAATGGCCGTTGAAGCAAAGGGTGAGTTTCTAGCAAGTATGAGTCACGAAATTCGCACACCAATGAACGGTGTGCTCGGCATGCTTGGCTTACTGCTACACAGTGAGCTTAATGATAAGCAACGCCATAAAGCGATATTAGCCCAATCCAGCGCCCAATCACTGCTTGCTCTAATCAACGACATTCTAGACTTCTCTAAAGTAGAGGCTGGCAAACTTGAACTAGAGACAATGGACTTCAACTTACGCAGCCTACTGGGAGAATTCGCTGAAGCAATGGCACTCAAAGCCCAGGAAAAAGGGTTGGAAATGGTGCTGGACTTAACACAAATTGAACACTCCTCAGTACAAGGAGACCCTGGCCGGCTTCGTCAAATACTCACAAATATTGTAGGCAATTCCATAAAATTTACTGAGACGGGTGAAATTGTAATCCGGGCAGGATTAAAAGAAGCTATTGATAACAACATCATCTTTATTTGCTCCATAAAAGATACCGGTATTGGCATACCCAAGGCGAAACAAGCTAAGTTATTTGATGTTTTTACCCAGGTAGATGCTTCAACCACGCGTAAATATGGTGGTACAGGGCTTGGCCTCTCTATTGTAAAAAGACTGTGTGAGCTCATGGGAGGTAGTATTAGTGTTAACAGTAAAATAGGTGCGGGTTCCTGCTTTGAGTTTACAGTTACCTTTAAAACCAGCGACCAATCAGTGCAAGTTATACCTAAAGTCGATATGACTAAACTAAACCTGCTAGTCGTCGATGACAATAATACAAACCGAGAAGTCTTAATCGGCCAATTAGAGCATTGGGGAGCAGAAGTTATTGAAGCGACTGATGGCCCTTCAGCCTTAGATTGTTTGTACAAAAGAGCTGAATGCACAGATAACCCTCTGTTTGATGTCGCATTTCTAGACATGCAAATGCCAGGCATGGACGGTGCCACGCTAGGCAAAACCATAAGAGCGGATGCTCGCTTTAATACAATGAAGCTGGTTATGATGACCTCAATGAGTCACCGAGGGGATGCTAAGTTCTTTGCTGATCAGGGTTTTGATGCCTATTTCCCAAAACCGGCTACGACTTCAGACCTGTTTGATGCACTTTCCGTTGTTGTTGAAGGAGGCGACGCTCTACGCCAAGCTAGCCCCCTAGTGACCCATCATTACTTACACTCATTGGATCATGAGCAGCACACCGCTCATTGGCCTGCTGAAACCCGTTTATTACTAGTAGAAGATAACCATATTAATCAAGAAGTTGCATTGGGAGTGCTTGATGGTATTGAACTTCAGGCTGACGTTGCAGGTGATGGGCTGGAAGCTCTACACGCATTGACCAGTGCCCCAGATGAGAACCCTTACACCTTAGTATTAATGGACTGTCAAATGCCTGAAATGGATGGATATGAGGCCAGCCGCCAAATTCGAGCAGGTAAAGCAGGGACGCGCAATCAGTCAATTACAATTATAGCCATGACCGCCAATGCAATGAAAGGAGATAGAGAAAAGTGCCTTGAAGCGGGGATGAGTGACTACTTAAGCAAACCTATAGAGCCTGATGCCTTAAATTCTATGATGGAAAAATGGCTTACAAGCTCATCCAGGTCAACAAAAATTAACACTACAACAAATGAAAATATGACAAACTCAGACAAAGAAACAACGGTTATATGGGATAAGCCTGCTGCACTAAAGCGACTAGGAGGGAAAGAAAAACTTCTCAATAAGTTATTAATTCTATTTGCTAACGATACATCAATTCGAGTAAAAGAATTACAAGCTGCTGTTGATGAAGGAGATATCAACGAAGTCAGAAACCTGGCTCATGCTATAAAAGGAAGTGCTGCAAATATTAGTGGGCTGCAATTGCAACAGCTCACAGGAGAGATGGAACTAATAGCCAAAGAGGGCGAGAGCCCAGATCTAAAACCACTAATGACCTCTATAAACAAAGCCTTTCAATTACTCAGCGAATGCTTAACACAACATCAAATAGAAGTAGAAGCAGGAGTACCTAAAGAATGACTCAGCAAGCACAAATAATGGTTGTCGATGACACTGCCGACAACCGCCTACTACTTACTATGATGCTGGAAGATGATTACGACCTAGTAGAAGTAGACTCGGGTGAAGCCTGTTTAGCTGAAGTAAAAAAACAAATACCCGACCTTATTTTACTCGATGTCACCATGCCCGGTATGAGTGGGTTTGAAGTCTGTGTACAGCTGCGAAAACAAGCAGAAACTAGACACCTCCCTATTATCTTTGTTTCAGGTCTTGATAGCGTACAAGACCGTCTCGAAGGCTTTGAGGCCGGTGCAGATGACTACCTAACAAAACCCGTTGATGCCGAGGTTCTATTTGAGAAAATAACAGCCTGTCTGCAACACCAGCAAAAAGTAACCTCCGCTAAAAATGAAGCCTCAGACGCTATGAGCATTGCTATGGAAGCAATGACTACAAGTAGCGAATTAGGGCAAATTGTTCAATTTGTAAAAAATGTACAAAGCATTAAAACACCTGTGGCAGTAGGCGAAGCCATACAATCAATTGCCAGAGAGTTTAGCCTAAGTACCTCCGTAATGATTACCACAAACACGGCGGAATTTGTTGGCTGCAAAGCTGATTCTATTGAAGCCAAGGTACTTGAAGAAGTATCAAAGACCAAAGAACGAATGGTCAGCATTGGTATACGCACCATCATTCGCAATGACCACGTGACTCTATTAATTAAAGACATGCCACTAGATGATGAAAACCGTTGCGGTCGATTAAAAGACCACCTTGCCGTATTAATGGATATTGCCAATGGCCAACTGAATACCTTGGAGGCCCAGTCAGCCGTTACCCAGCAACGCAAAGATTTTATTAAACGAATAGTGACCATTGCAGAAGAAAAAACCAAACAAACCAGCCAAAAAATGCATGCACACCAGGAAAAATCTGAATCCATTATGAATGGTATGGTTAACTCGCTCGAAAGCATGCTGTTTGGACTAGGGTTAGATGAAGATCAAGAGAAAAAGCTCATGTCGCTAGCAGACCAAACATCACTCCTATTACAGGAAGCTAGCAGCTCAGCCAGCGACTTGGATGCCGATTTGGGTGTTGTTGTAGAAAGCCTCTATGAGTTTATGCAGCAAGAAGCGTAAATAACCGATAGAATATGTCCCCATTGATCTAAATGAATTATTTAAATGGGGAACACCATGGACTACACAATCTACCTTTCAGGCGAAATTCATAGTGACTGGCGAGAACAAATAGAAACGGGCATTGAAGAAGCAGGCCTTGATGTCACTATCTACAGCCCGATAACCCATCACGAATCCAGTGATGAAGTCGGCGTTAAGATCCTTGGTGAAGAAGAAAAACCCTTCTGGAAGGATCACAAAGCCGCGAAAATCAACGCACTCCGAACCCAAACCTTAATTCAACGTGCCGATGTAGTGGTGGTACGCTTTGGAGATAAATATAAACAGTGGAATGCCGCTTTTGATGCAGGCATCGCTATAGGCTTGGGTATTCCCCTTATTGTTATGCATGACCCATCACTTACACATCCATTAAAAGAAGTTGATGGTGCCGCGATGGCCGTGACAGAAACCCCGCAACAAGTGGTTGAAATTCTCAAATATATCAGCCAATAGTGCATAAATAACAAACAGCACGCTATAATGGCGGGTTTTAGTTATAACATACATCAATCATACAATAATCGAACTGGTGAACTTTTCGTGACTAGTCAAAACAAACCCGATGCAAGTACCTTTCAGGGCCTGATTATCGCTCTCCAACAATATTGGGCAGAGCAGGGCTGCGTTGTTCTTCAGCCTCTGGATATGGAGGTCGGTGCTGGCACCTTCCACCCAGCAACGTTCTTACGTGCAATTGGCCCTGAAACATGGAATGCAGCCTATGTTCAGCCAAGTCGCCGTCCTACCGACGGACGCTATGGTGAAAACCCCAATAGACTACAGCACTATTACCAGTTTCAGGTTGTTCTTAAGCCGTCTCCAGACAACATTCAGGAACTCTATCTTGAGTCTTTGAAAATGCTGGGTATTGACCCACTGGTTCACGATATCCGTTTTGTAGAAGACAACTGGGAATCCCCTTCATTGGGTGCCTGGGGTCTTGGCTGGGAAATCTGGTTAAATGGCATGGAAGTCACTCAGTTTACTTACTTCCAGCAAGTAGGCGGCCTTGAATGCTTCCCTGTTACGGGCGAAATCACTTACGGGCTAGAACGTATTGCAATGTACTTGCAGGGCGTTGACAGCGTATATGACCTGGTATGGGCTAAAGGCCCTGAAGGCGTGGTCACTTATGGTGATGTGTTCCACCAAAACGAAGTTGAAATGTCGACCTACAACTTTGAACAGGCGGATGTTAAGTCACTGTTTGCCAATTTTGATATTTATGAAAGCGAAAGTAAGCGTTTAATAGGTGAAGGACTTCCCTTACCGGCTTATGAATTAGTACTAAAAGCCTCTCATACTTTCAATATGCTGGATGCACGCCACGCGATATCAGTGACGGAAAGGCAGCGCTTTATTCTTCGTATTCGAAGTCTTTCTCGTGAAGTGGCACAATCTTACTTTGACCGACGAAAAGAACTGGGCTTCCCTTTAGCACCTGAAGCACTAAGAAATGAAGTATTAGCCAGCCTGAAAGAAGGGGAGAGTAAGTAATGCCAGCTCAAGATTTTCTCGTTGAAATTGGTACCGAAGAGTTACCACCCAAGGCACTTAAAAAATTATCGCAAGCCTTTTCAGACGGTATTCAACAAGGGCTGAAAGAAGCCAAAATTGAATTTAGTTCTGTTGAGTTATTTGCTGCTCCTCGCAGACTAGCCGTTCGTATTAATCAGTTGAACGATACTCAACCAGACAGCAAAATTGAAAAACGTGGCCCTGCAGCAAAAGCAGCCTATGATGCCGATGGAAACCCAACACGCGCATTAGAAGGCTTTGCCCGCTCATGTGGTGCCACTGTAGATCAGTTAGAAACCATGGAAACCAACAAGGGTGCCTGGTTAGTTTATCGCTCAGTTCAAGCAGGACAAAAAACAACTGAACTACTGCCTGAAATTGTTAGTAAATCCTTGTCTCAACTGCCTATACCCAAGCGTATGCGCTGGGGAGCTAGCCGAACGGAATTCGTACGTCCGGTACAGTGGATTATTATGTTATCGGGTTCTGAGGTTATTGACTGCGAAATTCTAGGCCATAAAGCCGGTAATCAAACCCGTGGTCACCGCTTCCATTGCAATGAAACACTCACCATCAACGCACCTTCAGAATACGAAAACATTTTACTTGAAAAAGGTTATGTGATTGCCGATTTTGAAGCACGTCGTGAAAAAGTACGAGCCGGTGTTATCGCTATTGCTGAAACAGTTAATGGCCAAGCAGTTATTGATGACGAGCTGTTAGATGAAGTAACCGCCCTTAACGAATGGCCTGTACCTCTTATTGGTCGTTTTGAAGAGCGTTTTCTTGAAGTTCCTTCCGAAGCCCTTATTTCATCTATGAAAGAGCATCAAAAGTACTTTCATGTAGTTGGTTCAGAAGGACAGATGCTTCCTAACTTTATTACGCTCAGTAATATTGAGAGTAAAGACCCGGCCCAGGTTGTTGCAGGTAACGAAAAAGTAATCAGACCTCGCTTGGCCGATGCGGCTTTCTTCTTTGAAACCGATAAGAAAGAAACCCTTGAAGCACGTGTTGAAAAACTTAAGCCGATTGTTTTCCAAAAACAGCTTGGCTCTATTTACGACAAAGTTCAACGCACATCAGGCTTAGCCGGTAAAATTGCCAAAGCCATTGATGGTGATGAGCAGCTGGCAAAACGTGCAGGCCTGTTATTAAAGTCTGACCTGGTATCTGAGATGGTACTGGAATTTACCGATCTTCAAGGCATTATGGGTATGTATTACGCCCGCTTTGATGGTGAAGCAGAAGAAGTGGCTACCGCGCTAAACGAGCAGTATATGCCTCGTTTCGCGGGTGACGAACTTCCTTCTACTAAAACCGGTTGTGCAGTGGCTATTGCAGACAAGCTCGACTCACTAGTAGGCCTTTTCGGTATCAAGCAACCACCAACAGGTACCAAAGACCCCTTTGCCCTAAGAAGATCTTCTCTGGGTATTTTACGTATTATCGTTGAAAAAGGGCTTAATGTTGATTTGGCTGACATTATCGAATGGTCTATTGAGCAACATGGCGAACTTCAAGCCGATAATTTGAAAGATACCGTTACAGATTACATGCTTGATCGTTTCCGTGCATGGTATGAAGAAGAGGGCATTCCAGCAGAGGTATTCCTGGCTGTACATGCTCGCCGCCCAACTCGCCCACTGGATTTTGATCAGCGTATTAAAGCGGTTAATCAGTTCCGTCAGTTACCTGAAGCTCAGGCGCTGGCCGCTGCTAACAAGCGTGTATCAAACATTCTGAGCAAAGTGAATGCAACCGATCTTGCCATTACGCTAAACAGTGATTTGCTGGAACTGGATGCAGAAAAAGCACTGGCCGCAGCCATTAGTGAGCAGGCTGAAAAGGTTAACCCTCTGTTTGCAGCAGGTAATTACAGCGAAGCATTACAGTCATTAGCTTCACTCAGAGAGTGTATTGACCGTTTCTTTGATGATGTAATGGTTATGGCTGATGATGAAGCTGTTAAAAACAATCGTCTGGCTTTGTTAAACCAGCTTAGATCGTTGTTTTTGAGTGCAGCGGATATTTCTCTGCTGTCTTCGTAAATGTCTTAAAACGGTCCTCTCAGACCGCTCAAAAGGGGCTTATTTAACACTTGCGTTATCAAGCCCCTCGTTTTCAGGATTATTTCTCATGGCTAAAAAAAACAAATTCCGCCCCGTCTGGCACCCAGCCCTATGGCCAACATGGATTGTTGTTTTTATCT
>ENA-OSET01001776-OSET01001776.1-sediment-metagenome-genome-assembly--contig:-NODE-1776-length-21782-cov-3.387238_pt1 | contig 21782 bp, 19 predicted proteins | sample MGYA00237882_ERZ534229 | MGnify/ENA primary metagenome ERZ534229 (study PRJEB26408, sample SAMN06266212) | sediment metagenome | isolation source: Hudson Canyon methane seep mesocosm | place... | reverse complement strand
AATTGCCAATAAGCAAATCTCTATGAACAAACTAAACTAGTACCAACACACCTAAAATTTTAAGGTAGTTTGCGAATGCTTAATCCTTAAAGAGTAATTATTACCGATACCCATCACTTGTTTATAAAAACGTTATTAGGAAAAAAAATCTACTCACTTAAAATCAAACATTTTGAACCATTTAAATATGAAACGTATAATATTAAGAATTATAATTAGTATCATAGCTGTAAGCTCTACTACAACATCACAAGCTACTTCATCAGAGCTTAAAAGCAAAACAAAAGCGCCAGATCTTGTTCAGATTAAAATCGATACGATTGCTATTGATACAAATAACCTTGTAAATGAATCCACTCATCTCACAAACGCCATTCTTGATTTTTCAGAGTCAATTAAACATTTAGCATCAAAAAATATCAACTTAAGCAGTGACGAAAAAAAGGTTTTGACTAGTGCAGCAGACAACATATCGAAAGCTAGTCTAGCGCTTTCAAAAATTGCAGTAGATTTACCAATTACTACCGAAAAATTAAGTAGGGAACTGCCGAATATTATCAGAGAAACGCAGCAGCCTATTGCTGACATTTCTAACAGTATTCAATCCTTAGGCGGTACCGTCACTACTATTGCAGATTCATTACCTACCGCATTAGCGCATACTAAAATACTTGTCGATGAAGCAAGTAACTTGATACTCACCAAAATGTATATTTTTATTGGCTTTTTCTTTTTATTGCTAGTTTTGACAATCGGCATCGTTATTTATTATATGCACCGAAAGCTAGTATCTCCCCTTTCCAGCAAGCTAGATAATTTTTCCACATTGCCAAAACAGTTAACTGAAATGACAAGTTATATGAAAGTAACATCAGAGAACCTGCTTATTTTGCAAAAAAATACCCTTGAGCATGATAAAGAGCGTTCAACTTCCAGCCCTAATCAAGCCCCCAAGTCCGGTCTGAACTAATTCTTGTTCCAGCACCTCTCTAATACAGGCTTCACTTTCTAGCGACATCACTCTTGTTAATAACGATACGGAACGTTTATGTGAAATGCTTCTGATTACCCATTTTATTTTAGGAAGGTTAAAAGCACTCATACTTAAGGTATCAATCCCCATTCCAAGCAATAGAATGACGGCAGCTGGATCAGAGGCCATTTCACCGCATAAAGACACTTTAAGGCGATACTGATGTGCTGTCCGTACTATATGGTGGATGCTATGAATCACCGCCGGGTTTAGAAAATTATAAAGTGACGAAACCTGAGGATTATTTCGATCTACCGCTAGCAAGTATTGCGTCAGGTCATTCGAGCCGATTGAGATAAAGTCTACCCGTTTTGCCAAATGCTCTAAAATCATCATAGCCGAAGGTACTTCAATCATAATACCTACTGCTGGTTTAGATATTTGATACCCCTCCTCTCTCAGCTGCGCAATTGCTTCTTCTAGCAAGGTACGAAAGGCATCAACTTCTTCAACTCGACTTACCATAGGCAGCATAATTTTCATGTTTTTTATACCGACATTCGCTTTTAATAACGCACGAATTTGTATTAAAAAGATACTGCTATTATCAAGGGTAAAACGAATTCCACGCCAGCCTAAATAAGGGTTATCTTCTTTAAAACCAAAATAAGGCAGCGCCTTATCACCACCTATATCAAGTGTTCGCATATACACAGAGCGCGGTGCATAAGCGTCTAACACCTTACGGTATATTTTTGTTTGTTCCTCTTCACTTGGAAAGGTGTCGTGCAACATGAAAGGGATTTCAGAACGATAAAGACCCACACCTTCGGCACCACGTGCTAGACCAGGAGATATATCCGCCAACAACCCCGTATTTGCATATAAATTTACGCGATAGTGATCAGGCGTCTCTGCTGGAAGGTCTTTGAGTTTATCCAAGCCCTTGGTCAGTTTATTTTCTTGTGCAATAAGCCGACGATACTCCTTCTGCATTGGCTCGCCAGCATTAAAAATAACCTGTGCACGATAACCGTCCATCACCGCAACTTTTTGGTCAATTTTTTTACAAGAAATCTCGCCAATCCCCATGACAGCAGTAATACCTAGCGCATTGGCTAATACGGCAGTATGTGAGAGTGATGACCCTTCCATGCAGATTATTCCAACCATATTTTCTACTGAAAACTGAGCTATTTCAGTAATACTTAAGGCTTTTGACACTAAAATAAAAGGTTCATCAGGTAATGTAATAGAAGTATCATGCGCGTTCAGCCTGGCATAAATTCTGGCTCCAAGATGGCGAATATCTTCAGCTCTAGCTCTTAAGTACGCATCTTCCATGCTATCGAACTTTTGTGCATGTTCTTCAATGGTATGTTTCAAGGCAGAGCTTGCGCTTAGACCCTCTCGGATTCGTGCTTCTGTTTCATGCACAATCATGTCGTTATCTAGCATCATTAAATAAACACCAAATAAAGCATGCACATCCTTGGATACACTTGATGCAAGCTTGTCGCCACCCGATTGAATTTCGAGTTTCACAGATTCAAGCGCTTCTGAAAAAGCGCTTATTTCTGCCTCAGAATCGTCACTAAATTGATCTTTGAGCGTCGCTAAATCTTTAAATGGGGCTAAGAAATGAATTTTACCAATTGATATACCTGTAGCACCCTTAATACCCTGAACTTTAATTTGGTCATCTTTTATTTCAGAATCAATGACAGAAAGACTTTCCTGGCTCAGTACTGTTTTTAGCGGGCCCGCTAATTGGGCCGCAATGGTGATAAGAAAAGCTTCTTCTTCAGCACAAAAACATCGCACATCCTTGCTTTGAACAACAAGTACACCAATTAGTTTTCTAAAACTAATGATGGGCACACCTAAAAACCCTGCGAAATGCTCCTCTCCTGCTTCTGGAAAATATCGGTAGTTATTGTGAGTAGCACCATTTTTTAGGTTCAATAAACTCTGGTGCTTACAAATATACCCGACTAACCCATCACCGGTGGGCATTCGTACTGAGCCAATCGCAAGATCTGATAAACCTTCAGAAGCAACCAAAACCCAATCATTTTGCACTTCATCTGCCAAGTAGATACTGCACACGTCTGAGTGAGTGGCTTCTTTCACACGCTCAACAATTAGGCGCAGTAATTCGTCTGCTGAAGAAAGCTCACCGGCTTCCTGAAAAATTTTCCTAAGTGCCTGCAAAGGCTCCATTGTGTAATCCTAAGTTAAAAAGAGTTCAAAATAGATGCAATTTATCTGCATTCTAATTTTAATCGCAATATTATTCAGATTTATTTATAGGTAGGCTGTCAACAGAAGCGTCCCGAGAGTTGTAAATCTCTCCTTGGGCTTTTAAATAGGATTTGAGTACAGCACGTGCTGTATTTTGTTGGATATGGCTTACAACATAAATACCCCGTTTAGTTAATGCTTTTACCCAATCCTCAGGTTTTGGGCCTTCATCAAAACCGATGTCTCTGGCATCCTGGTCGCTTGCACCAGTCACTACCTGCCGAATTCCTGACCAAGGTATTGACCCTAAGCACATTGCGCATGGCTCTGTACTCGTCACTAATTCATAAGCTTGCTGCGCATTCGCACCGAGGTCATAAGTCTTTAGTTTACGTTGAGCAAGAGAAATCGCCAATATTTCAGCATGCAGAATAGATAAGCCTTGTGTGGTGACCAAATTCACGCCTAACGAAACCAGCTTTCCAGACTTTAGTTCAAACACCGCTGCTGCAAAAGGACCACCTGTTTGCATTTCTATATTCTTCATCGCTGCTGAAATTACAAACTGCATACGATCTTCTACATTGAGCGATGTACTATAGCGCTGCCCAAAAGCTTCCAACCACTTGGGTAAATTTACCTCAATACTACCTACTTGTGAGAACATATTTTAACCGCACTATAACTACATTAAGGAAATGAGTTCCGTGTAAAAAGATACACCGATATGACATCAATCAACTTTGAATATTTTTTAATTGTCGATCATGCGCAGTAGACAAAATGGCTATAGACATAACCGCACCGACTAGAGCAATCGCCATATCTGATTGTGTATCCCAAATATCCCCTTGCGTCCCTAGAAAAGCTTCAGCTCCGAGTCCCGAAGCCAAAGCCACCCACCATTCAATTAACTCGTAAAATGCACTAAAAGCCAGACAAATTGAAATAATAAAAAGATTTAACCAGCCATTAGTATTCACAGTAGTACTAATGACGTTCTTACGAATTAGGATTTCACGAGCGAGTAATGCAGGAACAAAACCTTGAGCAAGATGACCGAGTTTATCGTAATTATTGCGTTCCCAGTCGAACACTTCCTTAATCCAATCAAACAAAGGCACTTCAGCGTAGGTGTAATGGCCACCTACCATCAGAATGACACAATGAACTAAGATGAAGAAATAGAGCAAAGGTGTTAGTCGGAAGGTGTGGTAGGTCACTATCATTAATACCGCACCTATTAAAGCTGGCAATACCTCTAAAAACCAGGTAAATAAATCTTTTGGATTCACCCCAGACCAAACAAGCACTGCACTGAAAATAAGTATCCAAAGTAACTTAATAGTATTGCGCTCCTCAATATGGTTTTGTTAGAGGAACTATAGCCCACAAATGGGTAGCAAACCTAGAGAGTTAACTACGTTCATTTACAGGTACAACCAAAATGGGACAAGTCGAATTATGAATGACTTTCTCACTGATGCTACCTAATAACATCTGATGCATCATACCTCGCCCATGCGAACCAATAATAATCATATCCACATTAAGTTTTGAGGCTTTAAGTAAAATAGTTTCTACCGTCGCGCCTTGAATTAACAACGCTGTGGAATCCAAACCTTCTTCACGTAAGCTAGATGATATTTCTTGAATTTTGCGGTGGCTTTTGTGAATATTCTGAGAAATAAAACTTCGAATAGGTTGTGAATTTGATTGCGAATCAATTTCATACGAAATAACACCCGATTGTGTCAGGCTAGCCATTTCATAACCAGCAAAGCCCTGATCTGCACTCACAACATGTACGATCCATAATTTTGCGGCGCTCGCTTTGGCAATGGTTTCAGCTTGTTCAAGAACCTTCTCCGATGACTCAGAAAGGTCAGTACACACTAGTATATTCATACATCCTCCATCAACTGCCCATTAAAGGATTACTTGCCTCTACGTTAGCACTACTGGCAAATAGATGCCGTTTTTTTATGTAAGGGCATTCTAACTAATCCCCCATTGGTCTTAAACTGAATGCTTTTACATGCTCTGATGCCATTAAAACATCCACTACATGGGAGTATTCATCTAAATTATCGGTACGAATCGTCATTTGGTACGCAAGGTTATTCCCATTTAGCTTAAACGAGAAATTACTCACCACCATTTTATGTTCCGCCAGCATGGCTTTAACCTTTGTTTCAGACCAATACTGTTTACGTGAAAAGCGCATCACCAACATGGCGTAATGCCTTAAAGGCAACAAGTTAATGAGTCGATTAAAAATAGACAAGGTGATTAGTGTCAGAAGCGCTGCAATCACTGCTGCCCCATAAAATCCCGCCCCAATGACCAAACCAATTGCTGCAGTTATCCATATAGAAGCAGCCGTTGTAAGACCTCTCACCGTTTGCTTATCCTGCATCATTGCACCAGCGCCCAAAAAACCAATCCCAGTCATAATGCCTTGTGCCATTCTTGCTGGATCAATACGCACCATACCTTCATATTGAGTCGGAATATTAGCCCATTGAAAATCACTCATTACCATTAACAAGCAAGATGCTAAGCAAACTAGTATATGCGTACGGAAGCCTGCTGCCCGACCACGATAAGCTCGATCTAAACCAATCAAGCCCCCCATAAGTACGGCAAAAGCTAAACGCAAGTAAGGTTCCAGCAAAAAATCACTAAACATATACACCACTTTTTTGATTTCGCTCTATTTAGTATAGAAGACCAAGTTTGATTATGTTTGTTTTTTGTACAACTTATAAATTAACTAACCTTCCCTTTATTTGGAATCAAGCATGAAGTCACCTATACTTTCTGTGAATACCCTGCTCATTATTGGAGGTATTACCATGGGAAAAGTGATCGAATTCCCCTCTAAAGAAGTACAAGGAATGGCATTCCTTGAAGATGGCATCCGCAAAATTATGGCAGCAAAAGGTGAGAGTGAAGAAGCAATCTCCCTAACACTTGACACACTCAAAGAGGTTTACAGCAAGTATGCTGATATGGGAAAGCAAAACTTTTCAGTCAAATTACCGCCATATCTTAGTGAAGAACATATCGAGATCATCAGCAATCAAATCACCGAGGGTGTACAAATGCTCAATAAAGAGCATGCAAAGATTATTAACAAACTAGCCTCAGAACTTGTATTAACCAAAGTTGAGCTACTTAAGTGTAAAGAAGCATTGAAGTACGAAACTTGACCTCAAGTTTAAACATAGTCAATAAAATCACTACCCACAGCGAGTAACGACAATGACCAGCTATATTCAAAACCTTAATAATACAATTCAAAGCGCTGTTAAGACCTTTGCTAATGACATATCGAAAAAACAAAGTCAGGGCTCGACGATTGATCGTTTAAAAATGTCTGCCGTACTCAAACTCATCACCAAATTTGTTGGGCAGTCGATCCCTTTTGCTTCACGTAATGGTTTTAAAGTAATCGACTTCAAACCAGGTTATGTCAAGGCACTCATTCCTCTCAAAGCTAATACAAACCATTTTAATGCCATGTATGCGGGCGCACTATTTACCGTTGCAGAATTACCTGGCGGTATCATTTCAGTATTTAGTTTTGATGAGCGTTTTTTCCCGGTTTTGAAAGACTTTAAAATTGATTTTTTGAAAATGGCTAAAACAGATGTAACCGTGGAGTTTTCAATTTCTGCCAAAGAACTGGAACGCATTGAGCAAGAAGCAATTAAGCACAAAAAGTGTCCTTTCGTTCTGCAAGGAGAGATCAAAGATAAAAACGGTGAAATAGTCGCGACTACTTACGCGAACTACCAGGTGAGGTTACGCTAGCAGACTTTATTTTGTATTTAAGACAATACTCCTCTTTGCGTGTATTTGCGGATTGGATTATCTGTATTTTTTCATTCTCTGTTCCAACCTGCCAACTAAGTATTTCGTCTAGGGTACGAAAGCAGCCTAGACAAATATCTTCTTCATTTAAACAGCAGTTTCTAATACAGGGGGAGTCAATATTTTTCATGTTATCACCCAGTTCAAATCCGTGACGTAATAACTATTATTATCATTCATTTTTAGGAAATGTTTAAGTTTATATTCCCTGATTTACTCACTCTGTACATACCCCACACCTTGTGAACTCCCTAGGTCACTCATTTAGGAATTGGATGCCGCTCAAGATACAACCTATAAAACAGTGAAACTTAAGTGTCTAAAAAGACCGACTTCAAGTCACAACACAACAATTAAAACCAATTAGGGTATAATGCAGACTTAAAATTTATAAAGTCGCCGGTTCAGGACAAATATATATGAGTGAAGGCAAGCTGATTCCTACAGTACAAATTGAAAGTGGCCAAAAATTTGTTAAAGCCAGCGGTGTAAAAGCCATAAAAAACGGAATCAAAGAGTCTAAAGAAACACCTAATCCAAGTAAGCGTAAACCGTCTTGGTTGCGCATCAAGGCCCAAAGCAGCCCCGTTTATAGTGAAGTAAAAAAAACCGTTAAACAACATAAACTGGCAACTGTTTGCGAAGAAGCAATGTGTCCTAACATCGGTGAATGTTGGAGTTCTGGTACCGCTACCATTATGTTAATGGGTGATGTATGCACTCGCGCCTGCAAATTTTGTGCAGTAGATACCGGTAATCCTAAAGGCTGGTTAGATAAAGATGAACCGGCTAATACAGCTCAATCTGTTAAGCTTATGGGTTTGAAGTATTTAGTACTCACCTCAGTCAATCGCGATGACTTAGCGGATGGTGGTGCACAACATTACGCCGATGTGGTGGTAAAAGTTAAGCAAGAAAACCCTAAACTTGATGTTGAAGTCCTAACGCCTGACTTTCTAGGTATATTAGATAGCATTGAAACCGTCGTTAATAGTGGTATTACGGTGTTTGCACAAAATATTGAAACAGTTAAACGCTTAACTCACCCAGTACGTGACCCACGAGCAAGCTATGAACAAACGCTTAAGGTACTGGCTCATGCCAAAAAATATAAACCCGAAGTACTCACAAAAACGAGCCTTATGCTGGGCTTAGGTGAAACAGAAGAGGAAATTCTACAAACCATGGATGATTTACGCGCTAACGGTGTCGATATTCTCACCATGGGACAATATTTACAACCGACCTTGAATCACCTAGAAATAGAACGATACATCACGCCAGAAGAATTTGAAAAATACCGTCAATGGGGCTTAGACAAAGGGTTTATGGAAGTTGTTTCAGGCGCGATGGTCCGCTCTAGTTACCGCGCCGAACAAGTTCTCCAAAAAAACAATGTGGGTCTTTAAAGCTATTGATCAATAAAGTTGCAGGTCGATTCGAATATGATCCTGCTATTTCAAATTCTCAGATAAGCTAATACCAGTTAAAGGCCGACACTGGCAAGCAAGCGTATACCCCTCCGCTTTTTCATTTGCTAAAATTCCTGGTACTGAGTCTGGTATTTCGACTACCTCACCACAGCTTACTTTAAGTTTGCATGAGCCACAGGTGCCATTTCCACAAGCATGAGGCAACTTGACTCCCTCTGCCTTAGCGACTTCCAGAACACTCTGGTTAGATGCGACATTTAGGGTGTATTGCTTTCCACAAGCCAAGGTAATGTCAACACTGTGCATTTTTCCTTCTGGCTTCGTGACAGTTGAAACAAACTGCTCCACATGAACACGTTCTGGGGCTACATGAAAGGAGTTCAGGGTATCAACCACCGTATTTTTCACACCTTCCGGGCCACAGATATAATACTCAGTATTATCCACTATGGTATTTACAGGTTCTGACCCAGTACTTAACCAAGAAAGTAAAGATACTAACTTCGCCTTATCTAAGCGTCCTGTTTTCTCAGGTAAGAGTCTGTTGGCATCAACAAAGGCACGCTCAGTTTTACTATATTCCGTTTTTATATCATTAGTAATAACATAGTTAAGGTGGAACCGATTTGAGTGCTCAGCTTCTAAGGCTTTTAAGTGCTCAAAAAACATGATATTGCAAACATCTCGACAAGTGTAAATCAAATAGATATGGCCAATACTCTTTGTATGCAAAGCAGTTTCGAGAATTGAAAGCACCGGTGTAATACCACTACCTCCAGCAACTAGCACTAAATTATCAATTTTCTTTGTATGTTCTGGGGGATAAATAAAGTCACCAAAAGGACCTTGAACAATCAATTCATCTCCAACGCTTAAAGTATGGTTCATATACCGAGAAACCAAACCTTGTGGAGTCTGTTTAACAGCGATTTTTAGTTGCCCTTGGTTTGGGGCGCTACATAGAGAATAACAGCGTGTTTGTTGCTCACCCGCCAACCATTTACTGATCATAATATATTGCCCCGCCTTATAATCTAGTGTCTCTCTATACGGCAGTTCAAAACATACTGCTAGCGCATCGTCTGTAAGATGTTCAATGTGTGATACTTTTAGTAGCCTATGAATTGAGTCGGTATTATGCTGAAGTTTATTTGCATTTACCGATTGCATTAACCCTGGTCTATCGTCGGAACGAAGCCTTTCTATTGGCGCGCCATTACGTTCAAGTTCCGGTAATATATTTGTGTATACACCTTCATATTTATACCACGGCAAGCGCGGATAGAGGTGATGGATCAAATGATAGTTTTGTCCGAGCAACAGTACATTCAAAACACGGCCTTCAAATATACGTGTGTTTTGATACCGGCCTAGTGATTTATGAGGGTGATGAGGCACGTAATCAAAAAACATAACAAGAAAAAATAAGGCAACCCCAACCGGTACAAGCGCAAAGCACATAACTTCCAATACGTAACCATTCATACCAAGTGCAATAAGAACGCCGTACAAACCAGCCATATAAGCGATAGTACTCGCATAAGTATCGCGAATAACCTTTACACTACGTAACGATGTCAGTGACATGACATGGTATTTAATTGGTGTGTAATATAGGCTAAGTAAAAGTTTAAATAGAGTTTTCTGCTCAGGTATATAATCTGGATCACGCTCTGGATCATTTGTGAAAGCGTGGTGTCGATCATGTATTTTTTGAAAAATACGATAAGGCACAATAACCATCGGAATCGATGCAAGCCAACCAATCAAGCTCTCTAATGGTTTTAATCGCGACCCCATTTTAAAGATACTGCCATGTCCTGCGTCGTGCATTACGGTAAAACTTGCAAAGGCTAAATAAGAGCAGGCTAGCATCGCAACAAAGTAAGAAATATGCCCCATCAATGTATATGAGATAACAAATACATAAGCAAAAACAATGAAGGCAAATAAAAATAAAGTACCCCACGCGATATTGGGTACCGAGTTTTGCCATATTGACTCATATTCTGTTTCGTGAGCTGTATTCAGTGCTTGCATAGTCTTTGTCTCCAAGTTTGAATGATTACTCTAACTTAGTTTGCTCAACTTATGCTTTTCTTTAATTGACAATTTTATTATCATTAAATGCCACTTTTATTGGATTTAAGTAATGCTGTTTACCCAAAAAATCAATAAAGCCTATTTTTTTCTAGCATTAAACCTTGAATTCGCACCAACAGAAAAGGTACTGGAAGGTACTGAAATGAACGTCGAAGCGCTAGAACAAGTAGACAACCTTGATCTCACAACCGTCGTTACAATAATACGAAATTTAAACAAATATACTCATACTGTCATTTGGCCTACCATTCTCGGAGAGTATTTAGGAATCAATAGTCATGGGCCGGTTGGTTATGCATCCATTAGCGCGCCTACCCTTGGTAAAGCCTTAGCAACCTTCCTTGAATGGGGACAAATACGCTTTGACACCTATACAGGTCACATTGTAGAACACGATGAATCATTCGATATCATTGTGCGTGACACCACCGGGTCACCTGAATTGAAGGCCGTTTTTTTTGAATCATTTATGCGTGCTTTCGAGGTGCTCAATACTTTAATTCTAGGCAAACAACCAAAAGAATACACTGAACTACATTTCGAAAGGTGTATTGATCCTACTACAAGAAAATTAATGGTTGATGCGCATGATTCAAAACTGTTTTTTGAGGCGCCATGCAATAAATTAACAATTCCAAAGAAAATGTGGTTTGCACGCTCCCCTTTATATGACCAAGACTCGTTTGAATTTAACCTGAGAAAATGTCAACAATTACTCAATGAACGAAATCTTGAAAACCGTCCCGATCTTGCTGTCAGTCGTATCATAAACAAGCATTTTGACCGATGCATAAACGAAAATATGCAGTTAGGCTCCCCTCCTGGCTTATCCCAAATCAGTCAGCTTTTGAATATGTCAGAAAGAACGCTCAACAGAAAGCTTAAATACTTCGACACGTCATACAAACTGATCCTTGAAAAAGAACGCGCTATGACGGCCACTCACCTACTAGGTGAAGCCAAATACGCAGTAGGTGATGTATCAGAATTGCTAGGTTACAAAGAGCCTGCAAATTTCTGTCGCGCGTTCAAAAACTGGTACGATCTAAGCCCCACCCGCTATAGACGACAACTCAAAAATGTAAACAAAACAGAGTGATACTCAGAAAATACTCAAAACCCTAATTTAAACCCAAGACTCATCCTATCCTGTTGCTTAAACTGACCAAACAAGCCTTTCTGCTTACCATAAAAAATATCAGCCCCAGTATAAACTTCTAAATCACTGCTTAATTGATAGATTATTTTTAGCCTGGTTAAACCATCTTTATGATTCAAGTTATGTATAAAAAGGCTTTCCAGACGCAAGGTTTCATTCATAAAATCATGTTGAACAAGTAATGTTAGATTCTGATTATTTTGGTCTCGTATTATGGTTTTTTCATAGTCAAACAGATGACTTTGAAACCATTGAAGACTTATAAACATATCGCTAAGTCCCTGGTAATCTACACCAAACACAGTACTCAGCTCCGCGCTTTTTTCGATACCTTGAACGTTCACATTGCTTGAAACCAAGTAAGTATCTGTGCTGTAGCCCCATTCCCCTCTCAAGGTAAAGTCACCCAAAGCATTACTCAAAGTCCCGCCTAGTAGATGACTTCTCTTAAAAGTTGGCATTATTTCGATCCTTGTATCAACACCGCTTCCAACAACTTGCTGGTAGAGCGCGGGTAGATCTTTATAATGGTAGAGGTAGTTAAAAGTCATATCCCAACCTGACTCGGTGAATATTGAATAGCGTAAGCCAACATCGCTATCAGCCAAAAAACGCTTTGGGTCTTGTCTTTTTCTGAAAGTCACCGGGAACAAATCTTGACCATTTGCATCGACGGGCGCAGTAGGCACGAGCTCACTGTTCGTCAGTGCATAAGGTGTTTCAAAGCCAGGTAGCACATGCGTACTAGCATCGGGAATCCATAAAATTTGCAAAGTATCATCTTTAAAGGCGACTTCAAGATTGACCATCCATAAGGGAATTCTGGAGTCATCAAAATCATCCAGTATGAACTCGCTAAAACTTTGAGGATTTACCTGATCAAGTACTTTCAAACCGTCAGACTGCCCCCAAACAACCTGTTGCTTACCTACCCGCCAGTAACTACCCCAGAATTCAACATCAAAGTAGAACTCTCTCAAGGAAACTTCACCATGATCGCCATCATTGCCTACTTCGAAACGTTGGTCATTTAACCTGCTTTCATAACCAAGTACCTCACCTCCTGCATTTAGCTTGCTTTCGGTATCCAAGCGAATGCGGGTAATTGCCGTTAGTTCAAAACGACCTGCTGTTTCTGTCCACTCCCCCTCTATTATTGATTCAAGTTTCTGCAAGCTGTTCTGAGAGGTGCCATAACTTGCTTCTTGCTCCCAGATTCCACTAATTTCTGCATGGCTATCGTGTGTGTTTAATATTAATATTGCGATGAAGGCTACTTCAAAAGTTTTATAAGTTCTCATCATCATTAACCCTCTACCGCCCTTTTGAAAGTGCACGTTTGGTAAATACGCTGTCTTTAACCGGCGTCTTATAGTCCACTTCGCTAAAATCAAAAATGGTGCTGTGGCCGGTTTTATGATTATTAACAGTCATTTTGTGACGTGTCCAAATACCATCGACTTTTCTAATATCATCTACCAATAAGGTTTTGAGATATTTGCCTTTTGGATCCCAATAATCAGCTTTTACAATGGCCCAGCTATTCTGGTCAATCCACACAATAACGCGTCCGTATCCCAGCGTTTTTGATATCGATTTGGAACGGGGAATACCTTCAAGTTTATATGTCTGATAACCACGTATTTTTTCTTCGCTAAGGGTTGAGTATTTAAAGTCAGCCCCTTCAATTTTGCCTTCTTTTTTAATGTCATCGTAAGTAAAGTCAGTCCCTAAAAAGTAGTCCCCCCTGTCTGATGCTGAGATTCGTCTAACTTTACGCAGTGCTGGTAGGTATAACCATTGGTCATCATCTTTTTGTACGTCAAAATAGTCATAGGTCATAAACCCTGTGCCTTTCACATTTGTTGGTTTATGATAGAAGATAACAGTGCGTTTTTGGTCGCCTGAATATTTACGGTACCCTATTGTGGAGCGCGTACGTGATTTACCTCGTCGATCGGTCATAGTCATATCAAGTTTGCGACTAACAGATTCGCCCTCATCCATCTGGTTCACCTGTGTAACAACCCATTCTGCCTCAGGTAATTCGGCCGCTTCTAATTTTTGAGACACTAATAAAACGCCCAAAAGTGCCAAGCAGGACAAGACACCAATAGCTTTTACCCATTGCCTTGTGACAGTTGTTTCTTGTACTGCATATAAAATGAATTTTGGCTTAAATACCTGAACCATTGCAGGCAATAAAGTCATGCTAGCAATAAAGCTCATGCTCACGGCAATCACAACAATCGTTCCGAAGTTATTGAGTGGCACCACCTTGCTCGAAATTAGCACCCCAAAGCCACAAGCTATCGCTAAAACGTTAAACAATAATGCGCGACCTGTACTAGGATAAAATCCTTTTATTACAGCACCCAAGTCAATAGTTTCTCCTTGTTTGGCATTCTGTACTGAATACAAGCTCCGTAAACGATCAATCGTATGAATCGCAAAGTCGACCCCTAAGCCTATGGCCACAGATGCAAACATCGAGGTACCTATACCCAAATGTATATCCAAGGCAACCATCGTTGAGTAAACAAACAATATAGAACCAGCTACTGGAATTAAGGAATATAAACCCGCCATGGCAGAATGAAATAGCACTGCAGAAACTAGCCATACTAGGAGTAAAGCAATACCCAGCCCCACAAAATGACTTTCACCTAAATCTTTAATCCAGTGATAATTGACATTAACACGGCCACTTAAGGTCGCTTTCAATCCAATAGCTAGTCCACCAGAATTAAATTGGGTATCAATATAATGCTGTAATGCTTCAACCACGACTTTGGTTGATTTAAATGCACCGTCATTTAAAGTCACTCGAATATTAGCGGTCTGATAGTCGTAATCAACCTCTTCCTGAAAGTCCGTTGGATCTGCTGACGCGGAGTAAATAAGAAAATATTGCGCGACCAAGAATTTAGTTTCAGGTAAACGATATTGGCTGCCACTTCCGCCATTCAATGAGCGATTCATTTGCTTTAAGTAGTCAACAATCGACGTTGCGCCCTCTACATGCTTTAAAGAAAGCGCGTAAGTTTGTAAGCTCTCCATGCGTTTCAGAACTTCAGGTTCAAATAAACCTTCAGCGGCATTCGTTTCAATAACAATATCTAGGTTATTGGTGCCATTTAGATGCTCATTAATTACACCGTCAGCTTTGTAAATGGCTTCACTAGGATCAAAGGTTTTAATCCGGTCTTCATTCACACCTAAGTGGCTAGCAGCATAGAAACCACTTAAAGTAAGTACGGTGAATACAATGATGGTGCTGCGTGAGTAACGTAAGGTGAAGGTACCAATCAAAACTATAAAGCGGCTAAAAACATCACGCTTTTTGAGTTGAGCATTGCGAACAAATTTCGGACTAACTTTAGGTTTAATGATTGAGATCGCTGCCGGCAAAAATACCATAGAATAAATACCCGCAATGAACACACCAATTGCAGTAAATAAGCCAAAAAACTTGAAGGGAGGCATATAAGCTGCGAAATATAGCCCCAAAAACCCAGCTGCGGTTGTTAGTGTAGTTAAAGTAACCGGACGCCACATTTCAACCATAGCATCGACAACAATTACACTTAAGTTTTTCTCTGGCGTGATAGTCTGACGTTCAAAATAAGCATTAAATATATGAATTGCATCAGCGACAGATATACCTATTAATATCACGGGCATTGCATTGGTAATGACATAAAAAGGCACTTCCCATGCAGCCATTAAGCCTAAGGTCATCAATACAGATGCAGCAATAATAACATTGCCTAAAAGTGCAGGCGTAAAACGTCTAAAAGCGATAAAGATAATAATCGTAATAATCACACCCGCTAGCGGGTTGAGTCGCTGAGCATCATTATCAATATACCACCCAAGGAAACCAGCAACTGCGCCCTCTCCTGCAACATGAATCTGATCCAAGCCTTTAACGGGAGCATTGGAAATAATATCCTGAATATGCAGATATGTTGTTTCAACAAGACTTTCATCTTCTATTTCTGCCACAATCACAGTCACTTTGCCATCTTTTGAAACAAGCGTTCCTTGGTATAGTGGAAAGTTATCAATCGCATTTTGAAGTTGACGAATTTCGTCTTTACTCTGCGGCAAGGTTTCAAAGAAAGGAGATACCTCCATCCCTTCAACGGTACCGGTAATATTATTCTCTGTTGCCAGACTCATCAGATTATCAACATTAATATTATCGATTTCTAACAAGGCATCACTCAACCAGTCTACTAAAGCAAGCGTATCTGCATTATAAATACCTTGATCACTCTTGTTCACAATGGCAATCACCATCGGGTCACTTAAACCAAACTGCGCTTTAACTTTGTTTTTATAAAGTAATGCGGGGTTATCTTCAGCTAAAAACGCATCACTACGGGTGTCTTTAGTCAAAGAAGGTAGAAAATACAAAACGCCTACCATTAGCATGATCATGACAAACACGACCAATTTGGCATGATTAACAATTCCCCAATAAAAACGCCGTGCGAAAATGTCTGCACGACTCTCCTGCTCTTTTAGTTTGTTTGATTTCTGCATCTTAAGACCTCTTTATAGCATGCATATACATGTTTATTGATAAATAAATTAGCTTTTCAAATTAACGACAACCTCTGTTAATAAATGAAGTAATTCAGTGTTTTTAACGCCTAGTTTGTTTTTCACATCACCTTGAGCTAAAGCCCATTGTTGCTCAGCGAGTGTAAATAATTCATGCCCAGACGCGGTTAATGCTAATTCTTTTACACGACGATCCTCCCCCTCCTGTGTTGTAATAAAGCCATCTCGTATGAGTGGTTTAAGGTTTCTTGAAAGCGTGGTTTGATCTAATACAAGCACTTCTTGAAGCTCTTTGTTAGTCGTTTTTTTCAGTAAATTAGTGGCTCTTAATATGGAAAACTGAGACCCTTTTAAGTGACACACAGCTAAGTAATGATCATATATTTGGCTCATCACCCTATTTGCCTTTCTTAAGTTTAAAGACAGACAAGGTTCAAAGTCGGCAGGCAGGTTTTCCATTACGTTAGTCACTAGGCTCTCCTCTAACTTGCAATTGTATTAGTTACTATACATGCATATACATGCTAGTCAACCATTAATCACAAATAAACATGGCAGAAAACTACTAGCTACTGTACCGTCATTACATCGTAAATTTATAAGAATGGTGGCGTCATGAGCAAAGTTAAAAATATTGGCTGCGCACAAGTATTCCTTACTACGGGTAGTAGTTGTGGCATTAAGCCAAGCAAAGAATCTCTTGAAACGGGTTTCCAAGTAGATTTTTCCAATGCGAAAGCCTTATTAGATGAAATTACGCACACCGAGAAGGAATTATGTTTTTCAAACCCGAAAGCGCTAAAATGATTCGACCTGAAAATGCATTAAAAGGTCGTGATTCATGTATGAATATATCTGCTATCCATGCCGTAAACGGCAAACAGATGACACCGCCTTTTGAAGCAAACCAACAACTCGCTATGTTCGGACTTGGCTGTTTTTGGGGGGCTGAACGTAAATTCTGGGCACTTGACGGTGTAGATGCTACGGCTGTGGGCTACAGCGCCGGTTTTACCCCGAACCCAAGCTACCAAGAAGTCTGTTCGGGATCTACCGGACATAACGAAGTAGTGTTAATTATTTTCAAACCATCACTCATTCACTACAACACCTTGCTAAAAATATTTTGGGAGTCTCACAACCCTACACAAGGCATGCAACAAGGTAATGATGTCGGTACGCAATATCGCTCAGGAATTTACACCTTCAATACCACGCAATTTGAGCAAGCAACACAGAGTTTAATCCAATACCAGCAGGCACTAAATCAACATAAACTTGGCTCAATCACGACTGAAATAAAACCCGCAACTGAGTTTTATTATGCAGAAGAATATCACCAACAATACCTGCATAAAAATCCTGATGGGTATTGCGGTCTGGGTGGCTGCGGTATTCCTCTACAACTTGACAACACATAGCTCTAAGCCAACAAGCCATAGCCATAGCCCTAAACCAGCAACCCATAGCCCTTACACTACGGCTTCAAGTAAGGGTGCCCCCTAAGAAATGTAAATTAGCGGGCCTATTTCCTGAGTATCGAATGAGAAGCAACTTGCTCAGCCTTGATTGACGCAACAATCGCTCTAAACACCTCAACAGTCTCATGCGCAGACTCAAAGTTATTTTCCATAAAGCGTGTGTTTGTTGAGTTTTTTACAATCACAACATTGTCTTTTTGATTGACATAAATAAATTGGTCATACACGCCTAGTGCCATAAATTCCTGATCCGCATTTAAAGGTATCCACCATTGATAGCCATAACCAAGATCTATTTCAGAACTGTCACGTTTCCCCGGTTGTAAGTGCTCAGCATCGGGTGTCACAGAGCTTTTAACCCACCCTTCAGGGATTACTTGCTTGCCATTCCATCGTCCATTATCTCTGTATAAGCGTCCAAATTTGGCAAAATCACGTGTACGCATATTCAGCCCTCCCAACACCAATGGTTCACCACCACCATCAGTAACATAATAAGTATTTGCTTCAGGGTGAATTTCTGACCAAAGATGTTTATTGAAATAGTCTACAATTGTTTCACCTGTTGCTTTTCTCAAAATCCAACCCAATACTTGCGTATCAATACTGACATAATGCAAAAATGTTCCAGGTTCGCGTTCATTTACCAGTGTTTTAGCAAAGTCATCAAAGGAGCCGCCAAGTGCCATATTGCGCCCAAAACGGTTTATATCGGAGTTAAAACTCTGATAATCCTCATCAAAGCGAACACCACTAGACATTTGCAGTACATTTTTTATCGAAACATTTTCATACCCACTTCCCATTAGCTCTGGCACATAATCTGTCACTTGATCCTCAATACTTTTGATTGAACCCTGCTCTACAGCCACACCAAATATCGCAGATAAAAAAGACTTCGCTACTGACCAGGAAATTCTACGATCCGCTTCATTTGTACCTTGGTAATACGACTCATGTGTAATGTCGTCTCCTTTCAGAACCAATAGCGCCGTTGTTTGACTACGCTCTAAAAAAGCATCTAAAGATTGTTGTTCTTTCTTGTATAAATATGTTTTTGGTAAGTCGACTGGCTTTGAGCTAAAAAAATAAGGAGACGAGGAACTTACAACTTCCACACTCGGGAAAATTTTATTCATGTGCATAAAATTTTCAACGATCACCTCTTTATCAAATAAAGTTATCGTGCCATAGAGTTGTGCAACGCGTGCCCAGTTATAACTGAGTAAGGCGATTAGAATTAAGATTACAATTAGAATGTATTTGATGCTTGATTTGAGAAGTGCTGACACTGATAGCTCCTTTCAACGGCAATTTTTTAGATTGCCGGCTATGTTTATTTTTAAGTATAAAGATTTTGAAAAAAAATATGAATTCCCTTACCTAACTAGGGTATGTGAAACCAATTTCGCTAATTAAGCAAGATATGCCCCAATGAAAACGTTAAAATTTTCACCATACACCTATATATCCTTAGAAATACAATTTTGCACCGCTATTCAAGCGGCTAATACACACGTATAAATTAGACACAATTTAGCTTTCACCAAAGATAGCTTTCAACCAATTTAGCAGCAAACGGTAGCTTTCACGCTTATAAGCATTATCGGGAGTAACCAAATAAAACGCTTCTTTAATAGGCATATATTCACTTAAAATCACTTCCAAGCCGCCTTCCCTGATTTTATTGTTTGAGACAGGAAAAGTCCCCATCGCAATACCCAAACCTTCTTCAGCTGCTCTGATGCCAGCATCGTAAGAATCAAAATACAACTCTTTGTGTGGTTTGAATTGGTAATTTGTATAGTTCATAAACCGTTGCCAGTCGTTAACATCTCGACGCACATGGATCAGGGTTTGCTTTTGAAAGTCTAACATCGTGTTTATTGGGTGCTTTGCACAATAACTTTTTGTTGCAAGCAAATTAATTTGTACATTTGTAATTAGCTCGGCATGACAACCTTCCCAAGGAGGGGTGCCAAAGCGAATAGCAGCATCTAACTTTCCCGCCTCCAGATTTTCAACTTTAGCGCTGGTTTCAACAAATAAATTTAAGTCAGGGTATTTAGTGTGAAAGTCATGCAACTTAGGTATCACGACTTCGTTAGCAACGAAGTGAATCATGCTGACCTTTATTGAAGATGAAAAATATTGTTCGATGAAATTAGCGTATCCGGACTCATAACTCTTTACAGTTTTTTTAGCAATTTGATAAAAACTTTCCCCTGCCTGAGTTAACTGAAGCTCTCTTTTTTGCCGATTAAATAATGGCAGATCAATATGCTTTTCTAAGGTTTTAATTTGCTGACTAATCGCTGAAGGACTGACATTCAAGGTTTCTGCGGCCACTTTAAAACTGTTGTGACGAGCAGCTGCGACAAAAGCGGTTAAATATTGAATAGGAGGTAGTCTGTGAGTGTGTGACATTATTAACCCATCATCAAAGCAAAAACTCAAAATTTCGAGAGGATAAGTTTGCTTAATTTCAGCAAGCTAAGTTAGATTTTCTAATCCTACATGAAGATATTCGAGTTTGTAACTAACTATTTTTTCTTAGATCATAGCATTCATGGAAAACAAATAAAGGAAACACTAATGCCAGTCAAATATACAGATTTTAAACAAGCAAAAGATCAAGCAGGTCTTCGAATGGTCGTTGTAGGTGGTTTACCTAGCCCTTGGAGTGAAGCGGCAAAAGCGATCTTGCACATCAAAAAATTACCCTGGACTGCCATTTATCACAACCCTTACGATCCAGATATGGCAAATTGGACAGGCTCCCAAAGCGCACCAGTGCTAATATATGACAATGATGCACCGCGCACGGACTTGGTAGATATCCTGTCGTTTGCAGAAAACCTTTCACCAGAACCCGCTCTGTTACCTGCCGACCCAATTAACAAAAAACTTGCTATCGACTTGTGCCATGATATTTGCGGAGAGATGGGACTTGGCTGGATGCGTAGACTCGATAGTGTACATAAAGGATTACTCGAAGAAGAAGGTGGCTTTCCAGTGATGATCGCCCAGTATCTCGCATCTAAATACGGTTATCACAAACATCAAGCACAAGAATACAGCCTCCGTATTATCGAATTACTTAATAGCCTTTCAAATCGTCTTCGTATACAGCGTGATGCGGGAGAAGCATATTATATTGGTTCATGTCTTACAGCTGTCGATATTTATAGCGCGACATTCATGGCACTTTTTAAACCTTTACCCCACATACAATGTCAAATGAATGAAAACATACGCCCTGTTTTCGAATCACTTGATGATAATATCTCAAAAGCACTAGACCCCATACTCATTGAACACAGAGATTTTATTTATTCACAACACCTTGAGCTCCCACTCTCACTATGAAAAAGTATAGAAACATACAGATGTAGGTCACAAACACCGTTAACTTAAAACGCCTTGTGCGATATCTCTTACACCAGCTTCAGTTATCGCCCGTATATTTCTCAGGCCGCTGTCACTATTATATATCTTATCGCTAGGACAGCAGGGAAAAAGGATTAGCCAATAAGGATTTGGCCATTAAGGATGATTGGAAAAGGATTCATGCTCATAAGGAATGAGTATACAAGGATAAAGGTTCAAGCTAAGGATTAGCGATAAGGATATACATTTTAGCCTCGTAATTTACGGGGCTTTCTTGTATCTGGGATTTGGAAATTAGTGTACTAGCTCTCGATTCCAATTGAATATCGCGATTTGGTTTATCTCATGTCTAGGCTAGGCTTGTTTGAAGTCGTTATAAAAACATATACTTATTCTACCAAATAGAGAGTTGTTGCAGATAAGTCGATTATCTATTTATTCATTCGTTAATTATAGTACCCTATAATTTCTAATATTAGAGCCAAATAAGATGCCAAAAGTAAGTGAGATAAAGAAGAACGCTGCGGTTGAGTTTAATGACAAGGTCT
>ENA-OSET01001775-OSET01001775.1-sediment-metagenome-genome-assembly--contig:-NODE-1775-length-21782-cov-6.532135_pt1 | contig 21782 bp, 19 predicted proteins | sample MGYA00237882_ERZ534229 | MGnify/ENA primary metagenome ERZ534229 (study PRJEB26408, sample SAMN06266212) | sediment metagenome | isolation source: Hudson Canyon methane seep mesocosm | place... | reverse complement strand
CAGGTCCTATTTAGCCAAGTGAAGCACATTCAGATCGTCGCCTGTGGTACCAGCTACAATGCGGGTATGGTGGCGCGCCATTGGATCGAGCAGCATGTCGGTATTAGCTGCAGTGTGGAAATCGCTTCCGAATTTCGCTATCGCCAGTCATTTGTTCACGACGGCTCATTATTAGTGACGCTGTCACAGTCAGGCGAGACAGCCGACACCTTGGCCGCTCTTCGGCTGGCTCAATCCTTGAATTACCTTGCTTCGTTGACCATCTGCAATGTGGTCACGTCGAGCCTGGTGAGGGAGTCGGATTTTGTTTATCTGATGAAGGCAGGGCCTGAAATCGGCGTCGCCTCGACTAAAGCCTTTACCGTGCAACTGACCGCATTGCTCATGTTATGTGTGGCAGTCTGTCAGGCAAAACAGACCAATCAAACCTTTCGTGATGAAGCCGTTGAGGCCCTTCTGCAACTGCCCGAGAGTATTCAGCAGGCATTGACTCTGGCAGAGCCTATTAAGGCTTTGGCAGACAAGTTTGCGGATAAACACCATGCCTTGTTTTTAGGGCGTGGTGATCAGTACCCCATCGCCATGGAAGGGGCCCTGAAATTAAAAGAAATTTCTTATATTCACGCCGAGGCCTACGCAGCAGGTGAGTTAAAGCATGGCCCATTGGCGTTGGTTGATGCGGACATGCCGGTGGTCGTGGTTGCGCCAAACAATGAGCTGTTGGACAAGCTGAAGTCTAACATTGAAGAAGTAAGAGCCCGCGGTTCGGTGATGTATGTGTTTGCCGACAGTGACGACCACTTTGAATCTGAACCGGGTCTGGATGTAGTGAATATGGCCCATGCCAATCACATCATTACCCCGATTCTGTTTAGCATACCGCTACAGTTCCTGTCTTACTATGTGGCTCTAGTGAAGGGTACAGATGTGGACCAGCCAAGGAACTTAGCGAAGTCGGTGACGGTTGAGTAATATTGTAAACTTTAAAGAGCTACAGGTGCTCTTATCAGTTGTTAGGAAGTTTTAAATATAAAGTCATTCCTGATATCAGGTTTTATACATTTTTTATTGGTTCATCTAACTTTTCAGAGGTGAACGAAAATATTATTTTCATTAAAAGGATAGGCATGAAAACTGCTCCAGATTTAACTTCAAAAATTGCAATTATAGGCTTGGGCTATGTAGGATTGCCGCTAGCCGTCGAATTCGGTAAGGGCAGGTCCGTAGTTGGCTTTGATATCAATCAACAGCGTATAGATGAGTTAACTAAGGGTGTCGACAAAACTCTAGAAGTCACCAGTGAAGATTTGACACTATCATCTAACTTATCTTTTAGTTCGCAGCAATCTGATATAGCAGATTGCGGCATTTATATAATTACTGTTCCAACACCGATCGATAGTGCGAATAGGCCTGAGCTTACCCCATTGCGTAAAGCTAGTGAGTCTGTAGCGAACGTACTGTCTAAAGGGGATATCGTTATATATGAGTCAACTGTATATCCTGGCTGTACAGAAGAGGTTTGTGTAGCGATTCTTGAAAGCATTTCAGGATTAAAATTTAATGAGGATTTTTATTGTGGGTATAGTCCAGAGCGAATTAACCCTGGGGACAAAGTAAATACCTTAACTAAGATTACGAAGATTACAAGTGGCTCTACGCCTGAGGTAGCCTCGATTGTAAATCAGCTATATTTAGAAATTATAACTGCTGGAACCTTTCCTGCATCAAGCATCAAGGTGGCTGAAGCCGCTAAAGTGATAGAAAATACTCAGCGAGATTTAAATATAGCCTTGGTTAACGAGTTATCAGTTATTTTTAACCTCTTAGATATAGACACCATAGATGTACTAGAGGCTGCTGGATCAAAGTGGAATTTTTTGCCGTTCCGACCAGGTATGGTGGGGGGGCACTGTATTGGCGTTGATCCTTATTACTTAACTCATAAAGCGGAAATGGTTGGTTATCATCCAGAGGTGATACTAGCGGGGCGAAGAATAAACGACAACATGGCCAGTTACGTTGCAAACAGCTTGGTAAAAAAGATGGTTGCTAATGGCGTTGATGTTTCAAAATGTAGAGTTGGAATACTGGGCATTACTTTCAAAGAGAACTGTCCAGATATTCGCAATAGTAAAGTAGTAGACTTAATACGAGAACTTGAATCTTGGGGGATTGAAGTTCTCGTTTCAGATGCTTGGGCCGCTCAGGAAGAAGTGAAGCTAGAGTACGGCTTAGATTTGGTTAAGATCGATAAGAATTCTAAGGTAGACGCTTTAGTCGTTGCCGTTGGCCATAACGAATATAGAGAACTAACTTCAGAACAGCTTGTCGCAATGGTTTCTGCGGTTAATCCGGTTATATGTGATGCAAAATCCATTTATGATAAGCAAGAACTTGAAGCTGCGGGCTTTACCGTTTTTAGACTATAACAATTTATTGGAATACCAAAATGAAAAATTTTGCTCTAATTGGAGCTGCTGGATACATTGCTCCTCGTCATTTAAAGGCAATTAAGGAAACAGGAAATAACTTATTAGTTGCTATGGATATTAACGATTCCGTAGGAATTATGGATTCACATTTTCCTGAAGCAGAGTTCTTTACAGAGTTTGAAGAGTTTTCTGCTTTTGTAGACGATTTGGCTTTGCAGGGTAAAAAGCTAGACTATGTTGCCATTTGTAGCCCAAATTATCTTCACTCACCTCATATGAAGTTCGCACTAAAAAACGGCATCGACGTGATTTGTGAAAAGCCTTTGGTTCTAAGTAGCAAAGACATGGATATACTTCACGGATATGAAAAAGAATATGACGCAAAAGTGCACTCTATCCTACAACTGCGATTACACCCGTCAATCATTCAGCTAAGAGACAAGGTAGAAGCTTCTCCAGCTGATTATGTTTTTGACGTAGATCTGACATACCTTACCTCAAGAGGTAAGTGGTATTTAAAATCTTGGAAAGGCGTGGATGAAAAGTCGGGAGGGGTAGCAACAAATATAGGTGTTCATTTTTACGACATGCTTCACTTTATATTTGGTGATGTTTTGCACAACGAAGTACATTATCGAGATGAAAAAACATCTTCAGGGTATTTGGAATACAAAAAAGCTAGAGTGAAGTGGTTTTTATCCATTGATGCAGCCAATTTGCCAGACAATGCAATTCAAGGTGAAAAGCTAACATACCGCAGCATAACTATAGGCGATGAAGAACTAGAGTTTTCTGGCGGTTTTACAGACCTTCACACACAAAGCTACCAAAATATATTAGCTGGAAACGGTTTTGGTATTGAGGAAAATCGTACAGCTATTGAAACAGTAGAAGCTATTCGTACAAACGATATTTGTATACCTGGTGAAAAGGCTCATAGGCTTCTATCAAAGGTAATGGGTGTTTAAAGTTTCATGTTAAGTACATGAAAGTGTCATGCTAGATTGTAGTGGTACTAAAAAATTGGGTGCGTATCAGTGGGTGCATTATCCGCTGCTACACTATTTTCTAAATTAACATAACTCAGTGAGAATAGAAAAACTATGAGTGAGCTATTTAAAGGTGTATTTATACATGAGTCGTCCTATGTGGATGATAATGTTGTAATAGGGAGTGGTACTAAAATATGGCACTTTAGTCATGTATTGTCGGATTGTCATATCGGTGAAGATTGTTCCCTTGGTCAAAATGTAGTCGTCGGACCCTGTGTGATCGTCGGCAATAGAGTGAAAATACAAAACAATGTTAGTGTTTATGAAGGAGTTACATTAGAAGATGGGGTCTTTTGTGGGCCTTCTTGCGTCTTTACTAATGTCAATAACCCTCGTTCAGAAATTGTACGAAAAGATGAATATCGTGAAACAGTAGTAAGACGCGGAGCATCAATTGGAGCTAATGCCACTATTATATGTGGTCATGAATTAGGTGAATACTGTTTTATTGCTGCTGGGGCAGTGGTCACTAAAGATGTGCCTGCCTATGCCCTTATGGTCGGTATGCCTGCAAAACGTATCGGTTGGGTAAGTAAAGCTGGAGGACGTCTTGGAGAAAGTTTAATTTGTCCGATTGAAGGTACTTCCTACCGACAAGTTTCACCAAACAAAATTGAGGAAATTAATTCGTGACGGAATATTCAGAGCCAACACAGTTTATAGATTTGGTAGCACAGCAAAAGCTAATTAGGCCTGAACTAGAAGCTGCCATACTTAAGGTTTTAGATCACGGGCAGTACATAATGGGCCCGGAGGTTAAAGAGTTCGAAACAGATTTACGAGGGTTTACTGGAGCTAAACACGCACTGACCTGCGCTAATGGCACAGATGCATTAACTTTAGTTTTAATGGCTTGGGGAATTGGCCCTGGGGATGCAGTTTTTGTTCCTTCATTTACTTATGTAGCTACTGCAGAGGCACCTGCTCAATTAGGTGCAACCCCATTTTTTATAGATGTATGTGAAGATACATTCAATATAGATCCAAAGAGTTTTAAACAGGCGATTGTAGATTCTCGCAAACTTGGGCTGAAACCAGCAGTAGTCATACCAGTAGATCTATTTGGTCACCCTGCTGATGTTGATACCATCACCGAAATTGCTCATTCGGATGGGATAAAAGTTTTGGTCGATGGAGCACAGAGCTTTGGTGCGGTATCCAAGGGGCGGACTGTAGGGACTATGGGAGATGCAACAACAACAAGCTTTTTCCCGTCAAAGCCTTTGGGTTGTTATGGAGATGGCGGTGCAGTGTTCACGCAAAACGAAGAAGATGCAAATGTAATCAATTCTATTAGATTACATGGTAAAGGGCTTGAGAAATATGATAATGTCAGAATAGGTATAAACTCGAGGCTGGATACAATTCAGGCAGCAGTTTTGATTGAAAAGTTGAAAATATTTCCCAAAGAGCTTAGGCAGCGAAGCCAGGTAGCGCAGACCTATGAGAAGGCGTTGAGTCTTGGTGTTAGGGTGCCAAAGTTGCTTAATGGTCATACTAGTGCTTGGGCGCAATATACTCTTATTGTTAATGGTCGCCAGACTCTTCAAAATCTACTTAGGGGCGCAAAAATTCCGAGCGCAGTATACTATCCAAAAGCGCTGACGCAACAAGCCGGCTATAAACACTACCCTGTTGTATCGTCAGGAGTAGATGTGTCAGAAAGGTTGTCAGGGGCTGTTTTAAGCCTTCCGATGCATCCTTACCTCTCTCATGATGCTATATATGCCACTGCATCTATAGTCCATAAACATTTAAAATTTTGAATTAATTGTGTACAATGTGGAATAAATTAAAAAATAATCGGTTTCTACAATATCTGTTACCGCTTTTTTTAGGCAATAGTGCCGGTCAAGTAATTTTAGTCTTATCAACTCCCATAATTACTAGAATATATAGCCCTGAGAGTTATGGGCTTCTAACGTTATACTATGCAATACTTTCTGTGCTGAGCATAGCTGCTAACGCAAGATATGAGCAGGCGATAATGCTACCTGAAGATACTGATGATGCAAAAAGTTTATTGTTTTTAAGTGTATCGATCTCCCTGGGATTAAGTGTTTTCGTTGGTCTCGCAATACTTATAATGGGGTCTTTTTTGTATCAAGACGATGACCTTAAATTTTTGTATTTCCTAGTTCCTGGAGTATTTCTAACAGGATTGTTCCAAGCTCTCACTGTGTGGAATAACCGCTTATCAAAATTTAGAACGATAGCAAATGCAAATGTTATCCAAACAGGAACTACTGCTGCTTCACAAGTCCTTTTTGGGGTTTTCCATATTCAAATATTTGGACTTTTAGTAGGTGCGATTTTAGGTTTGCTGGCTGGAACGTTGATTTATACCAAAGAAAAACTCTTTTCGTTTTTTACTTTAGTAAAGGTTATCAGTTTTTCGAAGGTGGTTCTGAACGCGAAGAAATATAGGGAATTCCCTACATATTCAATGTTTGGAGCGTTAGCAATTAATATAGCATTGCAGTCTCCTGTTTTTATTGTAGGAATTTTTTTCGAACCAGCACTTACAGGTCAGTATGGTTTGGCGGCAAGGATTGTCCTGATTCCTTTAGTTTTATTATCTACAGCGGTTTTTCAGGTAATTTATAAGGAAATATCAATATTGGCAATAGACAACTTCTCAGAAATCAGACCATATGTAATAAACAAATTAATTCTGTTGGCACTGATTGGACTACCAGCTTTAATAGTACTCAATGTTTGGTCTGAAACTTTGTTTGTTATTGTTTTTGGTCCAGAATGGGGAGTTGCAGGTAAGTTTGCTAAATATTTGTCATGGGCTGCTTTTTTTAAATTCTCCATAACTCCTTTAATGGCTGTTTTTAATCTACGTGGGCTCGTTAAAGTTGGGTCATATTGGCAAATTCTTTATGTTTGCACTCTTACCCTAACCTTAACCTTGCTATGGCAATATCAATCGGACACAACAGCTGAAATTTTTGTACAAATTTTTGTTTTACATGAGATTGTATTAAGTTTAATATGCTTCGGTTTTATTTTATATGTAACCTCAGCTAATAAAAATGAATCAGTATAGTAGTACAGGTGAAGAAGTTAATTTTCATGACTACTTCTTTCTAAAGGTGATTTAAGTCGATATTATATTTCTTTTATTGTGGTTCTTATTTCCTATTATTTGGTATATTATTTTGCGTGGAACATCTCTTTCTATTCTAGATGTTTCAATTCCCACGGTTATTTCTTGGTACATTATTTTATTTAATTATTTAGGGTTCCCTATATTGTGGTTCAGTTTGGATCCCTTTCGTAGCCAAGTATTAAATGATCAAGCTGTTATTTTAGAACTATTTTTGTTCACATCAGCTTCTATAACATTTCTGTATATAGGTTTTTTTATTGCTAGGTATATGATGGGGCCGCTAAAGCTTCGTGAATTTTTTTTGAACAGGCGAGGTAAAAAAAATAATTATTGGTCGCTCTTTATAATGCTTTTTTGTTTATTTTTGAGCTGCTGTCTATTCCTTTATCGTTATATGAGTCAAATAGGATTAGATAATATACCACTACTAGTCGCACTAGACTTCTTTCCTAGTAGAGATCTTACTAGATTGAGATCGGATGCTACAAATAATTTTGAAAACCAGCATTGGAATAGGCTCTTTGCCAAAGAGCTGTTGATTTTTACTACTTTTTCCATTTATTCGCTCTATTTATTTAAAAAAACTAAGATTAAGATGGTGCTTTTATTTATATCTCTAAGTGTGTCAGCTTTCTCCTTGACAATGCTTGGAGAGAAGGCGCAGATAATGGAGTTGTTGATTGGGTTTTTACTGGTTTATGTGATAATTAATAGTAGAAGTAGTATAAACTTAAAAATGCTCGTTATTTTTTCTTCTATTAGTCTCGGTATCGTAGTTCCTATTTATTATATGATGATGGGATCATCTAATTTTTTGGAAGCATTAATGCATGTATCTAGTAGAGTAACTACGGGGCAGATACATCCTGGCTACGTATACTTGACTTATATTCCCGAGCACAGGGATTTTCTATTTGGTACAACATTCCCTAATCCGGGATCTATATTTCCCTTTGAGTCGGTCACTATAACCCAGGAAATTATGGCTTGGGACAATCCGGGTGAAGCTAAACTTGGCATTGTTGGCTCTATGCCCGCAATGTTTTGGGTAGAGGCTTTTATAAATTTTGGCCTTTTCTCAGTTCCTATCATTTCTTTACTAATTGGTTTTTTTCTATTTGGGGTTAACAAGTTGATATTGAAACTGAGAATAGATCCTTTAGTTGTAGGTTTATATGTTTGGATAATTATTTTTTATAAAAATCTAGCAATATCTTTTTTCTCTGATTTCTTTTTAAGCATTTATTTGATGGTTGTTATAATTACATTTTCCGTTATGTATTTGTTTTTAAATAAAGGGAAGATTTTTTTGTCTAATAAAAATAATATTTTATAAAACCTGTTGAATTTTTAGCTTTCCAGCGGTACATTTTCCTTATTTATGCGCCATTATTTTTTTGTACTAGAAATATTAATATATATAATCGTCATCACATTATTTTAATTTCACACTATTTAAAAGGATCAGGCAGGTTATATGATTAAAAAAACAAAAATATTGCATCTAACCCATACAGATATCTATGACGATAATAGAATTTTAAAGGAATTAGAAGCTCTATCGGACTCGGATGAATACGATATATTATCAGTTGGTGTTAAAGATGAGGGGGGAGGGACAAGAACTGAGCTCGTTGTAAAAACTCAAGTGAAATTACTCAATTTGGTCAGCAAGAAATTCACATACTTACCTAAATTTTTGCGGCATGGATTGAATATAATTGAACTATTTTTCCCTATGCTGGTTCGGGGAATAAGATATAGACCTGCAATAGTGCATTGCCATGACACTTTAGTTTTGCCTGTTGGTTGGTTCATTAGTTATTTGACAGGAGCGAAGCTTATCTATGATGCACACGAGCTTGAATCAGATAAAAATGGTCAATCTAAACTACTTTCATTGGCAACGCTTCTTATAGAAAAGGTTTGTTGGCCACGCGTTAGTGTTTTGATTTCAGTTAGTCCCTCGATTTTAACTTGGTATTCGACTAAATTAGGTCACAAGAAAAATACTCTAATCTTAAACTCTCCTCTCATTACGAATGACGCTAATGATCCTGCAGTCGAAGTTGCTGAAAATTACTTTCGTAGTTTATATGGAATTCGACCTGACGAATTAATATTTATCTATCTTGGTATGTTAGAGAATGGTCGTGGTATTCAAACTTTATTAAAAGCATTTACCGAATTGGGAGTGAATTCTCACGTTGTGTTTGTTGGGCACGGACGTCTTGAACCTCAGATTTTATCGGTTTCTGAAAAGAGTGAGAAGGTTCACCTGCACAATCCCGTACCTCATGAGGCTGTAATCCGTTTAGTTAAAAATGCTGATATAGGTTTATGCGTTATTGAAAATATTTCTTTGAGTGACTACTATTGCCTACCAAATAAACTATTCGAATATTGTTTTGCTGGCATACCTGTATTAGCGTCAAACTTTCCTGACATTAATCATGTCGTTGCCAAGCATAGGCTTGGCATAGTTAGTGAAATTGATTTTAAATCTATTGTGGATGCTATTAAGGCGATTGAGCGTAATCCACCTTCTTTTATTCCAAAGAACATTGCAGAGCTGAGTTGGCAGGAGCAGTCCAATAGGCTCATTGATGTCTATTCTGAAATATTAACGGAAACCCGTTCTTAATTTAACTAAACCTAAGGTAATGATATGTGTGGCGTTTATGCTATTTTCCAGAAAAAAAACGTATTGAATCGACGCGATGTGATTCATCTGGCAAAAACTGCTCAGGTGAGGGGCGTAGATTCCGCTGGCATTGTCTTTCAAACCAATAAAGACATAAAAGTCATAAAGAGGGATTGTGGCTCTTTAGAACTTATCAATGGTAACTCAGATTATCATACATCTTCGTTTATTGCAGGGCATAGTCGCTTGGTAACTAATGACGTCAAGAATAATCAGCCGGTGATTAAGGATGATTTGATAGTAATTCATAATGGTATCATTACTAATTATCTAGAAATTTGGAACTTGATAGGTTTAAAGCCAGAAACTGAACTTGACTCGGAAGTAATACCTGCATTGTTCAAGCATTATAAAGAAATCGGTTTCAGTGATGATGAAACTGTGGATAAAATATTGGATGTTTGTGAAGGTGTTGTATCGACGATTTTAATAGACCCCAGAGAAAATAAAGTATATTTGTTTTCAAATAATGGAAGTCTGTATTATGGATACAAAGACGGGTCTTTGTATGTTGCTTCTGAAAGTTATCCACTGACATCAATTAATGTAACAGAAGTAAAGCAAGTATTCGGGTTGTATTCTTATGATTACACCTTCGAATTCGATAATATCGTAGTTGATGATCTTGTTGTAAAAAATAGAAACTATCTTTTGCCAAAATTCGAGTTTCTCACCTCAAGAGACAAAATGTTAGAGCGCCCTGAGCATTCTCTAAAAAGGTGTATGAAATGTATTTTGCCAGAGACTATGCCATATATTGAGTTCGATGAATCCGGAGTTTGTAACTACTGCAAGACATATAAGTTGAAAAACGTGCCTAAACCAGTTGAGGTGTTGGAGTCACTAATTGAGCCTTACCGCAGAAGTGGCTCTCGGGATTGTATCGTACCTTTTTCAGGCGGCAGAGATAGTAGCTATGGTTTGCATCTGATAGTTGAAGAGCTGGGTATGAAACCTATAGCCTATACCTACGATTGGGGAATGGTAACCGATCTTGGGAGAAGAAATATTAGCCGAATGTGTTCGAAGCTTAAGGTAGAGAATATCATTATTGCTGCGGATATATCTAAGAAAAGAGACAATATTCGCAAAAATGTTACTGCTTGGTTGAAAAACCCTCATCTGGGAATGATAAGTTTGTGGACTGCGGGAGATAAACACTTTTTTAGGTACTGTGAAGATGTGAAAAAGCAAACTGGTATTAGCCTCAATTTGTGGGGGGTTAATCCAATGGAGACGACCCATTTTAAGACAGGATTTTTGAATATTCCACCTGCTTTTGCTAATGATCACGTATATAAAAATGGTGTAATGCCTCAGTTGGAATATCAATACAAACGTTACAAAGAGTATTTCAAAAATCCTTCGTATTTTAATTCCTCAATCGTTGATACATTAAGCGGTGAGTATTGGCGGAGTATTAATAAGAAGACGGATTATTTCCATATTTTTGATTATTGGACTTGGGATGAAGAAGTTGTTGACTCTACCCTAAAAACATACGACTGGGAATGGGCTAATGACACCCCGACCAGTTGGCGCATAGGTGATGGAACAGCTGCACTGTATAATTACGTATACTACACCGTGGCTGGTTTTACCGAACATGACACTTTTAGAAGCAACCAAATTCGTGAAGGGATGATTTCGAGAGATCAAGCACTTAAGCTCGTAGCTATTGAAAACCAGCCTCGATATGAATCTATTCAATGGTATGTGGACTCTATAGGCTTAGATTTCGAATCGGTTATTAAAATCATTAACCGTATTCCAAAACTATATGAGCCCATATTACGATGAAGTATGGTAGTTCTATATTTACACAAGGTGTATTTTTTTGATTCTAACAGGCATTCTATATAGCGCCTTGACCTGTCGAATGATAGTTCATACCGATTATTAGTAGAGCATCCGGTAGATTCCAACAGCCTATTAAATATTAGGCTACATTTAGGGTTCCATATGTTTAAAAATGTCATTTTATTTTTCTTTTTGGTTATACTACCGAATGTGGGGGTTTCAGACTCAGCGCTTGGTAATGGCTATATAGAAGAATTGCATAATAGCGACACTAATGGAGATGGCGTTCGCGATGGGGACCTATCCTTCAAAAAAGGTAGTTTGTGTATAGAGGGTAAAGATGAATGTCACGACATACCCGGTAAAACTTACATGTATTCAGCCAGATGGAATGGTGGTTATTATGTGATTTTATATGACGGATCTTCTAATGTTTCGTCTAGCTCTGGCCAAGAGGCTTATAATGATGGATTCGAGGTATATTCCTTAAAAGATTCGAAACTAACTTATATATCGAATTTTTTCTATGAAAGTTCAATCGATAGTTTTTTTCGATCAATTGTAGCTCATAACAGTTTAGTGATATGTGCTTCAAAAGAGTGCAGTTTTTTCAGATCAGATGGCTCTACAAGCCGTTTCAGTACTTTAGAGGTAGGTCAAAACCTTTTGGTGACTGGCTTACAGTTATCTGAAACTTTGGATGGTTTTCGTGTTTTTTTAAAAGAATCTGCTCTTCAAGAAAAAGCAGGTGAATTAGAGACGCTTGAATATAAGGCATTTTCAGTTATTTTAGACAAATTTTTTATTATTCAATCTACAAATGAACTTTCAACTAAAAACTTGCTTACACACATTTTTAACGAAGTTAGAGCTATTAAGCAGCCTTTTTTTCTACGTCAAGATAATAAAGAAGGTCGTATCACATGGGGGCAACATTATGTTATCGATTGGTACCTCCTTTCCCAAAAACATGGTCGACTTTCGGAATCTCGACGAAGGTTGCTGGAGTCGAATTTCCAATTCTACTTTGAACAGGACCTCATCAAGCTTTTGATGTCTAGGCGTTACTCTGTGTGGAGGCAGGATGGTTTGTTTCTTTTACATATATCGAGACTCAGTCAACTCGTTGAGAGTTATACCGGGATGAAAAATAATAGTTTTAATCCCCAGTTAGTGAATCAGATCAATGATATCATAAAAACCTCACTTGATTTTGGATCGAATGAAACGGTAGAAGTTTTACGCCCTCATTTTTTTGATGTTTTAAACGAAACGAGAGATTATCTCAAATTTTCGGATAACGGTATATTCTGGGCTGATGGAGCCAATGTACCTGTTAACTATGTTAGCGACTACGTTATTGCTTTGATTGGCCAAGATGACCAGGCTCAGATGGATTTAGCTGAATCGATGTTATCCACACACATTGACCTTATTGGTTTTCCAATTGAACCCTCATGGCTCTATTGGTATGGTGATGGTCTAAACGGCTGGACAGATGGGTCTGTCACCACACCCGTTTATGATGGTGACAAATATGGTTATGCTGCACATATTTCCTATAGATCTGCGGACGCCGCGGCATTTTTAAAATATTGTCAAGTGCTTCCAAGGTACACAAAAAATTTCGATTGCAGTCTTGTCCGCGAGCAACTCCATGAACTTATTTTGTTAGGCAACCTAGAACCTTATTTACTCAATTTTTTTGATGATAAAGAAGACGAATTAAGCCCTAATGTAATATCAAAATTTAGTCAGCTTAGCTACCTTAGTGACTTAAGAAACCTGATATTTTTGCAATTACACTATTAGTATTTATGGTTTAGCTGTATGTCTGTAAAGACTAACTAACTCAAACATACTAACGTTTTTCAATAAGCTTTGGGCATATTTTTAAACACCCCCTAGATTAGTTCCTTTTGATCTTATTTTAGAGGCTTGTATTTCTAGCTTCGTCTTGCTTTTTTATTTTTAGTTTGTCAGTATTTATGGATGCTTGTGAGCTAAAATTTATGATCATAAACTATAAAACACAGCCTAGGGCTATGTTTGACGGAGTTGTTGAAACGCTAGGCTGCGCATTTCGAGATCAATCTTTTGCTTTGGTGAGAGACTGTTAACAGATTGTTTTAGTTGATTAAATTCTGCAGCTTTCATGATACATATACCTGTTTTTATAACCAGTACTGGTATTATATGCAGTTTCAACAAGTCTATCAAACATAGCCCAGCCTAGAGTTAATAACAGATTTAGTGGTGAAGTGTTAGGTCATTATAACTGGTAGATACATGCAATAACAAAGTGACTGAATTTCAAAATATGGCAGTAGTTGCTCTATTATTTAAATTTCCTGTGGAGGTTTGTCTTTCATATACTGCAATTTTTCTAGTAATAGTAGGGTCAAATAGAGAGACTACTTCAAAAACTTTACCTTAGCCACCACCTGCGAGTTTATATGAATATTTGGTACCTTTGTAAGTATGTATGCCGACCTGGGAGCGGCTATGTTGGGATGAGAGGCTTTTATTTGATGCAGGAGCTTGCTGAAAAAAAATGCAATGTCGACTTGATAACGTCGACATCTAGCACTTTTTTGACAGGTGAAAGCCAGGTTGGTTGTGATGTAATATCACCTAATTTTACTTATCATCAAATCGCTGGACTTCAGTATGGAACTGCCAACTCATTTTTTCGTTTGCTTTCCTGGCTGGAGTTTGAGGCTAAATTCCTTTTCTTAAATAAAAAACGACTACGCAAGCCAGATATAGTAATTGTTTCCAGCCTTTCTATTTTATCGATCATTAATGGCTACATTTGGAGTAGAGTATATAAAGCCAAACTCGTTTTTGAAATCAGGGATATATGGCCTTTGACGCTTACTGAGGAAGGAGGCTTTTCAAGAAAAAACCCATTTATTCTCCTATTGGCTATTTTGGAACGATGGGGCTACAGCGTAAGTGACTTAATTGTCGGAACAATGCCCAACTTGAAGGAACACGTTCTGGAGGTAAGTGTTGGAAATGAGGAAAAAGTAGTTTGCATTCCCTTTGGTTATCCAGATAATCAAATTAATGAGCACTTTAGGAGTGACTTCTCTATAGAGTCTGGTAACTCTAATTTTGTATTAGGTTATGTTGGCACAGTAGGTTCTACAAATGCTCTGGCGACTCTTTTTTTTGCGTTAAACAAAATTAACTTGGTTGAAGCTAATATAGAGGTACATATCGTCGGTGATGGGCCACTTCTCCATCACTATAAGCAAAAATACCAGAATGTAAAAAACCTCTACTTTATGGGGCAGGTTGACAAGCGAGATGTTGCGAAGGTTATCAGTACCTTCGATGCACTATATTTTTCTACCCATAAGTCAAAAGTCTGGGAATTTGGGCAGTCTTTAAACAAATTGGTCGACTACATGCTATCTGGAAAACCAATTATAGCGTCATACTCTGGCTTCCAATCTATGATCAATGAAGCAGGTTGCGGTTGGTTTTTAGAGGCGGAGGATTCGAATGGTTTGATCGAAAAAATTATGGAGATATCAAAAATGGAGCGTAAAGATTTGGCCGGCATGGGGTCTCAAGGGCGCAGCTGGATCTTAAATAATCGAAAGTATTCGGTGTTAGCGAATTCGTACCAAAGTTATTTATGCGCAATTGATTAAATGCAATCTAATTTTTCATAGCGAACGCGTTAATCAATGGCAGAACCACATTAAGTTTTGAAAGGCCTTTGAATTGTATTTTTTCAGAGTTTGAGTTTCTAAAATATTTTCATAATAAATTGTTCATTTGCGATATGGGGTTTAAGTGAAGCGACTATTTGATTTAACACTTATTTTATTAAGTTTGCCTCTACTACTGCCGCTGTACTTAATGGTAGCGTGGTTGGTGCGATCTAAATTAGGTGCGCCCATTTTGTTTAGGCAGATTCGACCCGGTAAACATGCAAAGCAGTTTGAGATGATTAAGTTTCGTACTATGACCGATGAGCGAGATGCCAATGGTGAGCTATTGCCAGATTCCGTGCGCTTAACCAAGTTTGGACATTTTTTGCGTTCATCTAGCTTAGATGAATTGCCCGAGTTATGGAATGTGGTCAAGGGAGATATGTCTTTGGTTGGACCGCGTCCATTGTTAATGGAATATGTTTCCTTGTATTCACCAGAGCAAGCACGTCGACATGTGATGCGTCCAGGGGTTTCTGGTTGGGCGCAAGTAAATGGTCGTAACGCGATTAGTTGGGAAGAGAAGTTTAAGCTGGATGTTTGGTATGTAGATAATCGCTCGTTTTGGCTAGACATAAAAGTGATCTGCCTTACGCTTAAAAAAGTTATAGTTCGTGATGGTATTTCGGCTGATGGTGAGGCTACTATGAGTAAGTTTACTGGGACTATTCAATGAAGCGTTTAGCAATTTTGGGTTCAAGTGGTCATGGAAAGGTCGTGGCAGATATAGCTGAATGTTGTGGCTGGGAGGAAGTAGTCTTTTTTGATGATGCATTTCCTCAAAAAACAATGCTAGAAGGTTGGCCAGTTGTAGGCAATACTCAAGCTTTTATATCCTCTATGAATGACTACGATGGCTGTATTGTAGCGATTGGCAATAATATAACCCGACTAGATAAAACCAGATATTTAATTTCATCAGGGGCCCCTATTATTTCTTTGATTCACCCAACTTCCGTTGTAAGTAAATATAGTTCAATTGAACTGGGTTCGGTCGTAATGGCTAATGCGGTTATAAATGCTTTCTCAAAAATTGGCTTGGCTTGCATCGTAAATACCTCTGCAACTATAGATCATGATTGTGAACTGATGGATGGTGTACATGTCAGCCCTGGAGCTAATTTAGCAGGTTCAGTCAAGGTTAATGAATGTGCGTGGATTGGTATAGGAACTTCTGTAAATCAATGCTTATCAATTGGTAAGAATGTTATTATTGGAGCTGGCTCTGCATTGATTAATGATATACCGGACAATGTAGTAGCTGTTGGGATTCCATCAAAAGTAATTAAAAGGTTCTAAATGTTAAACAACCCATTTTCTCCATGGCCTTCCTATACCGAAGATGAAGCAAATGCTATTCACAAGACCTTATTGTCTAATAAGGTAAATTACTGGACTGGCAATGAATGCAGAACGTTTGAAAACGAGTTTGCCACTTGGTGTCACACTGAGTACGCTGTTGCTGTGATGAATGGCACTGTGGCTTTGGATTTAGCATTCAAAGCTTTAGATATTTGTGTCGGCGATGAAGTCATTGTGACATCTCGTACCTTTTTAGCGTCTGTATCGTCAATTGTGAATGTGGGTGCGGTTCCTATCTTTGCCGATGTTTCTAAAGATTCTCAAAATATCACCCCAGAATCTGTTCGTGAAAAGATTAGCTCTAAAACAAAAGCAATACTTTGTGTGCATTTAGCAGGATGGCCATGCGAAATGGATGGGATGATGGCTTTAGCAAATGAGTTTAATTTATTTGTAGTTGAAGATTGTGCTCAGGCACATGGCGCTAAATACAAGGGTAAGACTGTGGGGTCGATTGGGCACATTGGCTGTTGGAGTTTTTGCCAAGATAAAATAATGACTACTGGTGGTGAGGGCGGCATGGTGACTACTAATGACCGCGAATTATGGTCAAAAATGTGGTCCTATAAAGATCACGGGAAGTCTTGGGAATCAATCTATGGGCGAGAGCATGCTCCAGGGTTTCGTTGGTTACATGATTCCTTTGGAACCAACTGGCGTATAACTGAAATGCAAGCGGCAATTGGTCGTATTCAATTAAAACGTATGCAAAATTGGACGGCCAAGCGTATAGGAAATGCCAATAAAATTTGGCAAACAGCTAAAAACCTACCTGGCTTACGTGTTCCTATCCTTCCTGAACATATAGACCATGCAGGTTATAAGGCGTATGTGTTTGTTGATGTTGATGCGTTAAATGTAGATTGGAATCGTGACCGAATAATGGAAGAGATTAACCGTCAAGGTGTGCCTTGCTATTCAGGGTCATGCTCGGAAGTCTATTTAGAACATGCTTTTGACGATACCTCTTTTCGCCCTGAAAAACGATTGCCAAACGCCCAAGAGCTTGCAGAGACATCTTTGATGTTTTTGGTGCATCCAACATTGACGCTTGAAGAAATCGATAAGACTTGTAGAGTTATCACATGCGTACTGAACGAAGCACAAAAGTAGACGAATAACGTATGCACAATATTTTCAAGCACATCCTTGCGATACCCCGCCCAGCAAAACGCATCATCCTCATTGCTGCAGATTCTGTATTGCTCGTAGGCGCTCTTTGGCTATCGTTTTCACTACGCTTAGATAATTGGTACTGGCCCCGTGGGGGCGTGAATAATCCAATAGTGCTATTGGTGTTGTTTGCACCAATGTTTGCCGTGCCTGTGTTTGCTCATTTTGGGCTTTATAGAGCTATTATACGGTACTTAGGCATGAGGGCTGTATGGTCTATTGTGAAGGCAGTTATGGTGTATGCAGCATTGTGGGGGTTGGTTGTTTTTTTAAGCGGTGTTGAGGGGGTTCCGCGGTCTGTTGTGCCCATCAATGCCATGGTGGCTGTGCTGGTTGTTGGTGGGTCTCGTATGTTTGCGCGTTGGTTACTGCGTAAGATTGAAGATTCATTTCGTATAAAGCATGCAAAGAAAGACGCTGGTGCCGACGCAGTCAAACACTACCAATCACGAATGGTCATTTTTGGTGCGGGTGAAGCAGGCCGACAATTGGCCATTGGTTTGGGGCAAAGTCGTGAATGTATCTTGCTGGCTTTTGTAGATGATGGCACTGAGCTACAGGGGCGGGACTTGATGGGTGTGCCCATTATATCTCAAGAAAAATTACCAAATTTTGTGGCTAGTCATCAGGTGGATGACATATTGCTTGCAATGCCATCCATTACCCGCAAGCAACGTAGCGTGATTATAGAACACTTGCGGCCCTTGAATGTACGCATTCGTACATTGCCTGGGTTGATTGCTATGGCCCAAGGCAAAGCTGATTATGCAGATCTACACGATTTGGATATCAATGATTTGTTAGCACGGGAGCCTGCAGAACCAGACGAAGTAATGCTACAACAGCAAGTTACGGGTAAAACCGTTATGGTGACTGGCGCAGGTGGCAGTATTGGTAGCGAGCTGTGTAGGCAAATATTGCAGCGTAAGCCAAAGGTGTTGTTATTATTTGAGCTAAGCGAATTTTCGCTCTATACCTTACACAACGAACTGATAGATACTCTTCATCACCTTACTAATGAGAAACGTAATCACGGTGCTGTTGGGCTAGTGCCCACTATAATACCGTTGCTTGGTTCGGTGGCGGATGAAAGCCGTGTAAGCGATATTATCCTCACTTGGAAGCCGAATATTATTTACCATGCCGCTGCGGTAAAGCATGTGCCTATTGTTGAACACAATATAGCCGAATGTGTAAAAAATAATGTGTTAGGTACGTTGGTGATGGCCAAGGTGGCTATAGAGCGGCAGGTAGAGCGGTTTATATTGATTAGTACTGACAAGGCGGTTAACCCTACCAATGCCATGGGGGCTAGTAAGCGGTGCTGTGAGCTGATTCTACAAGCCTTGGCAGCGGAACAAAATCCTTCATTCGAACCTATGTGGGATGGCAAGCCTTCTGAACAAGTTCTTCGTACTACTCAATTGGCAATGGTTCGTTTTGGCAATGTGTTGGGTTCTTCTGGTTCTGTGGTGCCTTACTTTAGGCAACAAATTGCCCAAGGCGGGCCAATTACCTTAACTCATCAGGATATCATCCGTTATTTCATGACCATTCCCGAAGCTGCTCAGCTAGTGATGCAAACCGGTGCTATGGCAGGCGGTCCTAGCAAAGGAATTGGCGCTGGAATAAGTGCTGACATAAGTGGTGGGGATGGTAGGGTTAGTAGTGAAGCCGAAGTGTATGTGCTAGATATGGGTGAGCCGGTTAAAATAATTGACCTAGCACACAGGATGGTTGAACTTTCTGGTTTTAGAGTGAAAGATGAAAACACACCAGAAGGCGACATTGCTATTGAAGTGGTTGGCTTGCGCCCAGGTGAAAAGCTGTATGAGGAGCTTCTGATAGGTAATAACCCTCAAGCCACTCAACATCCGCGCATTATGAAAGCTAATGAAAAGTTTTTACCATGGAGTGAGCTACAACCCATGATCACCATCTTGCGTATTGCAGCTGTGAATAGTGATGTGATGATGATACGTAGTATGTTGCAACAGTTGGTGCCTGAATATCAACCTGATGAAAAAGTAGTTGATTGGGTGTATAGGGAGCAGATTTCTGAAGCAGAGAAGTTGGGATGTTGAAAGTAGTGGTGCATTCGTATTTTGATATGTTCACCTATAAAGCCATGGGTGGTGCAGCGTTTGTACTAAGCTATGCCGTATTGCTGTCTTTCTTTCCAGAGTTTGATTTGGTGGGTGCTAGTTTAATTGCTATGCTTGTTGGCAGCCTCTGCTGGCTAATGTTGTCTTACCTGGTCACCCGAATGAACGGGTTGTGCATTGAATTTCGCTACTCAAAAAGTAGGCCTGGTTTATCTGAAATGACGTTGTGGCGAGGATTAAAAAAGCTGGGACATGTAAAAATTGATATGTCTCTTGATGGTTCGAGTAAGCCTAAGATGAATGATGTGCAAGTTGTTAGCCATCTGAAGTGTTTTTTTGAGAGCTACAGAAGTACTTTGAGTTCATCGAAGGTTCTGCACTTTGTGGGTTGTCAAAAAGATGATGCGGATAGGATTTGCAGAGTGATTGCGAAAATTGCAACTGCAGATTAGTTAAACTCGCTATGTACTGCATGCTGAATGCCCACAACTAATGCTAGTGTCTCGGTAATTTGAGCGCAAAATAAGTATTGGAACATGTTAAGATTCAAGTCTTGTGTAATCCTCAGTTTGCTGTCGTCTGACAGGGATATTGGGTTTGTTCTGGCCGTAAGTCTTGAGGAGGGTTTAGCCCGAACACTTCGTTATGGATTTATGGAAAATAACTCGGACAATCGTATTTTTGAAACTGAGGAGCTGGCTTAATAGGCCCAATTTCTTAGGTATTTCATGGCAGTCGAATCTGTTTGCCAACCCCCTCTGAGCATTATCCTTTCAAGCGTCTCACCTTGTTCTAATAGATCAAGTGCTGCGCCCACTCTAAATGAATGGCCGCTGAGCGGTTGTTCATCGGAATCCATCTTTAGGTCCTTTTGCAGTGCTTTTAATAGGGTGCTTATGCTTGCTGGGTTTAGATTCTTACCGATATACCCATGCTTACTAATAGATCTTAAAATATAGCTTTCATCGTTAACGATACTCTTCCATTTTTCTAATAAGTCGAAGAGTTCTTGGCTGATGGGTAAAATCTTCCCAGCGCCGAATTGATCCGTTTTTGAGAAATTCAGCCTTATAGCAGGCTTGCCACTCGGTGCTTGGCAGATGTCCTGAAATTTAAAGGCACAGAGTTCTGACCGGCGTCGCATCGTTTCGTAGCCAAGCCTAAGAAGGGCTTCATTTCTTAAACCCCTGGCGCTGTTATTGCAGTTGTTAAGTAGCTGATTGAGTAGTGGCTTGGTGAGGGGCGTAGCCTGCTGTTGAGCTCGCCCAATTTTGCGGTGCATGCGTTTTATGGCCAGTATCACCTCTGGCTGTTTGGTGGGGTCGTTGTGTTTGGAGAGCTTTAGTACTGTGCCCAAGCTATTTATTCTTCGCCTGATAGTTGCACTTTTCCTTATGGTGGCAAGGTAGTCAACATACTGCGCCATGCCATCGGCAGTTGCCGGTATTGAATGTATATTATTGTGTGCGCACCAGGTCTGGTATTGAATAAAGTCCGACCTATAGGCCCTTATGGTATTTTTGGCAAAGGCGCCGTTAAATTTGGCTAAGATGCTGTCAATCATGATATTCTCCTTGGATAGGATTATATAAACATATAGTGGTATTAATAATACCATAAATGGTATTTAAATGATATCTTCAAATCAGATTAGAGCAGCTCGAGCCCTTTTAGGTTGGAGTGGTACCGATCTTGCTAATCGCAGTGGGGTTGGTATAACGACCCTTCGTCGTTATGAATTGCAGGATGGCATACCTTCTGCCAACACCAATGTATTAATGTCTATCAAAATGACGTTTGAGGGGGCTGGCATCGAATTCACGGGTGACCCGTTAGTTGGCCCTGGCGTTACCCTTCACCTAAAACGCGATACCTAAATGGCCTTTAATGCTTAGTCTCAACCAGTCTTTATTCCCACAACGGAGGTGTATATATTGAATGATGCAGTCGAATCCCTGACCTCGTTGCTATCCAGTCCTAGAATTTTGCCCAATGAGTCTGAGGCGGAATTTCAATCCAGCCTGCAAGGCTTGCTCTCTGAATTAGACAATCCCTCTCCTCTTAATGTGGCGCTAGTCACCCAGCTCAATGAATGCCTGTGGTGGATTAAGCGGCATACGGTGGATAAAGAGCTCTTGCTGCATGAGTCCATGGCCCGAATATTATCCAGAGCTGGCAGTTATTCAGAGGTGTATGATAATCGTCTGGCCTCCATCGCCCTTGAGGGTTTTCTTGCGGGTCATGCCAGTCAGGCGGATAAGCAATGGATTGAGGAACTATTGGAGCGCGCTAAGTTAACCGTGCC
>ENA-OSET01001773-OSET01001773.1-sediment-metagenome-genome-assembly--contig:-NODE-1773-length-21811-cov-5.054983_pt1 | contig 21811 bp, 21 predicted proteins | sample MGYA00237882_ERZ534229 | MGnify/ENA primary metagenome ERZ534229 (study PRJEB26408, sample SAMN06266212) | sediment metagenome | isolation source: Hudson Canyon methane seep mesocosm | place... | reverse complement strand
AATGCCCAGCTGTTTTCTTCAACTGCTCATCCATCGTAATCACAGGTTTCCAGCCCAATAAATCACGCGCTTTAGAGCTATCCACCTGCAATGAACCAAACAAACGATTAGCCACATCTCCTTTCCCTATCAACTTAGCTGCCAAGGTCATTAAGCTTACAGGGATAGGTAATAACAAGGGGTTTTTATCAAAAGCACGAGCTACTTTGCGTAATAATTCAGTCGTTGAAACATCTTCACCATCAGAAATCAAAAATACCTCATTGGCCGCTTTAGGGTGAGCTATACAATGAATAATAAAACTCACCAGATTATCTAATGCCACCAATGAGCGCTGATTATGAATAGCTCCAAAAGGTAAAGGAATGCCTTTTTTCATCCATTTAAGTAAACTAGAAAAGTTACCTTTAACACCTGAACCATACACCAGCGTTGGGCGAATAATAACGACCTCCATGCCCGTCTCTTTTGCCAACGCCAGTAAACCTTGCTCAGCTTCATATTTAGACAAACCATAAGGGTCTGTTGGCACAAACAGGTCATCCTCACTAAAACAGCCTGTTACCCCCTCCCCCTCAGGGAGAGGGCTGGGGTGAGGGTAGGTTAATTCACCGTTAACCTTAATCGAACTAATGAAAACAAAGCGCTTAACCCCAGCCTCTGCCGCTTGCCTAGCTAATTCCAGCGTTGCAGCCGTATTCACCTTACGAAACTCAGCCAAAGGATCTGCCACATCATCATGCATAATGTGAGCACGCCCTGCGACATGAATAACAACCTCTATATTTTTCAATATAGACTGCCAATCTCGTAGATCCGTTAAATCAGCGACTCTAATCTTTGTCGCCTCATCGGGCAAAAGAGAGTTTTCACGGCGCACTAAAGCAGAAACAAAAAAATGCTGCTCTATCAAGTTGCAAACCAATGCTCGGCCAACAAAGCCAGTTGCCCCCGTCACCAGAACTCTTTGACTCTTAACCACCTTTAACTCCCTCTAATTCTTGATAGCAAAATAGATGGGGGCTTACTAATACTACTATCAAGCTGACTGACCCCTTGATTCAGACCCCTTGATTCAAGTCACCGATTTCAACCTGCTCTTCCAGACCAGCCCCCCCAGATAAAGTCAAAGACAGTTTTCGAACTGTCGCAATCACCTCAACTCCTTCACGCAACAGAGCCTCTATCACCTTACGTCCAACAAACCCTGTCGAGCCCGTTACTAAAATCTTATCCATAAAACAATTTCTTCTAAAACCTAATATATATATCTAAAAAGGGAGTACGAATTTAAATATCAAACCGCAAAGATACTGCTAAACTTTTCCTTTATCACCAACCAAATAAAGGCAGAATTAGTATACAGATTACGCTTAAACATTCTCTTTGGCTCTTGTAGAAAGCGATGGAACCACTCCAAGCCAGCCTTTTGCATCCATAAAGGTGCTCGTTTTATTTCCCCAGAAACTACATCAAAACTTCCACCAACGCCCATAATAAATGGCGTGTTAAGAATAGTCTTATACTTGTTTAGGAACTTTTCTTTTACAGGGCTACTAATCGCGACAAAAAGAATATGCGAACCACTCTCAGCAATTTTTTTTGCAATCCCCTCCTCCTCCTCATGTGAAAAATATCCATTTCGATACCCTCCAATGAGATCAGGCGAATATTCTTGGGAATACCTAGCAACAACGGATCTAACAACCTCCTCTTTGGCTCCCAAAAAGAATACCTTATACCCTTTCTCAGATGACAACCTAATCAAATTTTCCATAAGGTCAATCCCCGTTACACGCTCAGGCAAAGGAGAACCTAAGATATGACTTGCCCAAACCACCGACTGGCCATCAGGGTTAATAATATCGCAATTAATAACAGAATCTTTAAGCTCAGCATCTTTGCGCATATTAACAAGCTTGGCAGCATTAACCACCACATGATGAATGCGGGAGTTATTTACAATAGAGTCATTAATCATCTCAACGGTTTCTTTCATCGTTAAGGTGTTTATAGGACAACCCAACAATTCAATTCTATTTTTCATATTTTACCTTTAAAATCTTAGAAACATTTACTCAACGTTCTGAGCTCAGCAACAAATAAAGTCTTTGAAGTAACTTTTCACTCACTTTTCTGGAGTCATACTCTTGAGCCGTTACCTGAGCATTTCTGCTATAAACGTTAAGACCACTCTCATCTAATTGTATAAACTTATTAATTACACTAGCAAGCTCTGTATGATTACCAGGTTCAAAAAGCTCACCATTATAGCCACTTTTAATATAACCTTTTAGCCCGCCAATATCTGCCCCGATAACAGGCACTCCACAAGCCATTGCCTCAAGCCCCACAAGCCCTAAGCTTTCCGGAAGCCGAGTAGGAAATACAAAGAGATCCATTTGATTAATAAAGTTAGGCAAATCCTTTTGCGAAATTAAACCAAAATAATTGACAACTTTGTCCAAACCCAACTTTTTAATGTTTTCAACAAATTGTGCTTCTTGAGCACCACCACCAATCATTATCAGTTTAATATTGATACTGTTTTGTTTAACAAGAACATTAACAGCATTAAGCAGCACGTCCCACCCTTTACCTTCATCTATCCGAGAAATATAGCCCAAAGTAAAAACATTTTTTTTTCTTCGGTTAGTCGGTGATTTAAATAGTGATGTATTGATACCGCCCGAAGGAGAGATAAAGATATTTTCTTTAGGAATGGAAAATCGCTGCGTAACAATGTCTTCAAAATAACTAGATGGAACAACAACAAGAGCAGATTTTTTAACAATAGGTTCAACAAACTTTTGTATTAATCTTCCCAGTTTTGAAGCCGTAAATACATCTCCTCCATGCGCATTAATCACCAAAGGTTTCTGTAAACCCCATTGAATCGGCACCAAAGGCAAAAGAGAATGCCCTATGTAATGAACATAAATCAAGTCAAACTCTTTTGTAATTAAATTCCTATAAACATCAAAAAAGAATCTTATGTATTTGAATAACTTATAAAATTTTGACCTACTTCTGCCTTCTATAATGGCTTTATGGACAGTAAAACCATTTAATATAAAACTTTCTTCAAAATTTTTAATAAAAACACCGTAACTTGGATGAGATGCTGATGGGTACATATTAGAGATAAGGAGAATCTTCATAGTGTAAACTCTGGCCACACGTTCATTGATCCATACATCTTTTGTAATTCAGTTTCTTTATCATACCTTCGAGCTCTTGAGACATATCATAATGAAAATTTAACTCACGAAGTGCGAGCACTTTTTTTGAGTGAGTCTTAAACTTTAACTTTATTTTTTCAATACCATCAAAATATAAAGGCAATGCAAATAGATGAACCAATGCTATATGATGCTTAGAGGCATGGCGCTGTACACCCAAAAGTTTTTTAGAAACAACTTGGTAGCTGTTCTCCTCAAAAATTTCTATATCAAACTCAGATTCATCAATCGATCCTTTCGTTGATATGAGAACAAATTCATATAAACCATCTACTGGACGAATAAACTTAACCTCCAGCTCAACGGGAAATTTATAGGAACTCCAATAAGTACCATAAGTCCAGTTTGCATCATAAAGATTCTCTACGCCGTGACTTTTAGAATCAATGGTACTAGAGGCCGTAATAGACTTGTATTTAGGTTGAATTCCATATTTTGAAACATCACCAAAATCATATTGCAAAAATTTATGCGCCCAGCTTTTAAAAGAGTTATTGTCAGTTACTGTATACAACCAAATTAATTGTGCGATGTGCAAATCATGATATTTACCCCCCGTTTTTGAAGCAATATTATGTTGGTTAGCATTAGGTGATCCGCTATAAAAAGAGTTGAACCCTGCATCAAATGATCCCAGATGACTATTAAGTGAATGAATGCCTTGATCAAAAAGTTGTTTAGCATCATTATCTTTTGTAAAACAAAAATAATCATACAACCCAGCGAGCGCAAAAATAAAGCCGTTTAAAACATGCTTTTCGGGAACGGTCGGATATTCATCATACCAAACACTAGTCCCCCAATTACTTCTGACACCACCATCTACAACACTCACCTTAAAAGATACAAGTACTTTTTTTGCAATATTTAAATACACCTCGTCACCTGTTAAAGCATAAGCCTCAATCATTACTGATAATCCAAAGCCTTGCGACATTGCGGACATCCAGCGATCAGGTAACTGATAGGATGAACCTTCAAGCGAATCATTAGTTAACCAACCTCCCCAAGAGCCATAGTCAGTAAAATTATTTTTTAACCAGTAGGCTAATTTTAGAAATTCGTTTTTACTTGAAGCGTTGCTTGTTTCAATATAATTAGAATAATAATGCAACGCTACTTGAGAAATAGTAATTGGATAATAAATTTTTCGTCCTTGAAAATTTAAAATGGGAATACCATCTCCATCCTTATTTTTTGACATTTTGCTATATTTCTCAATATTAGCCGACACCAAAGGGTACGGTTGAGGCAATACTTTATCTTGTGCAAAGACTGTTTTAAAACCAAAAAAAATCACAATCAACAAGTTTACTTGTAAATATTTCATAACACCTATTCAATTTCTTTATACTGACTAAAAGCAACCAAAGCAGCAATAAGAAAACCGGCGGTACCCGAACTAAAAATATGTCCAGAAGTTAAGCTTAAAGCCACAAGCAATAGTGCCATAAATACTACATATAACGCATAGGGATTTCGCAATTTGAAGCGCATGGCTTTATAAAGCACATAGCCAATAAAACCATAACAAAAAAACACCCCAAAAAGACCATAACTAAGCAAAAAATCAACAAAATCAATCTCGACTAATTTATTTGCAGAAACATAATGAAACCAAGATTGCCCCGCCCCAAACAATAATTCCAGCACGGAGTAATGAGTACTATAGGCACCTAATGCTTCGACAGCCCAAACATTTCGATGACTTAGTAGGAATGTAATTAAATCAACTTTGTCATAAAAATAACTGAGTCGCTCTATTAGATTTGATTTAAAAAGCACATAATATAAGACAGTTGAACCAACCAATGACAATAAAATTAAAATTGCAAGCGAATAATAGAACGCCTTTTTGGGGATTTTAAAGCTATGACTACCATTTATCACTTTTATACCTAAAAAAACTATGATAATTAAAAATGATGCCAGCACAGAAACTTTGGAGGTTATTAATGCACTTGAAGTAAGCATTACAAAACCAACGATAAAAAAATTAATATATTTATTTTCCACTAACAACTTCATTTGTAATATTGCACCGCTTAATATTAAAGCCGCGCTTAATTCATTCCCCGCATAGATGAAACCTCGCGTTCCAATCCCGTTTCCGTCAATAGAAGAATACATTGGATAACCAAGGCCCAAAGCACCAAGAAAAGTGTTTACTAATAAAAAACAAAAAGCTATTTTTACAATTAAAAATACCTTCTCCGTCAAATTTATTTTAATTAGTTCACTAAAAAAATGATAAAAAAACACTGTCGCCAGAAATTTCATAATCCACCCAAGCCCCTTCAACGCGGCACCAATATCCTCCAACATCAACGCATGAAAAGACCAATAAAACCCGAAAATAAATGTTAGTGATAATACATAAAATGCTTTGTTATTTCGTAACATAAAGACCAGCACCAACATCAACACAAAGAGTTTGTATGGTACAGAAATGGATGGAAAATTGTGCCTTAACAGTAGCCCATTAACCATATCTATGGGAATAAAGCCAAAAAACATAATCACAATAATGCGTACTAGCAATACACCCGAGAAATCTAAGGGGCACCGCTTAAATACTAGCAATTGATTCATGCAACTCCCTCCTTATTTAATCTGTTTGCAATAAACTGCAGCAGGATTTGGATTTTTTATATTTTCAAATAAACTACTGAATATAGAGAATATCATTAAGACTTAACCTTGGTGATTCAGCAACTAATAATTCATCAGGAATATTACCTATAGCAATTAAGGTAACAATAACATGAGAAGCAGGTATACCAGCGACCTTCTTAATTTCCATATCTAAATCAGCTGTTACCGACCAATTCAAAAAACATGAACCTATCCCTAGCGATTGAAGGGCATATACAAAACTCATTGCCATAAGCCCTCCATCTACATAAGCTTGATTACGCTCACCAGTACCTATGAAGCATTGCAAATCTGAAGTTACCGCAACAATATGACTAGCCAAGTGACCGAAACCACGATTCCCGTTTTGCAAAGCCAATATTTGTTTTTTTTGTTCCTCTCCCCCGTATACAAAAATACTAGTTGTTTGCCTATTACAAACAGATGGAGTTTTTTTAGCAATATTCGCCGCCTCTCTTATAAGGCTTTCATCTACGGGTAATTTGCTAAACACCCTAATACTATGCCTGTTTTTTGCCAGTTGCTTAAAGCTTCCAGAACATTCTGATAAAATTTCTTTTCGCGTTATAGATACAGTTCCGCCCTCATGATTCAAAGATTGAGGAACTAACTTCTTCAAATCATCTAAAGCTTCATCTAAAAAACTCAACCTAACGCCATGCTCCAAATTAAATGATTGGTATTCACTCAATGAATTTATGGTAGCCCATACAGTACTATCTGCACCATAATTAGTTATATATCGATTTAATAGCTTAAGAGTCTTTACTATTACAGGCTGTCCAAACCCTGACCTCGTGTCATAAAGAGACAAACCCTTCTCAATAATATGAAAATTTTTATTAAGCATCGATCTAAGCTTAACTTTATTTAATAGTCCTATAAATGTCGAGGAGTAACGCGCATACCTATATGAATCATATAGGTAATTCAAAGGATATATTACTAATTGCCTACAAAGCTTGAGCACATCTATCAGAGACCCCGATATGTTTTTCTTTAAAAAGTTTTTTATTTTCTTGTAAATATCCATACTCAATTCTAATTTTTTAATAAAATCACTGTAAAATCTCTTATTTTAAAATCAATACAACAAGCTCAACTACAGCTATGTTTCAACCTCTGAATGAATACTTCATGCTCTTTTTTTATTTTCTCATTAGAGGATTGAAGCCCATTAGATATTTCTTTTCGCTTGCTTATGATCTCCAGCATGAGGCTGTAAATTTGATCGATATTTTCATAATCTACACAAAATTTTTCCATCGCTATATTCTGCATATAACCTCTAATTTTATGCTGTGTATTAATAGTGACCGTAGGGATAAATGCGGCAGTAGCTAAGATTGCCACATGCATTCGTGTAGAAATAAATAATTCTAATTGAGACAATAACCCCGTATATTCATCAGGAAAATATGGCCTATTTTCCAATATTGCCACCTCAAACTGAAACGAAAGCCTTTCCTTCAGGTTAAGGCACAGCTCATAATCCACACTAATACCGTTACGTACATAATTTGAAGGCATGATTAAGATCTTATAGTCACTCGGACTTAATTTCTGTATCTGCTCTCCAACAACCAATACAAAGTCAATTTCCTGCCTCATTTCATGGTTTGGTGGCTTTGAAATTGTCACACCAATTACTTTCTTATCCCTATCATCGAAATAAGAATGAACATCAGCGTGACCAACCTCTTGTTGAATTGCCACATCGGGCATAAACATTATTTTATTATTGTCGAAATTTAAGTCCTGTAATGTTTGATATGATGGATTATCTCTTCCTGCATATAAAGTTGCATTTTTAAGGGCTAACTTTACAAGTACCCGTGTCCACTTCTTTTTAAGAGGCCCAACACTCTGAGGGAATAAAATGAATTTTTTTCCCTTTTTGATAGCCATCCAATAGGTAAAGAGCCAAAAAGGAAGTGCGGCAGAGTAGGTGTCACCAATTATTTCACCACCACAACTAATGCAGATATCACACGTATCAATTATCTCAATAGCTTTTTTTTGATCCTCCGTAAAAGTAAGTTTATTAGAAGATAACTGCAGTGTATTTTCGTTTATAATATGAATAATCATAAACACTGCTTGTTTCAGCGCCCAAATAACCTTGCCTCTTTTGCCTAGCCCAAACCAAAAACCCCCAAACATTGGGTTGTATAGATGTTTATAGCGAGCCTTGTTAGTTTCAATATCCATTGTGATAATGTGAAATTCACATTCGCCAAGCGCCTGCTTACAAAGCTTAATGGTATTTTCAAGAAGTGCACCATTACCCACATGTATAGTGCTATAAGTATCCATTAAAAGTATTTTCTTCACTTTAACCCTTCAAATGCAAGTGTCGTTCTAATTTGTTTAATGTTATCCACAAAAATCATTAAAGCCAAAGCAGCAACTAATAATTTAAGACCCATTTCTATTTTATAAAAAAACAAGAAGTAAGCACTTAGCAAAACGGTGCTCACTGAAAAAATTTCTTTTATTGTTATAAAGTTTGTGAAAATAATTTTTAGACTGCTAATTTTATACATGAGCACCAATACAAACTCAGTAACAATAGTAGCAACTAGCGCCCCATAAGCACTATATTCTGGAATAAGAACATAATTAAGTCCAATATTGATAAATACACAAGTAAGAGATGTAATAACCTTAATGGAGTTAAAACTAGATGCAGAAAGTAATGCCGTATAGGTGTACATAGAAAACCGAAAAACGATAATTATACTGAGCAATACGAGCATATTTGACGCACCAAAAAACTCACTACCAAAAGAGAAAGCAATAATCTCATGAGCAAACAACATTGTCATAATAGAAAAAAATAGTGATAGGTATATATTCATAGATTGAATTTTCAGTGTCAGCGTCCTAAGTCTTGTCATATCATTTGTATGTATGAGGTGCGATATTTTCGGATAATACTGTTTAAATAAAATATCAGCAAAAACCACAAGGGTCATATAAATCTTGATTGCTGCCGAATAGAGGCCTATTTCTTTAAACGGCACTCCCATCCACTTAAGCATAATGATATCAATCTGCACGAAAATAATCACGAGCAAGGCATGAAGCATATAACTCCATGAATTAAAAACATAGCGCTGTAAAAACTTTAAATCAAATAGCCTTAATGATGAAGCAAGATACTTAAACTTATAATGTTTTTTTATCGCAACAACCAGATAAACTAGTTTCGCTACAATAAAGGCCGAATACATCAGAACAAGATCATTTAAAGTAAAAACATTAAAAATAACTAATAGAATAAACGCCGATTTTTCAATGATTATTAAAATAGACTCATGATAATACAATCCATTTTTATAGAGTGATGAACGAAATATTGAAATAATAGATTCTAAATAAAATGATATCACAAGTATCACAACATAGGTGCTTTTCTGTGATACTAATGCACCTATGATTACCAATGTTGCAATGAGTGTTTTAAATATAAATATATTTTGAAATACTTTTAGTGATTCTTTTTTTGTAAATTCACGTATTTGGTAAAACTCTCCTCCCAAATTAAAAAGGACAAATACAATCGATGCGATTGCAAAGTAGTATGAAAATTGGCCAAAGCTTTCCTTGCCAAATTTTTGGGCCAAAAGCATAAAAAAGAAAAACATAATTCCTTTTTCAAAAAACTTTGAAGCTATGAGAATAAGAGTATTTTTCACTAAAGGACCTAACAATACTTGCTAAAAAAAGCTATTACAAAAGAGCTTACTGCTGACCGAAGAGCACAAATCAAAGGGGTCAAAACCAAAGAGGTCAGACTAGATTGGTATGCTTTTGCTCATTGTTAGCCTGGATTCTTCGTAAAAATACGGCCTTTTTTATGGCATAACGAGCCACCAACAACCAACACTATTACACCCAAATACCTTTTGCATCCACAATCAAACCCTGAACTATTTTTTCAGATTTGAACTGCGCATGATCAACCAACATGACATGAATATCCGCACTACTAAGTGCAGTTGCCATTGTGACTAATTCAACATTAGTCACTGAATTAGGTAATGAGTCGATATTAGGTTCAACTGCCTGAATACGTCCAGCATGCATCGCTGCAATCTGCTTAGTGATCCGTAAAGCTGGGCTTTCACGTAAATCATCGATATCAGCCTTAAACGCCAATCCATAGCAGGCAATAGTAACGTCTTTAGCCGTTTTAGTCAGATTTTCTTGTAAAAAATCAGCTAACGCGAGTTTCACTTTATTAATGACCCACTCAGGCTTACTATCGTTAACTAATCTAGCCGTATGAATTAATTTTGCTTGGTCAGGCGTTTTACTCACGATAAACCAAGGATCAACAGCAATACAATGACCACCAACGCCTGGGCCGGGTTGTAAAATATTAATACGAGGATGACGGTTAGCTAATGCGATCAACTCCCAAACATTGATATCCAACTTATCACAGATGATTGAAAGTTCATTTGCAAAAGCAATCTGTACGTCACGACAACTGTTCTCTGTTAACTTTGCCATTTCTGCGGTACGCGCATTGGTAATAACACAATCACCCTGCACAAAGGTTTTATACAGTTCAACTGAGCGCTGCGAGCATTGCTCAGACATACCACCGATTACACGGTCATTTTCCACAAGTTCTCTTACTACATGACCAGGCAATACCCGCTCTGGACAATGAGCAACATTGACATCGGTATTTTCATCAGCATTTTGTGGGAAAGATAAATCTGCACGAGCCTCTGCCAACCATAACGCAACTTGCTCCGTAGCTCCGACAGGAGAGGTAGATTCAAGAATAACTAAGTTGCCTTTTTTCAGTACGGGTGCAATGGCCTTACATGCTGATTCGATATAACTTAAATCTGGCTCTGGAACATCACCTTCTGCACAAGGTTTAAACGGTGTTGGCACTGCAATTAAAAAAGCATCTGCTGGCTCAGGCACTGTCACGGCTTTTAAATAACCTTCGGTTACAGCAGCCTGAACCAGACTATCGAGTTCAGGCTCAACGATATGAATTTTTCCTTGATTAATAGTATCAACGGCATACTGATTGACATCGACACCAATTACTTTTTTCTTACGTGAAGCAAACATGGCTGCTGTAGGCAGGCCGATATAACCTAAACCAATAACTGAAATTGTTTCAAATGACATTTTTAACCTATTTATTATTTTCTAAAATATTAAGAATTTTTCAAACCAAGAAATCAAGGAAATCAATGGCATAATCAATAATCAATGGAAAATCAATGGGGCCAGACTCTAATACCGCTTCCAAGAGCAAGCTAACTCATTAATATTACACAACTGCATACTCTCCCCGAGGTTTTGTCATCAACGGAAAAGCCTTGGGGCGTCTCTTCATAACTCTCGGCTGATTAGGGCGTTTACGTTTCCTCACTTCGGTATAAGCCATTGCTTTTAGTCACCGATAGAGCAGTTTTTCTAATACTTTACTGGTCATTGTTACGCATAAGCCCAAAAAGCTAGAAACCAAAGGGATCAGACTTTAATGCCGCTACCAGCCGACACCCAAATCAAAAAATCAAAGGAAAAATCAAAGGGGTCAGACTCGATTGATTTTGTGAGATACTTATTTTTCTCAATCAATTCTCTGCCTGTTTTTTAGAGTGGCATTCTTTTCTGTTGAGCTCGTCATTATCACTCCTTTGCCGCAACCTACTTTTAACTCCATAATTAATAAGACGTGAATAAATGGCTTCAATACTTTGTTTTTTATTGAATAGAATATTAATGACAATGCTCATTTCTTCTGGCTCATCTTCATAAGTATGCGATAAGGTGTTTCTAATTTTTCTTAGCTCTAACCATTGCTCTGTGCTTTCTAAAATATTAAGTTTTTCTAGTCTATTGAGTAAATCAATGAAGGATAGTTCTTCTACATCTTCTTCTAGCAAAATTAATATTAATTTAAATAGCCTTCTTCCGATGGTGTCTTGTAGCTTTGCAAAGCGAAATAAATATTGATCAATATGACTTATATCATCTTCACTCAGTGCATCATATTTCTCTTTATTTAATGGTAGTATTGCAGCTGCCTTTTTGTAGGCACTGTTCATTCTTAAAATGTGTTTATCACATTCATTAATGACCTGTTGTAACTTTATTTGATCAACACTCATAACTTAACCCCTGTTCTTATTGCTTCTTGCTCTATAAGTCTGCTCTTATCTTTAGCAATAACAACGTCTACCTTTTGCTCTCCAATGGCTAAACTCAGGCTCACTAAGAATTTAATCTTTTTACTGTATAGCTCTTCGACATCATTTTCCTTAGAAGGAATAATATACAGATCTATATCTCCTCCTTTTTTACTATCATCCACTCTTGAGCCAAACAAATAGACTTCTGAAGTTTCATCAAAACATTCATGCGCTATTTTAACGATTGCTTTTTTGTCTGCTTGCGTAATTCTCATAATAAGCGGTATTAGCAGGTATTAGGGCAGAGTCGATTGATTTCATTTTTTAGCCGGCCATCCTCAATATACCGACGACTAACCCACCCATAGCAATCAATACACCAAAGCTCCAACGCATTTGTAATTTTATTTCTTGATGTATATCCATAATGGCTTTACTTTGCATCAATGGGGGCAGACTCGCTTGAAAACAGATACATTACTTGCTTTCCAAAAGGCTCCGATTTTTCCTGCACTTATGCTACCTTCAAGTAGTCACTATTTTCGGCTTTTAACAAATCAGCACTGCGCTCGACAACAAAATAACCTTGTTTCAATAATTCGTCTTTCGTTTCTTCGTTAAAATAAAAAGAAGCCATCGCACCATAGAGTTTGTAATCCTTATAGATCGGAAACAGCTTTTTAAAATTGTTAAATTTACGCTCTAATTTACCAATATCCTCTAAATGAGCTTTATATTTAACTTCAATAATGGCAATAGCATTGCCATTCGTTAAAAATATATCGTATTCTTCCTGAAGCTGGCCACGATGCTTAGACATATTTTTGGTAACATCGTCAAAAGCCAAACTGCCTAAGTGGTTATCTTTAATTAAACTGTTATAAAAAAAATCTTCTGCCACATCACCTTGGTTAGTGCTAATTCCACCCAGCATTTTGGCTACTTTATCTAATTTTCTATCTGTTTCTTTTAGTTGGGCATCCGTTTCTTTCTGAGAAACTGCCAAACTTGCAACCAATGCTTTTAATTCATCGTCAGTCATTATTTTCACACAGGTTAATAATTTAAAGTATAGGCTGGACTATAAAGCAGCAAAGGGGCAGACTCTAATGCCGCTACCAGTCGAGTAACTCCACAGGTAGGAGGCTGTGAAAGTATTCAATATAATCCCCCTCCTTCTCAAGGAGGGGCTAGGGGAGGTTTTATATTTAATTAAAATATAAATAATATCAATGACCTATGTTTTTATAGATCCCCCCTTCTCAAGCATAGGTATCTACACAAGTCTTAAAGCCTTCTCCAGTGGGAGAAGGTTGGATGAGGGGAATCAAAAAATGCTCTTCAACCTTATGCTCTAATATCAAAATAACTAAAGCAAACAGCGTATTCTAATTTCTCCGCACCCAACCCTCCCCAGCAAAGGAGGGCTTTATTTTCTAAACCTTCTAAACAATTTATCAAAATCAACTGTAGGCTTGCAAGTCGTATTTTCAAACGTATAAGATGAGTTAAAGAAATCACCTTGCTTGTCATACTTGCTATCTATTAGTTTATATACTTTTGCAATAAGCTCATTTGGATATATTATAATATAATAGTTTACTTTCTCTTTTTCGTATATCTTAAACTTATACTTTTCATCTCTTTTTGCAGTTGATTTACTTATCACTTCTACAATTATCTCAGGAGCTTTTGTGATGTATGCATCATTGGGTTCGTCACATATAAGAACTACATCTGGTCTTAAAATTGTATCATCATTTATTTTATAATCCTCTTCACCTAATACCATACATCTATCGCACTTTTCTATTTCATTATTAAGTTGAGTTATAATTTTCCCTGCAATACTCTGATGCTTTATCGTAGGTGAAGGTGCCATGGAAATAGGAATGCCATCCATTAGCTCCCAGTCACCTTCCCACTTAATATAATCATCGTGAGTATAGTTTAATTCTTCTATTTTTAAAGCACTCATCTGTTATCCTTTCTTTCTTTAAAGCCCGTAGGATGTGGTGAACAAAGTGAACCGCATCGTTGTAAGCGTTCACCCCCTCTTTGGAAAAGAGGGGTTAGGGGCGATTTTATTAGATAAATCTCTCCCTCAATCCCCCTTTTTCAAAGGGGGAGGTGAACGGTTACGGCTGAGTGCGTGTAACACACCGAGTGGTACAGTATTGACTATCTAATGTGAAAATCTCAGTTTTCATTTATATCCTGCATAATTAAATAATGTGCTTGGTGCGATTCTTACGTAAATATTTAGAGGCCCCAGTTATTTTATTCCCTCATCCTCACCTTCTCTTAGAGGGAGAGGGAAATAAGATGGGGGCTCTGAATATTTACATTCTCACATTAACAGTATATACACTGCTATTAAGTTAAGGAATCGCTATGCTGTGTTCGGGTAAGCAGAGTTTAACTTATGCACTCACAAATAGAATTTGGGAACGAAAAACACGGCTTTTGTGCCTCATCAGATCCCCCCTATATTGCACTCCCTTGCAACACTGTTAGGCCATTAATCGCAAACTTAAATAATTTATTATAAGCTGTATTTTTTATAAGCAATCTGATGATTTCCGGTTCGATATTAAGATAATCATGTACCAACGCATTTCTCATGCCAATAATCTTACGCCATTCCACATCATTGATTCCATCAACGCCTTGTTGCGATAGTTTTTCAAAAGCGGCATAAGCATCGGCAGGGGCTGTTTTACAAAGTGCGTAAGTCCAGTGTTTGGCAATACCGATACAGGCTTCTATTAAAATTTGTAAGGATCGTTCTGCTGCTCGGTACTCATAGCGACTTAAATCCCGCTGATTAATAATCTCGGTTAAACCTTGCAAATCACTTTTTAACTCTTCAAGGTGTTCTCGCATAGAGAAAATGTAGGTATCATCCATAAATAGCTCGCTGTTTTTGATAATGGTACAAGTAGTCTATTTCCCATCTCGACATAATTCGTTGCTGTTCCTGCCATTGCCTGGAACGATTTTCACTGAGCAATAATTCACCGTTTTGGAGTACCGACATAGCGATTGGAATCGGGGCAATATTAATGTCCAAAACACTGAGTTGCCCTTCTTGCAAATTTAACTCATGCAACCAGTCTAAAGCGAGTAACTCAGGCCTTAATCGGCGTTCTACAGGATCTTTCACCCAATCTTTAAAGGCTACGGCCAGGTCAATATCGCTTTTTTCATGCGCATTACCTTTTGCCTGTGAACCATACAGCCAGAGCAACTCTATTGTGTCGTTTGCTTTTGCTAACTGTATTATTTGCGCTTTTAGGGGGTTAAAATTCATTCACGATCCAGAGTGTGTAGGGACAAAGTCAGCATTGATACGGTTTGCCATGCAGACATCACACAGCAATTTACAATCTAAGACTTGACTCATTCTGCAAATACCAATCATAAGTTTGTTTAAGTCCCGCGCGCAAATCCGTTTTAGCTTCCCAGCCCATACGCTTGAGCAAACTCACATCTAATAGTTTTCTTGGCATAAGTACCAGTGTCTTTTTAATTTAACATTTTCAAAGAAAATGAGTGATTGTAGGAGCGTCCGCCCTCGGCACACCGCTTCGCTGCTCCTGCATTGCTCTACCTACGTGCATCCATGCACTAGTCGGCGCGAATAAAATCATGCTCTTTTCTCTAATAAATGAAAGAAATCGCGCCGAGGGCGGACGCTCCTACATGACACCATTTTTGTTAAATTAATTTTTCACCGATACTTACGGTTTTTTAATGAAGTGATTTTTCAGAAAGTCTATACCGTCTCGAACCGGAGCAGTGGCTTTCCATGACAATGTGTTTTGAAGATGATCTATTTCGTCTAATGTTGCTTGTTTTTTTGCTTCTACGGCCTGCATCTTCACTTCTACAGCTTGCACTTTTAACGCTGCCTGTTCTTTTTCTAGCATTCTTTGCTGGTCATTTCTTTTTGCAAGCATTTCAAGGGTCTGCTCATAGTCCTTTTCTAACAAACTTTCTAAGGCCTCTTTTTTCTCGGCATTATCCAAATCCGAATCTTTTTTTTCTGACATATCAGCTATTTGCTGATTTTCACTGCCGCTTACCTGTATTTGTTCAAGCTTATTTTTTAAAAAGCTCTTTGTGTTACGCAAAGGCGCTGTAATCTGCCATGAAATACTGTTTTGTAGCGTATGTAACTTATCTGTTAATGCTTGTGTTTTGGCTTCTGCTGCCTGTATTTTAGCTTCTGAAACCAACATTCTCGCTTCTGATGACTGAGTTCTTTCTTCTAATTGCCGTATTTTTATATCATACTGGCCTGCAAGCATTTCTAGCGTATAACCGTATTCTTTTTCGAAACATTCATCAAATTTTTCTAATGCCTCTTTGCTGCCTTTTTTCTGAGCGATAATTGCATAATCAGGACTAACCCCTTTCAATACATCGAGTATTGAAAGCCTAGCACTTGTCATTACGTCTGCAGTTTCTTGTAGTCGAACAATTTTTGTTCTTTTAAAATTATTATATTCTGCTACAAATGCCAGTAGATTTGGTGGCAAGGGTTGCTGGTGAGTTGGGTCCATATAAAACTCTGCCGTACCCACTACGATATTTTCAGGGTTCGGTGTTTCAAGAATAAGCAAACCAGCCGGTTTTAAAACCCGATGCGCCTCTTGAACTAGCTCTTGTAATTGTGGGAAAGGAATGTGCTCAGCAATATGAAAACCCGACACGATGCCCTGACTATTACTTTTCAGCGCTTTAAGACAACTAACGGCATCTTGTAACTTACATTGCAATGTGTACTGTTCACAAACAGCCAGCATTGCGGAATCCATATCTACACCATGCGCATCTAGATTTGTCTGTTCTGATAGCATTTCAAGCCACTCGCCGCGACCACAGCCTAAATCCATCGTTGGACTATCTGGATACACTTCAGCTAAAGGCTTGATAAATGGAAGATAAAAAGCCAGTCTTGATTTAATCAGCTCTCTAGATCCCCGGTGTTTATCTTCAAACATTCGATAAAAGTCACTCACGCGTACACCTCAATTCTGTCGGCAACCAGGCCACACCAACAAAGCGTTTTTTGTTGATGTTAATTACCTTAAATACTAAGGCAAAGTCACGCCATTCATAATTTTTTGCTAAATGTGAATCGGTTGTATGTAATGCGATTGCAATTGAATAACTTCCCTCACCCAGGTTTAAGTCAATATCAAATCGGTAATTTATTTTTTCACCTGGTTTTAAATCTTTTAAAACTTGCTGTAGCCTATGTGTATTTGTACCAAAAACGGGCTGACCTAGCCTGTCTTTAATGACATAGCCCAAGACTAATTCATCAATATCTTCATTGATATCGACATCCACTGTTAAGGTGACCTTTTGTCCTACATCTACCAATTCTAAAGCTTTGCCTTTCTCATCAAGAAGCTTGATACGTTTAATCGTTGCTTCACCTGTGCCTGAAATGGTTTGAACGCTGCCATCCTCTGTTTCTTTTTGCGTTACCGTTTCATTTTCCCGCTCAGCAATGATGGCATTATAAAAATCCATGACTTGCTCAGGGCTTCCTTCCATTGCAATTGATCCTGCATCTAACAGAATAGCTCTATCACAAATGGCTTGAATTGCTGCTTTATCATGCGATACCAAAAGCAAAGTTGTGCCTTGCTGACGAAACTCACGTATTCGTTCAAAACTTTTATGCTGGAAATAAGCATCACCTACTGACAAAGCTTCATCAACTATTAATACATCAGGCCGTTTTGCCGTTGCCACGCTAAAGGCAAGTCGCATTTGCATACCACTTGAGTATACTCGTACTGGCTGGTCTATATATTCACCAATTTCGGCAAAGGCTTCAATTTTAGGCATTAAAGCAATCAATTCTTCTTCGCTCAAGCCAATAAGCTGGCCAGCCATAATAACATTCTGACGGCCAGTAAAATCCGGGTGAAAGCCCATACCCAGCTCTAATAACGCAGCAATCTCTCCTCGCATTTCTACACTGCCTGTTGTCGGCTGAGAGGTACCCGCTATCATTTTTAATAAGGTACTTTTTCCTGCGCCATTAATACCAATAATACCTACCGCATCGCCTTCCTTTACGGTAAAACTTATTTTATTAATAACCCATTTTAGCTTGTGTCTTGGCTTTATGCCTGGCAATACCCAGTCTGCCAGCTTTGACCAGTGGGAGCTGTACTGTTTATATGCTTTCCCTAAATCTTTTACTTGAATAACAGGCATCACAATTCGTCCACTATTTCATCAGCATGGTTTTTAAATAATCTGAGAGCAATAAGGCACAGTAGAATACTGCTAAGCAGCGGAATAATCAGCGTGCTCCAGTCTGGATAGAGCCCTTTGACTAAAATTGTTTGATAACTAGCAATAATCGCTGCCATAGGATTCCAAGTTAGCATGATAGGCCTTAAAAACTCTGGAAGTATAGTTACCGGATAAACAATGGGGGTTAGCCAAAACCAAAACTGCAACAAGATTTTAAATAGCTCCCCAACATCTCTAAAAAATACATTTAATACACCTAAGCTGATCCCAAGCCCAATAGAAAATAATATTTGTATGATTAATACAGGAATAATCGCTAAACATACTTCGCCAGGAAAGTTGCCACTAATAAGTAAAAAACATATAAATAATAAAAAAATAATAGAAAAATTCAGACACGCTGTTAAAACAACGATAATGGGTAATATTCGTCTTGGAAAATTTAGTTTTTTTAAAATATTGGCGTTATCAATAAAGATACTCTGCCCTCTTTCTATAATTTCAGCGAACAAACTCCATGTTATTATCCCTGCACACAGGTAGATACTATAAGCAAACATGGTGTCAGTTCCAGGGAGTTTTGCCCGCATAACCTGCGAAAAAATAACGGTATAAACAAAAATCATAGCTATTGGGTTAATAATTGTCCATGCTGCTCCAAACAATGAATTTTGATACCTCAACTGAAACTCTCGTTTGACACTCCCAAACACAAAGCCTTTATATCGGTGGATATTTTGCACACCTTTTATCATCATTATTAGTTTTTTATTTATTTTTTGCGGTTATTTTTTATCCCCTCCATGGGGATAATAATTTATGAGCAGGAACTCGACTTTAAAATGTTTTTATGGCTATAAACTTAGCACAGCTTAACTTAAAAACTATACTTTGTAGTCTCATGAAGCTTGCGTAATTTGGAGAACATAATCAACTCCCGTATTCCACTTCGTTTCATACTTGCTACATTGATTAATAACTTTGTAATTCATACCCCCCTCATTCCCCCTTTTCCAAAGGGGAGGTTATAGCGAGAATACTTTAACAGTATCCACAGTCATAAACCGCTATTTTCCTATGTCAACATCCATTGTAATGTTTCATTCAGAGATATTGGCTGCCTTAATTGAGGGTACGCTTTCAACAAGTATTTATTTTTCCCACACTGGCGTTGCATATCTGTTTTTCTAACAAATTCGGGATTTACGTCAATGTTTATCGTATGTGCTGTCGTTTTTTGTAAGTATTCAATAATTTCTCTAATACTCGTTAATTGTTGCGAGCATAGGTTGATGATTTGAGATGATTCAGCTTGTTCTGATAAAAGCGCTACATAGGCATCTGCGATCCAGCGAACATCAGAAAAATCACGCCATATATCAATATTACCCAGCTGTATTGAGCTTACTTTTTGCTTAAAATGCTGGACTATTTTAGGGATTAAAAACTTTTCAGCCTGCCCTTTGCCGGTATAGTTAAAAGGGCGAGTAATAACAATATTCAGCTTGTTATTATAGGTCTTAGCTATTTGTTCCATTGCCCATTTACTACAACCGTAATGATTAATTGGGTTTGCTAAACAATTTTCATCTATGATTTCACTGCCTTGCTCTCCATAGACATGAGAAGTACTTACCAAAATAATTTTTTTGGGTGCCTGCTTTAATTTTAAGCAGGCATCTAATATATTTTGAGGGCCAAATGTATTGACCGCATATATTTCACTGCTACCGCCATCAGGAACAAAGCTGATACCCGCCAGGTTGATGACATAATCCGGCTGAATAGTAAGCATCATACGCTCTACTTCCTGCGCATTTGCAATATCAACAATAGACTCATCTACTTGATAAGCGGCTTTCTTTAACGCAGGCATTACATATTGGCCGGTAAAACTTTTTGCACCAATTAACCAGACTTTGTTCGACGCAGTCAATTTAAAATACCTGTCCGCTTTTAACCTTTTTAATATCAGCTTCCACCATCATTTTACACAAGTCACTTACTTGCGTTTTAGGTTCCCAGCCCAGTACATTTTTGGCTTTTGAATAGTCACCTATCAATAATTCAACTTCACACGGCCTGTAAAACTCAGGGTTTACGGCTACTAGCAATTGACCATTATCAACATTGTATGCTTTTTCATTTTCATTTTCGCCTTTCCATTCAAGGCTTATTCCAGCTGCTTTAAATGCTAGCTCTACAAAATAACGCACTGAATGTGTTTGATTGGTTGCTAGTACAAAGGTATCTGCCTCAGTATGCTGAAGCATTAAATACATGCCTTGTACATATTCTTTTGCATATCCCCAGTCACGTTTTGCATCCATGTTGCCTAGTTCAAGAACACCTTTTCCTGTCAGAGCAATTTCAGCTACTTTATGGGTAATTTTACGCGTAACAAATTCTATTCCGCGCAAAGGTGATTCATGGTTAAATAAAATACCGCTGGTTGCAAATATATCGTAGGATTCACGATAGTTTATGACGGACCAGTGTGCAAATAATTTTGCTGAAGCATAGGGACTACGAGGATAAAAAGGTGTCTTTTCTGTCTGCGGAACTTCCTGTACCTGACCATAAAGCTCTGATGTACTTGCTTGATAAAAACGTATTTTAGAATTAACAATACGAATGGCTTCTAATAAATTTAATGGGCCAATGCCTGTTATTTCGGCCGTTGTTATTGGCTGCTCAAACGAAACACCAACAAAACTCTGAGCAGCCAGGTTATACACTTCAGTCGCTTCTGTGGTTTGTAACAATCTAATACAGTTACTTAAATCTGTAATATCAAATTCGACTAACTTTAAATTTGGGTGATCGCGAACACCCACTTCTTGCAGACGCCAAAAATTAACGCTACTGGTACGTCGATAAGTGCCAAATACTTTATAGCCTTTTGAAAGTAACAGTTCAGTTAAATACGCGCCATCCTGACCTGTAATACCAGTTACTATTGCTGTTTTCATATTTTATTTATTAACTTTTAAATTAAGATTTGAACTAGAAATACATTTTCCGCTTACAAGATAAGCTTTAGATTAATTAACACGACTATGAACAAAAACCAGATTGCTTTCACTTTGCCTCTCAAGACACGGTTGGCGACAGCATTCCTCCTGTCTTCTAGTCTCTAGAAACAAAGCAAAAACAACTCGTAGCTTGTTAACTGACATATTAATTTTCAATAAGCTCATCGATTAACTTTATTTCCTTTATAAGCAGAACTCTTCTTCATCTATTAGTGATATAAAGCACTTACAGGTATTAGCGACAAACCTATCCCAATTACATTAGCTTGAATATCATACCAACAAAAGCCAGTGCCATAATATTTATCCCAAACTTCTTTAGCAAAACCGATCAATAGAACTAAAGCAATCGCTATTTCTACAGATAATCCATATGAAAAAAGTAACATTAATAGAAAACACACCACGATATGTTGCTGTT
>ENA-OSET01001772-OSET01001772.1-sediment-metagenome-genome-assembly--contig:-NODE-1772-length-21814-cov-3.457837_pt1 | contig 21814 bp, 20 predicted proteins | sample MGYA00237882_ERZ534229 | MGnify/ENA primary metagenome ERZ534229 (study PRJEB26408, sample SAMN06266212) | sediment metagenome | isolation source: Hudson Canyon methane seep mesocosm | place... | reverse complement strand
CGATTATGCCGTCGCGGATGCGCCTGAGCTGGAAGGTTTGGATGTGCCTTTGCTGGCGCTGACAGCGGATGAAGCCCGTGCGATGGTTGATGCTGCACGCCCGATGGTCTTGGACATCTACCGTGACCGCTTTAATTCTCATGTACTCGCGATTGCACCATATCCGCCGCAAGTCGTGTTTTGTAACGCTGAGATTTCCAACCTTGCTGATCTAGAGGGTCTGAAGATCCGCGCGTCTGGTCGGATGACTGCGAAACTCCTAGAGGCGCTGGGTGCTGAGAGCGTAAGCGTGTCGTTTGGTGAAGTTCCTGGTGCGTTGCAAACTGGAACAGTTGATTGTGCTGTTACAGGTGCTGGATCTGGCTACAGCGCTGGTTGGTGGGAAGTGTCGACACATCTTATGCCGATCCCGCTGGGAGGCTGGGATTCTGTTGTGACAGCGATAAACTTGGATAAGTGGAACAGCTTGGACGCTGATACGCAGGCCCTTATTTCAAGCGAAATCGTCAGCGGGTTTGAAGACCCGGCATGGGCCAGCGCACAAGATGCATTGGTCAATGACATCGCTTGCCTCACAGGCAATGGTGAATGCCCATCAGGTGACGCACGCTCAATGACACTCGTTGAAGTCAGCGACGCGGACTTTGACACGGCCCGCAATATTCTGACCAGCGAAGTTCTGCCAGAGTGGGCCGAACGTGCCGGTGGTGATTGGGCGGAACGCTGGAACGCAAGCGTTGGCAAAGTCGTTGGTGTAACAATCAACTAATCGACGGATCAGGGGACGTACTGAATATGGAACTCAAGATGATACATAGCCTTCGGGTCATCAACAAAGGGGTTGCCCTTCTTGTTGGCGCGGGCTTGCTGCTCTGCGCAGGATTTGTGCTGGCAGACATCATCATGCGCCAGATCGGTACGTCCTTTGGTGGCACTGAAGAGATTGCGGGTTACGCCATGGCGCTCGCGACCTCATGGGGCATGTCCTATACCCTGTTAGAGTTGGGGCATGTCAGAATTGATCTTTTACGCAGCCGTGTTGATAGCTTTAAGCGCGCATTGTTCGATGTCTTTTCGATGATCGTTATGTCAGGTGTTATCATCACAATCGCGATCAAGGCTTGGCCCGTTCTTGAGCGCTCTATCGTGAATGGATCACGGGCGAACACACCGTTGGAAACACCACTTGTTTGGGTACAGCTCCCATGGTTCGCGGGCTGGGTCTGGTTTGCGCTGATGTCGACATTGACGACACTTGCAGCCCTAAGCCTTTTGTTGAAACGCCGCCACGATGAGACAGAAAACTTCGTCGGTGCGTTTGCAGAACAGGAAACGCTACAATGATCTTCTACGTTTCCGTCGGCCTATTGGGTCTGCTCGCCCTCTCTATCCCTGTGGGCATCGTATTGTTCCTTCTAGGATTCGGGATTGATACTTTCTTTTCAAGTTTCCCGCTCACGCGCGGGCTCGGCAATATGGTGTGGTCATCGTCAAACTCAGCCACTTTGATTGCGATCCCGTTCTTCGTTCTTTTAGGTGAAATCCTCGTGCGCAGTGGCGTTGCCACGCGGACCTATGCTGCACTGGATCGTTGGGTGTCGTGGCTACCCGGTGGCTTGGTTCATGCCAATGTTGCAACCGCCACGATGTTTTCGGCGACCTCTGGGTCATCTGTAGCGACAGCTGCAACAGTGGCCACAGTTGCAATGCCGCAAGCCGAAAAGCTTGGCTACGACCCAAAGCTTTTTTCTGGTGCAATCGCGGCTGGCGGTACTTTAGGCATCATGATCCCCCCGTCGATCAATCTGATCGTCTATGGTTTCTTAACTCAATCTTCGATACCGCAGTTGTTTCTAGCAGGTCTCATCCCTGGTCTCGCACTTGCTATCGCTTTTATGGCGGTTACCGTGATCATTTGCCTGATACGACCTGATCTAGGCGGTAGACGTCGCACCTTTCCGTTTCCACAAATGCTGCGCGCTTTGGTCGATTTGATCCCGATCATGATCTTGTTCGGCCTGATAGTTGGATCGATCTATGCCGGATGGGCAACACCAACGGAGGCCGCAGCGGTAGGCGTAGCTGGTGCTTTGGTTATCGCATTGGTGTTTGGTGGTGTGTCTTGGTCAATGCTGTCGCAAAGCCTGACCGGAACCGTCAAAATTACCTCGATGATCATGCTCATCGTCATAGGCGCCTCGTTCTTGAATTTCACATTGGCCTCAGCTGGGCTTGGTCGCGAACTGACTGAGTTCATGACTGGTCTTGGCCTGACACCACTCAAAACAATCCTAGTGGTCGTCGTTTTGTACATCGTCCTAGGATTCTTCATCGAAACGCTGTCGCTGATGGTAGTAACGATCCCAATCATCGTGCCGTTGGTTCTCGCTCAAGGCTATGATGTGATCTGGTTCGGTATCTTGATGATCGTGTTGATTGAGATGGCGCTCATTACTCCACCAGTCGGTTTGAACCTTTATGTGGTACAGGGCGCGCGGAAATCGGGAAGCCTAAACGAAGTTATGCTCGGTGCGTTGCCCTACTGCTTAACCATGTTGGCAATGGCGTTTTTACTGATAGCGTTCCCGAGCATCGCGCTCTTCCTACCAAATGCATTGCGATAAGAAGATCGCCCGCTTGAACGCTTGTCTACGTCCCACCTGCTGTGGCGCTACTGAAGGAAATTGAATGACGACTATTGATCTCAACTCTGACCTTGGTGAAGGGTTTGGACCTTGGACAATGGGTGCCGACGCACAGATGCTTTCAATTGTGACATCTGCCAACGTCGCTTGTGGTGGACATGCAAGCGATCCTGAGACCATGTTCCAAACGCTCGAACTTGCGCGTGACAATGGTGTCAATGTCGGAGCACATCCTGGCTTCAACGATCTGATTGGGTTTGGGCGTCGGGTCATCCCCATGTCACCCGCCGAAATAGGCAGAATGTGTGCAGCACAGATTGGTGCGCTTATCGGGATTGCCGCACAAGTCGGCATTTCCGTCACTTACGTAAAACCTCATGGCGCTCTGGGAAACCTTGCAGCACGTGATCGCGAAGTTGCTGAGGCGATTGTCGCCGCTGTGCAAAAGATTGATCAGAAACTTGCTGTGCTCGCGATCTCTGGCACTCAAAGCGAACAAGCCGCCCGGGCTGCAGGCGCACCTGTCTTATCGGAAATATTTGCGGATCGTGGATACCTTTCATCAGGTCAGTTGGTCCCGCGCGATCAAGATGGCGCTATGATCGATGATGCAGCAGAGGCGGCCCAGAGATTGATAACGTTCCTTGATACTGGACGGATGCCGGTCATTGACGGTGATCCGATCAAACTTGCTGCGCAATCCATTTGCGTTCACGGCGATAGTTCTGGCGCAGTCGATATGGCCCGCGAAGTTCGCGAACGGCTGACATCACATGGTGTTCAGATCTCCAGCTTCCTAAAGTCTTAAGGCCCCTCATGGATCCGTATTTCAAAGCCGTTGCAGACCACGCGCTACTAGTGACGTTTGCGGATCAGATAAGCGATGGAGCTCATGCATCAATTATCGCGCTCGACAAGGCAATCACGTCTAACCCTCCCGACGGTATCACTGAAACCGTGCCAGCGCTGGTCAATCTATTGATCGCTTTTGATCCGATTGTGACAGACCATTCGATGATCGAAGGCAAAGTTCGCACCTTGCTTGAAAATCTGGAAACACAACGGATCGAAGGTATTCAGAGGCGTGTCCAAATCTGTTATGAGACCTCTCTTGCGCCAGATTTGGAAGCTGTGGCGTCAACAACCGGTCTCTCGATCGATGCTGTTATCAACGCCCATCTAACTGGCGACTTTCAGGTGTTGATGTACGGGTTTGCACCCGGTTACGCTTACCTGTCGGGGGTGTCAGAGAACATCCACGTTCCCCGAAAAACTGCTGCCGTCCGCGACGTTCCTGCCGGAAGCGTCATCATTGCGGGACCACAATGTCTCATTACAACGCTCACTATGCCCACAGGTTGGTCAATAATTGGGCGCTCACCATCACCAATCCTCACTGGTGACCCGGCTCATCCCTTTTTGTTCGATGTAGGAGATCGGGTGGCATTCGAACGCATCGATCTAAAGACATTCGAAAACCTTGTTAGAGAACCCGCCTATGGCTGACGCAGAACTTTCAGTCACGTTCGCGGGGCCGTTGGTCACGATCCAGGACGCCGGGCGGCCCGGCAACATGCGCTATGGCGTCGCGGCGTCTGGTCCAATGGATCGTTTGGCATACGATGCGGCCCACGCAGCCCTTGGCAACGAACCCGGTTTGACCGCCATTGAAGTATCCCTTGGTGGATTAATGTTGGTTTGCAGCAAAGGTTCCCTAACCGTTGCGATTACGGGTGGTGACTTCGTGGTCGAGCATGCAGGGCAGAAAACCAGTTCTTGGACTATCCTAACCCTCAGACAGGGAGAAAAACTGGCGATACGAGCCGGGAAAGCAGGTAGTTGGGCGTATCTCGCCTTTGCGGGTGCATTAGCGACCGACGATTGGCTTGGTAGCCAAGCAACACATTCCACCTCCGGTTTTGGCGGTGGTGCCGTGCAAGCCGGTCGGTCTTTGGTGATTTCCGACACAGAAGTGCGTGATGACCGTCTTGGAGATATTGCGAAACCTGAGTTCATACCCAATGGCCCCGTTCGTGTCGTTATTGGTCCCCAAGATCAGCACTTTACCAGTCTAGCCATAGAGCATTTTACGTCCGAAACATTCAGTGTCACAGACGCCTATGACAGGATGGGCATGCGATTAAGTGGTCCAGCGTTGGAGCTAGATGGCGCTCTGTCCATACCTTCAGAACCAATTGTGCGCGGTTCCGTTCAGGTGTCTGGTGACGGCGTCCCGACAATCCTGTTGGCAGATCATCAAACGACTGGTGGGTATCCCAAAATTGCCACTGTCATCTCTTGTGATACGGATAGCTTAACGCAGCTTCGTGCTGGCCAGATTATGAGATTTGTTTCGATCACGGGTCAGCAATCGGTTGATGAAGTCAGAAATTTTGTAATCCGAAGAAAACAGTACCTTGAAGACGTTTCCATTGCGCGCGGATCGTTGGAGCAGCGATTGATGCGAGAAAACCTGATACATGGATTCATAGAAGACTAGACATAGAGACCTGATGCGCAGTGTAACCAATTCTGCAATTCAAGAATTCTAGAAACCGCGCTGCAAAACCGAACCAACAGAGTACGTCAAATACTATGGAGTTTTATTGGGCTTTGCAGGCTGGTTCACGAAATGATCGGAAACGTTGAAACCTCGTAAGACAGCGTAATAGCCTTGCAGTTTGTTGGGTCAGATAGTTCCATACGGTACGCTTTGGCCGGGCGAACCCCACCGATCGCCGCAAACGTCCCGCATAGAATTGCAGTACCGTCTTCAAAACCAGCTCCTTCGCAAAGCTCGGTAACGGGGCGGATGCTACTCAATTGTCCCTCTTGATAGAGAACCTCACGCCCGTTCTCTTCGATCCAACATTTAAAAGTGATATCATCAAGGCGATCTTTGATTTCGTCAAAGCCCCAGAGATCTTTGGCAATGGGTTTGGCGCAAGCTTGTTTTGATGCTGCGACTGAATGTACTTCGAGATCTCGGTCGGTATGATCTGACGCCAACCCGAAATATGTTTTGCCATTTGATCGAACCAACAAGGGTTCAACCTCACCCGATGAGCCTTCTCCCAGCACTTCGATGGTTTTGTTTTGTGTCAGAAGTGAGTTTGAGACGCGATAATAAAGCGGCACTTGGCTTGGTGGGGAGATACCCAACGCCGCCAGTTCGTCGATATGATGTTGGACAGCGTCCATATTTCGACCTGTCCAGCCTGCAATCACAACTTTATCTATCGTCAGAGTAATGTTCGTGTTTTCAACATTGAAACCAATGTCCATGCTTTGAATTCCTCTTCTGAAAAACGAGGCGATCAGCGGCGAGACCCCTTACAGCATGACCATCTAGTGGAACGCGCTTATGTCAGCTGCTCATTCGCCTCGGCGGGAAAGACCCGCAAAACGCAACTATCATGAACCTACTATGGCCCGCCTCGTACCAATTTTGAAGTTCATCATGCCCGCCATACCGCGCATGCCTTGCGGGCCATAACGCATCGCATGAACGGCGGCGGCGGCCTCGTCTGCTGTCTGCACGTAAGGGACCATGACCGTCTGCGCGCCCAAATCCAGAACCCGTTTGAACAGGGTCGCATCGTTTGACGCGACGCGCACCACAGCCGAGGTGTCGGGGTTTTGCCCAATGGCCTGAAGCGCGGGCAGAACCTCGATCGTTTCAATCGCCGCGTGTTCACAATCCACTAAAACCCAGTCAAATCCCGCGCCGCCCAAGAGTTCTGGCACCGTGTTGCCGCCGATGGTGTTCCAGACCCCCAATTGCCGCTTTTGATTTGCGATGGCGGATTTGAAGCGGTTCTTGGGGTTCTGCATAGCGCGGCTTTCTTTAGGTCGACACATGGCTGACGTCTTTGTCAGGTGAATAGATGTCGAGGATATTCCAATGCCCAGTTGTGGGAGTTGGGTTGTTGATCATGGGGACATCCAACACCGTGGGCTTGCCGCTGGCAATGGCGGCCTGCAAGGCGGGGAGTAATTCATCCGCAGACGAAATGCGGATACCTTCCGCCCCGTAAGCGCGCGCAATCTCGGCGTAGCCTGGCCCGTTGGTCGGTGCCTCAGCGCTGCCCGGGAAAGTCGTGCCGTAGGTCAGCCCATAGTGCGCCTTTTGCAGACCAGCAATGGTGCCGAAGGCGTTATTGTTCATTACCAGCCAGATGATCCCTAGGTTCAACTCGACCGCCGTCGCCAGCATGGACGGGTTTTGGCCAAAGCCGCCATCCCCCACCAGCGACAGGACCACACGCTCGGGCGCTGCCAGTTTTGCTCCAATGGCGGCGGGCGGACCAAAGCCCATCGTCGCAAAGCCACCCGGTGTGAGGATCGACCCCGGTATCAGGATGTCGAACTGTTGACCCACGCCGTTTTTATTCCAACCGACATCCGTTGTGATAATCGAATCATCGGGCAAGGCAATGCGCGTGTCGGCCAAGATGCGTTCAGGCATCATCGGGAACTCCGCGGATGTTTGCATGTCGGCGTTTGAAGCTTTGAACGATGTTCGGAAATCTGCGATCTCGGCCTTTTTGTCTGCGCGATCAAACCTGTCGGGGTACATGTCGCGTGCAACACGGTTGAGCACGCGCAGGGCGGCCTTGGCGTCGGCGACGACACCGATGTCTGTCGGATAATTTCGGCCGATCTCTTGCGGTTCGATGTCGATGTGAATGACCTTCGTGTCATTGCCCTCGGCCCCGATGTTGAAGGTATAGCCGGGATACCAGCTGGAGCAATCGGCCTCTTTGAACCGCGTGCCGACAGCTAAGACCACGTCAGCATTCAGGCAGGTCTGATTGACCAATTCGGTGCCCCAGAACCCCGTCATACCCATGACCAGCGGATGATCGTCGCGCACAGCACCTTTGCCCATCAGGGAATGCGCAATCGGCAGGCCCATGTGAGTGGCGAAATCTTCCATTTCCTGGCTCGCCTGCGCCAGTAGAATTCCACCGCCGATATAGGCAACGGGCTTGTCCGCAGTTGCGATCTTTTCGATGATCGCGCGGGCGGTTTCATCATCAATGCTGGGTTTGATCAGCGATTTGGTGTTGCCCGCGATGCGATCAAAGGTATCGGACGGGATGACTTCGCTGAAGATATCCATTGGAACGTTGACCAACACGGGGCCGGGTTGGCCACTTTCAGCCAGATGAAACGCCTTTTCAAGAATTTCCGCCATAAGGTCCGCACGATCCACCCGCCACGCGCGCTTCACGAAGGGGCGATAGATTTCCCATTGGGCCGCATCCGCGTGCAGGTTCACCTCTTGATGCGGATGCTTGCCGTAGTAATGTGTCGGAATATCACCCGCGATCACCACCATCGGGATGCAATCAAGTGCGGCGTTGGCGACACCTGTGGCGCAGTTTGTCAGACCCGGCGAGAGGTGCGACAGCACCACCGAAGCCCGACCTGTGACACGCGCATAGGCATCCGCCGCGTGGCTGGCGATCTGTTCATGGCGCACAGTGATGAAATCAATCGGGCTTTCTGCCAGCGCCGCCAAAACGGCGATGTTGGTGTGGCCACATAGGCCAAACACGTGCTCAACGCCGCGACGACCCAGAAAATCAACGATATGCTCTGCGACGGTTTTACCGCCTGCTTTTGTGCCGTCCATTATTCGATCTCCTGTCCGTAAAATTCACCGAAAAGCTCTTTCTCGCTGGGGCGATCTTCGGCGATGGGTCGGGCGACCCACGTGTAATTCATCATGTGTTTCATGGTGACGTTTTCATTGGTGATGTTGCCGCCCCAGATGCCGCAGCCCAGTGAGGAGGTCATCGGCATCCCGTTGGTCCACGATCCAGCGTTGGCCTTGGATTGCGGCTGGCGGACCATCATGCGGCTGACGGGGGCAACCCGCGCCAAAGCGTCGATGTTGTCGTCGTTGTGGCTATAAATCCCGCAGGAATGGCCAATACCGCCCGTCGCGTAAATCTGGCGCACCGTGTCGAGCGCGTCTTCGAACGTATCAAAATGATACAGCGCCATTACCGTGGTGAGCTTTTCTTTGCTGAACTTGTGATCGGGCCCGATCTGTCCCTGATTTTCGACCATCAGGAACTTGCAATCCTCGGGCACCTTGAACCCTGCGACGTCCGCCGTTTGCTGTGGCTTGCACGCAATCGTCGGGAAGGTGCGGTTGCCCTTTTCATCCCACATCGCCGCCTCGAGAAGAGCCTTTTCTTCTGCGCTGCACAGATACCCGCCTTCGGCCTGCAATGCCGCGACCATTTTATCATAAATTGACTTCTGGATGATGATGTTGCCATCCGCCGAACAGCCGGATCCGAAATCAGATGTCTTGGAAATGCGCGTATTGGCGGCAGAGATGTCGATGTCCGCTGTCTCGTCGATCACGATGGATGAATTGCCCGCGCCAACGCCGTAAGCAGGCCGACCCGAAGAATATGCCGCCTTCACCATGGGTTTGCCGCCCGTTGCCAGCGTTAGGTCACATTCTTCCATCAAGTGCTGCGTCAACGGGATAGACGGATGCCGCACCGCCTGAAACAGATCGGCAGGCGCACCCGCAGCCACACAGGCCTTGCGCATCATTTCTGTCATTTCGTAGGTGGTGCCCGCCGTGCGCGGATGCGGTGAGAAGATCACGGCGTTGCGGGCATTGGCGGATGACACCCCTGTTACGGGGGGCGTCATCGCGGGGTTCGTCATCGGGATGAGTGAAGCGATCACACCGGCAGGTTTGGCGTATTTAACCAGCCCCTTGGCTTCATCCACTTCCACCACGCCAGTGGAAGGCGTGCGCAACACATCGCGCAGCACCATTTGGATCTTGAAACGTTTGGCAGGGCGGCCGGTGCGATCCCCGATCCCGCTTTCGTCAACACCTTGTTCGGCCAAACGCGCGAAAGTATTTTCGTTGCCCGCATACCAAGCAATCGCTTGGCTAAGCCGATCCAGATCGGCCTGCGACCAGTCCTGAATCTCTGCCATCGCTGCGCGGGCACGCAAAATCATGTCTGCCGCCAGTTGGCGGTCTTCGTCAGTAAGCTCTTTGGCCATCTGTCTGAGTGCTTTCTTGTAGGGGGATCGGATGGGTGCGCCGCTCGGACCGGACATGGCCGAAGGTGCGTTTGGCGTGCTGCAAACAGCGCCGTGCATGTTCTTCAAAGCCCAGCTCTGTGACGCGGGATTGGTTCGGAAGTTCGATGGAATAATCCACGGGCGGCATACGTTCGATGATGCCTGCGAAATCAATGCAACCTTCACCTGGATAAAGCCGCGCATCACGGGCCAGTTGGATCATGCCTTCGCGGGTATCCGCGATGCCGGGCAAGGCGTCCGAGATATGAAGAAAATTCAAGAGATCGGCGGGCACATGCAACAGTTCAGCGAGGTCGACGCGGCTCAGATGCAGATAGAGCGTATCCACAAGGATGCCGCCGTTGGACTGGTCCGCCGCACGCACAATATCAAGCGCCTCGTCCAACGTACGCAGGCGGCTGAAGCTCGGGAATTCAAGATCAACAGACAATCCGAATGGGGCCGCAATTTCACAGGTTTCGGCATAGCAATCGACGATAAAATTGCGATCATCCCGCGTGGGCGTCCACGCGGACATGATCATGCGGGTTGCGCCCAGCTCGCCGCCCAGCTCGCAGGCCGCTTCAAATGACCGCGGATCGCAATCTTCTGTGATGCGGGCCAGCTCGACGTCGAGAACCTTCAGACCCGTCGTTTGAAGCGCCGTCTTAGTGGCCGATACCATCTGCTTGTCGATCGGGCTTTCACGAAACTCACCAGGCACGTTCATCTGGATAAAGCGCGGCGAAACAGCATCATAGCCCGCACGCGCAGCGATATAGATCAGCTCGGGCGCGGTCGCATTGATAAGGGTCAGGTGCGCAAGAGAATAGAGTGGGCCGCCAGTCTCGTTTGGCATTTTGGAATCACCTCATGATGTCTGCAAAAAGGCATATCATATTAGGTAATCTAAAATCTATGATATTTTATACTTTATCGTATTTTGGCAAGTAAACCGGCGGCATCGGACCCTTGTTGCGCCCGCCCTGCTGCATTTGCTCCCAAGCGTGGGACAGAATCCCGACTGAGCGGGACAGGCAAAACAGGCCCCGCGACAAGGGTGCGGGGAAGCCAAGTTCGCAGAAAATTACGGCCGTGGCCCCGTCGATGTTCATCGCCAGTGGCTTGCGCGCGCTGAGGTTGGCCTGAACCGCCTCGCCGATATCCGCATAACGGCCCGACACGGTGCACGCATGTGCCGCGTCCCGCACCAGTGCCATCAGACGGGGCGCTCGGGGGTCGACAGGTTTGTGGAACCGATGCCCGAACCCGGAGACGATCTTGCCGTTTTCGGCCCGCCACGCATCAAGGCCTGATTGCACCGCGTCTTGCAGCGCCGCGCCGCCCTCGATCCGGTCGTTGATATCGTAATAGAGGTCCGCGCATTGCTCGCCCGCACCGCCATGCACATCGCCGAGCATATTCACCCCATTGGCCATGGCATTGTTCAGGCCGACACCACATGTCGCTGTCATTCGGGCAGCGGCAATTGAGGGCGCTTGCGGGCCGTGATCAACACCTGCGACCAAGGCGGCCTCCAGCAATGCCGCCTCTTCGGATGTGGCCAGCCGCCCGACTGTCATTAGCCAGATCATCTGCGGAAAAGATACGTTGCCGATCAGCTCTTCAATCGGGTGCCCGCGAAAGGTAATCTTGCCCGGTTCCATCTCGATGATGGATGTGCGCCACCATGCGCGGATGGCGTCTGCGTCTTCGCTCATGCGAGTACCTCTTGGGTCATGTTGTGAAAATCCTGCGCCATGCGGGCGCGATCGGGTTCGCGGCCCGTGAACAGCTTGAACGTCTCCGCCGCCTGACCGACCGCCATGCCCCCGCCCGTCATCACATGCAGCCCACGCACCGTGGCATCACGCAAAAGGGCGGTTTGCAGCGGAAAGTAAACGATATCGCCAACCCAGCAGCGCACCACAACGTCACTCAGTGAGATTGCTTGGCCAGGGTGACTGGCCATTCCCATGGGTGTCGCGTTGAGAATGCCGTCCACCGCGCCCTGGAATTTCCAGACGGCGCAACGCACCTGCGGACGTAAAGCCGTCAGGCGATCGGCCAGCGCCAATGCAGCTTTTTGGCTTTGGTCATGAATCCAAAGTGTCGTGGTGCCAAGATCAATCAGCGCCAGCCCGACCGCGCAGCCAGCGCCGCCAGCCCCCAAAAGCAAAACCGCGTCGCGTGGCAGCGCCTTCATGTCCCGTGCGAAGCTTGCGCGAAATCCAAGGTAGTCGGAGTTATGGCCAGTGCGTTTCTGACCATCAAAGACCACCGTGTTTACCGCCCCGATATCGCGGGCCTGCGGCGACATATCATCGAGCAGCGCCATGACGTCCTGCTTGAACGGATACGTCACATTCACCCCGCGACAACCCGCAACCTGTGCCGCATCCACGGCCTGATCCAAAGACCAATTGGCGTAATCAGCTGTGGCCAAGTCATAGCGACCATATGCGTAGTCTATCCCCAACGCTGCTCCAGCCGCCTCATGCATGGCAGGCGTAAGGGATGCGGCAATCCCTTTTCCGATCAAAGCGGCAATCATGAGGCAGTCTTCAGTCGGGACCTTGATTGCGATGCAAGCCTGACAGACGCATTCCGCGCACCATAGCCCAGATACCGACCCTTCCGCTGGACGATCTCAAAGAAGAACCCATCGAAGATGGACTGGCCGTAAAGCTGGTAATAGGCACCGCCCGCGTCTTCGTCATATAGCAGGTCGTGGGCACGCAAGGCCTGCGTTGTCGCGTCAATCAGTCCGAATTCGGCCTGCGTATCCGCATAATAGTTTTGCGGGATTGGGAGGCGCTGGAATCCCGATGATTTCAACAAGGTCGAGGTCTCGAATATGTCGTCCGTCTGAAGGGCGATATGCTGCACACCGGCACCCGGACGACCCGACACAAACGACCCCGCAAGCGTATCCGCATCCGCAGCGCCATTGAGGTTCAACCGCACCTCGCCTTCGGGCGTTTCTATCCCCTGACTGCGCACAATCCCTGACGGATCTGCGACATTGACGATGGCTGACTTGGTCATCTCGAATGTGGTCAAGTAATATAACAGCCAGCTTTGCATTTCGTCATACCGCATCGTCTGCGCCACATGATCGATGCGCCGCAAACCCGCAGGCGGCGTGGCCTTTGTGCTGCGAACAGGTTCAAATTCAATATCCCAGACGCGGTGCAAATCGGACCTCTCGTCGATGAAGTGAATGACACTGCCGCCAACCCCACGCACCGCTGGAATATCAAGCTCTCCCAATCCCACCATTTGCGTGAAATCCTGCGTGCCCAGCGATTTGGCCCGCGCAACGGTTTCCGCCGCGTCTCGGACACGAAGCCCCATGTCGCAAACGCAGGGCCCATGATCCGCCAGTGCCTGCGCGGCGTGACCCGCACCTTCACGGTTTATGACAATGTTCACTGCACCCTGCCGCCACAGTGCCACTCGTTTGGAGCGATGATCACGTTCACGCCGAAATGCCATGGCGGCCAAAACACCCTCAAGCTCAACTGCACCTGCGTCATCGACCGCAAACTCGATGAACTCAAATCCCTTCGCGGGAACTTTGGGGGGCAAATCAGGCACAGCGCCCTGCAATAAGGGTTCTGTTTGTGCGGCGTCTGACAGGACAGTCACCAAAGACCGATAAGCATTGCGCAGCGTCTCGGGTCCATCAGGGGTCGCCCCCACAGACCAAGTCCCCGCGTATCCACTCCGCGCCAGCACACGTGCCAGACCGCCCAAATTCAGGGTGCCCTGTCCGGGCAACATCGGCGTGTTTGGCCCGTCCAGCAGAGCAACATGGAACACCGATGCGCCGTTCAGATCGCGCAGACGAGCGGGGCGTGATCCATCGCCAAGAACTTCAAATGCGTTGAGTGCGAGACCGATGTTGTGATCGTTTTGTTCGGTGACATATTCGATAACCGCCGATTCGGCATCACGCGTGGGCCGTAGCGCCAGCCGAATGCCGTCAAATTTCGGCAGGTCGTGCGGCACCTTGTCAATAACATCCAGGACAAGCGCCTCTGCGCCCAATGACTTGGCCATCTCCATCTTGGCCTTGATCAAGGTCACGCTGGCATCGGGCTGCACCGCTCCGAGTGAAGCGATGGTCAATCCGGCCTGGGCAACAATATCCGCCAGGACCACAAGATCGTCGTCGAACTGGGTAACATCTGACAGGCTCAGATCAATGGCCGTGAACCCCACTGCAGCAATGGTGTTCAGTTTTTCCGCCAGCTCACCTGGTACGATATGAGTGGGAATGCTGAGCATTAGCCCTGATACCCAAGAAGGCGCGGCAGCCAAAGCACCAGATCAGGCGACAGCATCATCACGATCAGCGCGCCGATCAATACGGCCAAAAACGCCCAAATCTCTGAGATAATCTCGCGCAATGGAATGTCGGTGACCGCGTTAATCACAAACAACAAGATACCATAGGGCGGCGTGATCAGGCCGATCATCGAGTTCACCACAACCAGCACGCCGAAGTGGACCAGATCAATGCCGAGCGCTTTGCAGGTCGGGATGAACAGCGGCACAATGACAAGGATGATGGTCGTGGCATCTAGCACGCAGCCCAGCAGCAGGATCAGCACGTTGACCATAATCAGGAACATCAGCGGGCTGATCTCGGCCCCTTCCAACATCGCCGAAATCGCCTGCGGGATTTGTTCGGTGATGACGACGTAATTGAGGATGAACGCCCCCCCGATCACAATACCAACGGCAGCCGAGGAACGCGCAGAATCGACGAAGACGCTATAGAGCGCCTTGAACGATAAGGATCGATAGAACAGCGCGGCCAACAACAGGGCGTAAAACGCGGCGACGGCGGCGGCTTCTGTGGGGGTCGTGACGCCGCCGTAAATGCCATACAAAAGGATCACGGGCATCAGCAGGGCAGGAAACGCGTTGGCTGTCACTTTGGGTAACGCCTTCAGCGGCACCGCCTCTTCCACCTCGAACCCGCGTTTGTGGGCAAGGTATCCGTTCATGCCCATCAATACGGCACCCATAATCAGGCCCGGAAGGATGCCCGCCAGAAATAGCGCACCGATTGAGGCGTTGGAGACCAGAGCATAGAGGACCATTGGGATGGACGGAGGAATGATCGGGCCGATGGTGGCCGAGGCTGCGGTGATAGCCGCCGCATAACCGCGGCTGTATTTGCCGCTGCGGGTCATCATGGAAATAATGATTTTGCCGATGCCGGCCGCGTCAGCCACCGCCGATCCCGACATGCCTGAAAAGATCAAAGAGGCAACGACATTCACATGCCCCATGCCGCCTTTGAACCGTCCCACGACGGCCACGCAGAAATTCAGCAAACGATCAGTGATGGACCCTGCGTTCATGATGTTGGCCGCGACGATGAACAGCGGCACCGCCAGCAGGATCGCACTGCCATAAAACCCTTGCAGGATCTTTTCACCGGCAAGCGCAACATCAAGCCCGGCAATGCCAAGGTAAACGACCGAGGCCAGCAAGATCGAATAGCCAATCGGCGTGCCGATACCGGCGAGCACGAAGAGCGTTACGAGGAGCGAGACAAGTTCAAAGCTCATGATTGGGTCTCCGCAGTTTTGGCATCGGCGGCGACTTCGGCCTCAAGCACGATTTCCAACTCAGTCTTGGGCGGGCCTTTGCGCAGCGTATCAATCGCCAGCCACGCATAGCGCGCAGCCACGACGATCATGAAGGCGCCATAGACGCTGAAGATCGTGCGCATGGGGATTTTGCTGCCCGTAAACGGATTGCGGACCGTCGATGTTTTGCGGATTTTCATCCAGTCGATGTAATCCAGCGTGGGCAGCAGCGCATAGAGCATTCCCGCCACAATGGCGACGGCGGATATGACGGCGAAGATCGTCCGCATCCGCCGCGATACCGCGAGATAAATGATGTCGAATTTCACATGATCCCATTCGCGCACCACAAAGGCGCAGCTGAAAAAGATCACCCAGACCCACAGGATAGCGATTAGCTCAAGCGTCCAGCCAAGCGGTTGCACTGCAGCGAGTGTGGGTAACGTCTCTTCAAGACCAAGGCTGCGGATGATGCGCGGCGTATAGCGCGTCCCGATCTGCAACAAGAAGGTAAAGAAAATCACGGCCAGCAATGTGGCCGCGATTGCGTCAGATAGTCGGGAGCCCCACCGTAAAAGCGTTTTCATTGTGGATCCCCCTATCTAACTTTTCAGCTTTAGTTTCCGAGCGCGTTGATCGCATCCAACACACCGTCAGGCCAGCTCGCTGCGAACTCGGAGCCGATATATTGGCCCTGAACGTGCTCGCGGAATGCAGCCAGATCAGGTGTGTAGACTTCCACGCCATTCTCTTCGAGGAAAGCGGTCAGGCTGCCTTCGAGTTCCAGTTGACGTAGACGGCCAACCGAAGCTGCTGCATCCGCAGCCTTCTGAACGGCCAACTGCTGCTCAGGCGCCATGGAATTAAACGTCTCGGCAGAAATCGCGATGTAGTTCAAATCCACAAGGTGGGACGTCAGAGCGATCTGGTTTGTGACCTCGTAGAATTTGCGATCCACAACTGTTGGCAGTGGGTTGTCCTGACCGTCAATCGCACCCGTGGACAGGCCAGTGTAAACTTCGGTGAACGCCATTGGTGTTGGAGCGGCACCCAAAGCGGCACCCAGGAACTGCCAAGCATCGGTACCCGGCATCCGCAGGTTCACGCCTGCAAGATCAGCAGGTGTTTGCACGTCCAACTCGTCGCGGGTTTGGCGCAGGTTCACGTGGCGCTGGCCTAGATACATTACGGACAGCAGTTTCACGCCCAGTTCTTCTTCGACGGTCGCCAAGAAAGGTGCCATCAACGGGTCGTTGAACACGCGCACTTGGTGTGCTGCATCTTGGTGAACGTAGCCTGTTGCAAAGATCGAGAACTCAGGGAAGAACTGTGCCAGTTCCTGTGCGGATGTGATCGACATCTCGAGGTTACCACGGCTGATCGCGTCGAGTTCAGTACCTTGGTCAAACAGCGTTGCGTTGTAGGACGGCTCGTAAGACGCAAAGCCTGCAACGGCCGGACCGAAAACTTCGGCCAGGGCGACAGAACGCGCGTCTGTTTCAGAACCGGATGTAGACATGCGCAGCTGGATCGCGTGACCATCAGCGAATGCAGGCGCGGAAGCAGCAAACGTGCCTACCGCAATCATGGAAGCCATCGCAAGACGGCGTGTCAGTTTAAGTGTCATGTTGTCCTCCCAGACATTGGTATGGCCCGCGTGGAGCCGTTTGTGAGGCAGATTAATGCCTCATTTTTCCAATTTCGCAATACATTTTGCAAAATATCAGATATTCATTCAGCTGTGGCCGGATTTCCGTGCCGCCCTGTATTCAGCTGAACCAGTGATTGTGTGTGCGCAGCTGTTTGAATCGCTTCAACTACGCGCAGTGTTTTCAAACCTTCTTCGCCAGTTACGAGCGGCGTCGCTGTTCCCGAAATGACATCTCTGAAGTGGGCAATTTGATTGATCAGCGGGTCGGACGAACTGACGGGCATGGCCGTGGCTTGTATCGGATTCCACCAGCTTGTGCCGCCTTCGTGCTGCCAAAGCCGCATGTCGGGAATCGACAATGAGCCCTCGGACCCGCCGATTTGGTAGCAGGATTCGTTTGTGGCCGGATAAATCGGGTACTCGCGCGAGGTCAGCTCCCAACTCCATGGGGAAACGATGCTGTCGGACACTGTGATCGTGCAAACCGCTCCGCTTTCAAATCTCAGAACCGTCGCCGCAAGGTCTTCATTTTCAAATCCGCGCAGGGACGGTGCCGTTTGCGCCTGGACTGTCACGACCTCGCCTAGAAAGTGACGCATAAGATCAACATCGTGGACCAGGTTGACCGAAATCGGGCCCGCGCCCGCCTTCTTGCGCCACGGGGCGACCTCAAAATAATCGTCAGGTTTATAAAACCAGCAGGTCACTTGAGCCGCCCGCACTTGCCCGATTGCACCATCCTTGATGAGCTTTGCGGTCTTTTGAATGATCGGATTATGACGGCGGTGGTGGCCAACCAAAATCGGCACATCCTTTTCGCGGGCGCGATCTATAAGACCTTGCGCATCATTCGCAGAGGCAGCCAAGGGTTTTTCAATCAACACAGGCACGCCGCGGTCAACGCAGGCCAAGCCACCATCAACATGCATTAACGTGGGCGTCGAAAGGATCACACCATCGACGTCGACTGCCGTGAACATATCGTCCAACGACCCAAAAACAGGCGCCGCTTGATCTATCGGACCGGGTTCGACCACGGCGGCCAGTTCAACACCATCCACTTGGCCGATCGCAGCAATATGGCGCTGACCCACAAGACCCGCCCCGACAACTGCTAGTTTCTTTGGTAGACCCATCCCGCCCTCTCGTATCGCATTTTCGCCACACTAGCAGAGTTCACGAGATTCGCAATAATATATGATATTTCTTATTATCGCCTATTTTATCCACTGTTGAGGAATATCGGATGATCGTGTTATGAACCGTCAAACTATATGAAATAAAAGGCCCGGCATGTCTCAAACCGCCCCCACTGTAGGTTCCAGCACATACGAGCGGATCAAGCATGACATTATCTTTGGTGAACTTGCACCCGGTGTGAAACTCAAGCTGGACGGATTGCGCGATCGTTACGCGGCGAGCGTGTCGACGTTGCGCGAAACGCTAAACCGTCTAGCCAGCGAAGGGTTCGTGCAGGCGGCCGAGCAGCGCGGTTTTTTTGTTCGGCCTGTGTCGGCCACCGATCTGACTGAAATTGCTGAGCTTCGTATCCTGCTGGAATGTTCAGCGCTCGAAACCTCTATCGCCTGTGGCGACGCCGATTGGGAAGGCAACCTTGTCGCGGCCCATCACAAACTGCATTTGATCGAACAAAAAATGCTCGACGGCGACAAAAGCCAGAAAGAACTGTGGAAACGCTATGACTGGGAGTTCCATCAGGCTCTCATTCAAGCCTGCAATTCTGAAAACCTGCTGACGTTGCACGGCACGATTTTTGACAAGTATCTGCGCTATCAGATGCTGGTGCTGACCCACCGCGGCGCGCCCGCGATCGAAGAACATAAATCAATGTTTGATGCGGCTCTTGCACGGGACGTGGCAACAGCTAAGAGGGTCTTGGAAGGTCACATCCGATCTGGGTTGGATCATACGTTGTCAGCGATGAAAGACTTGCCAAGTTAAGGACCCGTGTAAAAGCAACGTTGTGCGGAACTTGATTTATCATAAACCTGTAAGGAGAGACAGGCGACAGGCTGCTCGTGAGTGTCTGACATTGACTACCGTCATCCACTCAAGCGATGGAAAATAAAGACGGACTTTGGCCCTTCGTGTTATCATCCCCCTCAATGACCGCTTCCGCGCCTGAGCTTACAACACGCTCAAGCACATTTTACTGGTTCACAGAATGCTGCGTCAGCAATAACCTCGCCTGCACAAGTCCGGTTTGTCCGCATCTAAGACATCCGAACAAGCCGCAGCGAATGACCGCAATCCTGAAGGTTTTTCGATGCGGGCCTCTGCGTGAAGTTTGCCGCTGGGCCGGTGTTGGCCCGCGTTGACAAACCTCGGAAGGAGGAAGCTGCGGGGGGCTTGGTGGGGCCTATGGGGAAAGCGCAGATCGGCTGCTGATCGAACCGGGCTTTCGTGGATACAGCGGAGATCCGCGATGGCGCTCCAAGCCTTGCGGCGCGGTAGTATCGGGGCCGTTGACGACCTGCCTCGGCAGGTTTGTTGTGTTTCTCCGAATTTTCCACAAGAGGGCGCTTGCCCGGAATGCTGCGCAGATCGGGTCCGGTGTTGACCAATTTGACGGGCATCTCATCATGCGGCCTGCTCCTTTGGTGGGGCACGGCATCGGGGTTTCTGACCACGGCGGAAGGTCTCAATGATGCGCATTGGTCCGCCGCAGTCCGGGCAAGGCTCTCGTAACGTGAGCGGGATGATCTCGGCGCCTGGCGGATCGTCGGGCTTCGCGATTTCCGCCCCGATCAAGGTGCGGATCTTCGCGAGATTGGCCTTGCGGGTCGCGCTGGCCAGCAGGCCGTAATGCCGGATGCGGTGGAAGCCGTCAGGCAGCGTATGGATCAGGAAACGGCGGATGAACTCGTCCGTGGCCAGGCGCATTGTATTCTGGCGGTCGCCGGTCTTGATCCGGTAATTCTTCCAGCGGAAGACGACCGTCTCGGCGTCCGCGCTGATCAGGCGACTGTTGGAGATCGCCACCCGGTGCGTATAGCGGCTGAGATATGCCAGCACGGCTTCGGGTCCACCGAAGGGCGGTTTGGCATAGACCACCCATTCGGATTTTCGTAACGGGGTCAGCCAGGTGGTGAAGGTGTCAGCGTTTGCCAGATTGGCGAGGTCGCCAAAGAAGGCAAGCTCGCCCGCGCGATGCAGGGCCAGAAGCCCTTCGATGAATAGGCGTCGGAACAACCGTGACAGCACTCGCACATGCAGAAAGAACCCCGGCTTGCAGGGTGCCCAGCGAGCGCCATCCGGCAACAGGCCGCCGCCAGGCACGATCATGTGGATATGAGGATGATGGGTCAGTGCTGACCCCCAGGTATGGAGCACGCTAGTCATGCCAACTCGCGCACCTAGGCGTTTGGGATCGGCTGCGATTGTCATGACCGTTTTGGCCGATGCTTTGAACAGCAGGCCATAGACTGCCCGCTTGTTCCAATAGGCAATCCGGGCGATCTCGGCTGGCAGGGTGAAGACCACATGGAAGTATTCCACTGGCAGCAGGTCTTCGGCGCGGGCCGCCATCCAGTCCCGCGCGGCTGGCCCCTGGCATTTAGGGCAATGCCGGTTCTTGCACGAGTTATAGGCAATGTGCTGATGGTTGCATTTGGTGCAAGCCGCCACATGCCCCCCGAGCGCCTCGGTCCGGCAGGCCTCAATTGCCGACATCACCTTGAGCTGGGCCAGACTAACATGCCCCGCATTGGCTCGCCGCCACACGGGGCCATGCTTGCGGAAAATGTCAGAAACCTCCAGCTTGGGATGCGGCAATTGCCCGTACGGCTACACCAACCCTCGCCTGAGTGTCTGATCCTGTAATTGCTTGAGACCCTCGAACGGGCTGACCGTATTGCGGATCGTTTTGGTGGCTACGTGGGTATAGCGCGCCGTCGTGCTGAGTTTGGAATGGCCCAGCAGCACTTGGATTACACGTACATCCGTTCCAGCCTCGAGAAGGTGGGTCGCAAAGCTGTGCCGCAAAGTATGCAACGTGGCGGGTTTGTTGATCCCGGCCATATGTTTGGCGGATGTGAAGGCGCGGTTCAATTGGCGCCGAGACAACGGGTTGATCTTTGGTTTTCCGGGAAACAGCCACCCTTCAGGACGTGCCTCAAGCCAGTAATCGCGTAGCAGATCGAGAAGCCCCGGTGACAGCATGGCCTTGCGATCTTTACCGTTCTTACCCTCATCAACATGGATCAGCATCCGGTTACTGTCGATGTCCACGACTTTGAGATGGCAGACTTCTGACGCCCGCAGCCCTGCGCCATAGGATATACCGAGTGCCGCACGATATGTGAGACCGGGTCCAGGCACCGCCGCCAGCAGATCACCAACCTCCTCGACGCTCAAGACAACAGGCAACCTCCTCGGTTTGCGTCGAAACTGCATGTATCGCTTCATCTCTTCGCGCCCGCAGGTCACTCCGAAGAATAACCGGAGCGACACAATCCGGGTGTTGAAGGTCGACGTCGTCACCTCGGTATCCGTCATGTGAAGCTGATAAGCCCTGAGTTCGTCCGGTGTCGCAGTATCCGGAGAGCGACCAAGGAATGTCGCAAAATGTTTGACCGCACGGATATGGCCCTTCTGGGTCGTCTCACCAATTGCGCGGATACGCATGTCTTCAATCATCCGCTGGCGCAGCGGTGTTGTCTTCTCTTCCTTCTTCATGGGAGCCTCCTGTTAGTGGATTGAGAAAAACCCAATCGTCAAACAGGTTCGCAAAATCACAAAATCAAAGGTTCAGATCAGCACGCAGCCGCAGCAACAAGCGCCATTGCCGCGCGAGCGGCTTAGTCCATCCGCCCATA
>ENA-OSET01001768-OSET01001768.1-sediment-metagenome-genome-assembly--contig:-NODE-1768-length-21835-cov-3.262386_pt1 | contig 21835 bp, 15 predicted proteins | sample MGYA00237882_ERZ534229 | MGnify/ENA primary metagenome ERZ534229 (study PRJEB26408, sample SAMN06266212) | sediment metagenome | isolation source: Hudson Canyon methane seep mesocosm | place... | reverse complement strand
CGGCGTCGTTCTCGGCCAGATAGTCATTGGTGCCGGCGATTTCGCTATGCATTTCGGCGCCGCCCAGCTCTTCATCGGTGGCAATTTCTCCGGTGGCAGCTTTTAACAAGGGCGGCCCCGCCAAATACATGGTGGATTGCTTGCGGACCAAAATCAGATAGTCAGACAGGGTAGGCTGATAGGCACCACCCGCGGTGGCGCTACCATGGACCACCGTAATTTGAGGAATTCCCGCCGCAGAAAGACGACACTGCTGGGCAAAACCAGAACCCGATTCACCAAAGAAATCGCCGATGAGTTTAAGGTTGCCACCACCGCTTTGCGCTAACACCACGTGCGGCAGTTTATTTTCCAATGCCAGAGATAATATGCGAGCGCGTTTTTTTCCACCCAGTGGTGTAATGCTACCCCCCTTGGTGAGGTAGTCGTCCACTGACACTACACAGCGAACACCTTCGATATAACCGATGCCAGCAATGCAGCTGCCACCGGCGCCGGAGCCGTCGAGGTCTTCTTCTTGCATATAACCGCACAGAGTCGATAGTTCCAGAAACGGCGCGCCGGCATCGAGCAATAAACTCAAGCGCTCGCGCGGTGGAATGAATCCTTTTTTGCGGTAACGGGGCACTTTGGCCTCCGCCGCTTCAATGACTCGTCGTTCAATGCCGCGAAATTCTTCTACCGCGGCTGTCATTACTTCAGCGTTGTTTTTAAACGCCTCAGACTGGATGTCCAGTTGAGATTCGATAAGCGCCATAATCTATTTTCCTGTCACTGTTTTTCTTACTGCGTATTCATTGTCTAACTAAAAACACTGCCTTCTGCTCCAATCGCCACCACCTTTTGAAAGGCGGGGCGTGCGCGCATACGATTTAAGTATTCGCGCACGTGGGGTTTGTAACGTTCATCAATCTTGAGGGTTTCGCCCAAGTGAAGTGCGTAGGCAATAGCGATGTCGGCTACAGTAAAACGGTTGTCTACGAGATACTCGCGACCATCTTCAAGGTGAGCGTTCAATCTGCGCAGGCGTGCATGAAACCACTTCATGTAATCTGTCGCTGCCTCCGCCAGGCCACGCTCGGGTGGTTCCAGCAGCGTGTAACGAATGAAGACTGTCTGCGGGAAAGTTAGCGTGGCATCACTGTGGAACAGCCAGTTGAGGTAGTCCCCGTACTCGGGGTGGTCAGGTTTGAGACCAAAATCATGTTTGCCATAGCGCTCAACCAGATAGAGTGGAATGCCCGATGATTCGGTCATGTGAGTATCGCCGTCAATCATGTAGGGGATGGTACCCAGCTCATTAACCTCGAGAAACTCGGGTTGAGCAAAACGTGGAGGGAAGGGCATCACTTCCACTTCGTAGTCGAACCCCATCTCTTCCAGGGCCCAGAGTGCACGCAAGGAGCGAGCGTTGTGGCAGTGCCAAAGTTTGATGCTCATTCAATTTATACTCCGTATTGACGCGAGGCGAGGTCGCGCATGATTTCTTCTGAGCCGCCACCAATGGCGTTGACCCTCACTTCACGATAGATGCGCTCAACTCTGTTGTCGCGCAAGTAACTGGCGCCGCCCAGAATCTGGCTCGCCTCTCGGGCGCAAAACTCCATGGTTTGGCTGCACTGCACTTTCAGCATAGCAATGTCGCCCGGGTCGCCACGACCTTGGGCAATTTCCTGGGAGCAGTGATTGATATAGGTCTGGCAGGCATTAATGCGCTGTTTCATTTCGGCAATCTTATGGCGAATCACTTGGTGATCAGCCAGGCGCTTGCCAAAGGTCTTGCGCTCTTGAGCCCAGTTAACCGCCTCCTCCAGGCACACCCGAGAAGAAGCCTCCATGCCTACACACAAGGCCATGCGCTCGGCGTTGAAATTATTCATGATGACCAGAAAACCTTGATTCTCTGTGCCGATCAGGTTGCCCACCGGCACCTTGACGTTGTCAAAATAGAGAGTGGCGGTATCCGAACACCACCAACCCTGTTTGCGCTCCAGCTGAGTCCGGGATACACCCTCGGCATCCATGGGAATCAACAACATGGATACACCCCAGGGACCATCGTCTCCGGTGCGTACCGCCGTGGAGGTCCAATTGGCATTCATGCCGCCACTGATAAAGGTTTTGGACCCATTAACAATGTAGTAGTCCCCCTCACGCCTGGCGGTGGTTTGCAGATTGGCAACATCGGAACCGCCGCTGGGTTCGGTAATGCCCAGAGAGATACGTTTGCTACCTTCAAGCACCGCAGGCACCACCTGCTGTTTTATTTCTTCGCTGGCAAAATTGCTGACGGGCGGAAGCCCAATCCCGTGGATCATCAGCGTGGCGCCAATACCGCCTACACCCGGACGTGCAAGCTCTTCGCCAAGAATATTGTGGTACCAAATGTCGATGCCTTCGCTGATTCCGCCATATTCTTCAGAGTAACCCAATCCAAGCATGCCGATCTCCGCCGCTTTGGGCCACAGGTCATCCGGGATTTTGCCTGCCTCGTCCCACTCAGCGGCAAAGGGCATGATTTCACGATCGATAAAACGGCGTATCTGTGTGCGCCATTCCTCGTGCTCCGGCGTTAAATAGGGGTTGCTTAGGCGCGCGCTATCGAAATCCAAGGCCATACGGTATCTCCAGATACAGTTTCTATTGTTAAACGGGCGGGGCAGGGCCTCGCGGTCGATAATCAACAGTGTAAGGCGTTGGCTGATTGGCGCCCTTTATTGGGTGCCAATCTTATGGGAATTGGTGCCAATGGTGCCTGGCACTGATGTTCAGGTGTGAAATCGCATGACAAAAACGTGTATTTGGAGCACTTGCTGTAGAGTGCCCGACGAGTCAGGGCACTCGCACTGAGTGTTTGTTTTAGCTATTGGGGGGAAGGGCGTGCTTAACCTGCTTGTTTGATTGTATTGTTCTGGGTGCCCAAATTTACTTGTCCATCTGCGCTGCGAATGGTGGTGCTTAGACTGTCACCTGGCTTTAGGTAGCGACCATTCCTTTTTTGACCTTTGACAAAGAATTTCCACTTGGTCTTTTCTGGTAGAAGGTGAATCAATTTTACCAGTGGGGCGGGTGGCAATTGCATGGCACAGCCGTGCGGAGTGCCCGTGAGCACCAGGTCACCCACATCCAGATCGCTGACTTGAGTGAATTCACTGAGTGATTCTGCCGGTTTGAATACCAGGTTGGCGGTACTGTCCTGCTGGCGTACCTTGCCATTGACCCGCAGTTCCAGATTCAAGTTGTGCAGGTAGTGCATGTCCTCTTCTTCAAGTAGGCACAGCACTGGCCCGACAGGGCAGAATGAACGGTAGCTTTTGCCTTTAAAGAACTGCATTTGCGGGACTTGTACATCTCTGGCCGAGATGTCATTGCCAATTACGATGCCGGCGACAATGTTGTGAATATTCTGATCGCTAATCTCCATTTCCCGGTCGACATGGGCTCCTATCACCAGGCCCAGTTCCACCTCATAGTCCAGTAGTTGAACGTGAGTGGGGCGAACAATGTCACTACTGCCGGGGCAAACACTGGCGGATGACTTGTTGAAAAACATATTGAAGGATTTGCTATCCGGATCCATGCCCGAGTCAATCATGTGCTGGCGATAGTTAGCTCCTTGGCACAAGACCCGGCAGGGAGTGGTCACAGGGCTTAATAATTCAAGGCTGTCTACATTCAACGCAGTATTGTCCAACGCACTATCGCCCTGTGTAATATTCTTTAATAGTTCATAGGCCTTTTTTCGCCCCTTAAGAAGAAAGTCTGCGGTCGTGGCATACTGTTCAGCCAGAGGGAATATGTGTTTATCTACCAATACACCCCACTGGTTTGATTGTGTGGGAAGTTCTGGGTTGTAGTAGTGAACGATATGACAAATCATGGGGTGCCTCGCAGGGATTGCGTCTGTTGATCGGTATGTTTGGTGTCTAGGGCGCTTAGAAACATTATTCAGTGCCTGCTCCGGTTTTCATTGCTCTTGAGAAACCTTTGAGTTTCTCTACACTCAGCTCGTCGTCGCTGAACAATCGTTTGACGACATTTTTAAGCACATTCCAGGGCCTGTCTAAACCACTGAAGTTGGCACTCATGGCGGGGCCCCATTGGTGTTGTGCATCTCGATTAAACAAGTGATAGCCTGTGTGCGTATTGGCATCAAACAAGTCTCCGTCAGCATAATGCTCAAACATGTCTCCAGCAGAATCGCGCCAGTAATCGAAGATTTGACTGCCTAGAATATGCCGCCCAATTCCCCAGGAATGTTTGTATTGGCTCTTTCGCATGCATTCTTGGCCAATGGCAATGTCTTCCATCGAGTCCAGTTCAAAGGCCGTATGTTCATGGCCTAAATTTGGCGTGAGGGCCATTGCGATTGTGTGGTGATCGGTGGGGGTGTCTCCTAAATCGCAGCGTAAGAAAGCAACCGTGGGAGTGTTGTCATCTTGCAAAAACTGAAAGTCTGACACAATCAGGCCGAATGTATCTTGGTACCAGTGTACAGATTCTTTAATAGCACGCACGCTGTGTACTGTATGACCCAACTTGTGAACGGGGGGCGGGGCAATCTTTTTACGTACTGTTTCGTTGACTCGAGTTTTAGTATCGCTGGTATTCCAGCTGGGTGTCAGAGACCTGTCGATGGGAGGCAGTTTGGCGAGTTCGCAGTTGACCTCAATGGTTAGGCCGTTGGGGTCTTGCAGACAAACAAAGCGCCCACCCATAGGCGGCTTTCTATGTTGTATAGGCACAGAAAAGTGATCGGCCAATGTTTGCATATCCTTGGCGGAGGCGGTTAACCCCACACGATCAAATTTGGCAGCACCTTTTTCGATGACAAGGGCATGATGCAGCTCTGAGCGCCCCCGTAAATAAATACTGTCTCCGGTGTGCTTGTCTAAAAGCAAGCCAAAGTCGGCAAAAAAGGCAGAGGCCTTATCGATATCTGGGCGCTGAATCACAACATAGGCCAGGCCCTCCACCTTGATAAGCGGGTTGAGGCTTCGTTCTCTCACGGAACAATTCAACTTAAGGCTGGCCAAGTGCTGCATTTTCCGAGGGGCTGTTGTCATGAAATCTACTCTGTTTTGTGCAAGTTAAAAGAGAGTTTATAGGTAATTTGGTGTAAAGTGAATAGGGTTCAGTTGTGTATTTGAATTCAATTTTAGTGGGTTGATGAACTCAAATTCAGATTTTTAGGTAATAATTGGGTTATGATTCTAGAGTGAGCCAGGCTCAGGAGTGAGTGTCTTCTCCTTGTTCATTAGCTTGTGATTGTTTAACTATTTGATAATAAAGGAAAAACCCCTGTTGTCAGGGGTGGGGTGAGTTATGGCGGAAGTAGAAAAGGTGGATAGAGGGGCCCGGCGCAAGGCGAGAACCCGGCAAAAATTATTGGATGCTGCAGGGTCATTGTTTGCACAAAGTTCGTTGGACGATATCAGTATTGTGGACATTACCGACGCCGCCGATGTGGGCCTGGGCACGTTTTACAATCACTTTGAATCCAAAAATGATTTGCTAAAGGCGGTGGCAGACGACTTCCTGTTAGTTTATGCCGAGGAGTTGGATAAGCTGATCGAGGATCTCACAGATCCTATGGAAATTATTCTAATGTCTTACCGCTATACCATTCGCAGCGCTAAACATCCCATCGGGTGGCCGATCATAGAGCAGCTTCCCCAGAATTACCTGCGTGACAAAATTCATGCGCGGGCAGTTGCCGACGCCGTTGTGGGTGTAAAAACCGGTCGGTTCAAGTTGGACGACGCAGAGGCCTTTATGAAATTTATGTCTAGCTCTGTGGTTGGGGTAATGGGTGGGCTTGCAGATGACACTTTAACCTTGGAGGAGGCCGAGGCGTTTGGTATTTATTTTGCGAAACTGTTGGGGGTAGATGAGGCGGCGGCCGCGGAGTTTCTCGCACGACCCATGCCAAAAATTTAAGTAGAAGAAACGATTGGCTTGTAGAAACAGCCTCTATTTTGAAGCTGTTTCTCGCTCAACAAATTCGTATTAATTGTTTCCCCTTATTAAGCCCTTCATACAAGTTTGTGAGGGCCATTGGCGCGTTTTCCAGACCATCCGTAATGCTCTCTTTGTAATTTAATTTACCTTCCTGAAACAAATGTGCCAGTTGTGCAAGCGTTTCAGGGAACTTGGCGATATAGTCCAATATCACAAACCCTGCTATCGTCAGGCGCTTGGTGAGAACGTAGCGGTCTCGTCTCGGGCCTGAGGGAGAGGTTTCCCAGTTGTCTATAGCAGCGGTGCCGACCTGAATTACCCGGGCGTTGAGAGCCAGTGCGGGGTAGACCGAGTCGGCGATGTGACCGGAGGTGTTGTCAAAAAACACATTGATCCCTTGGGGTGCAAGCTCCCTGATCTTGTCTTCGAGATTGTTACAAGTTTTGTAATTTATGGCGTGATCATAGCCAAACTCTTCCAGACATAGAGCAACTTTCTCATCGCTGCCCGTTAAACCGATGCAGGTGCAGCCCATCAGTTTTGCAATTTGTCCCGCGATACTGCCAACACCACCGGCGGCGGTGGAGATTAATACCGTATCCCCGCTCTTGATTTGACCAATTTCATGAAGGGCTAAGTAAGCGGTTAAACCATTGGGCCCCAATGCCCCAAGTGCCGTGGAAACCGGTGCGATGTTAGGATTGACCTTGCGCAACATAGGGGTGGCGACGTCGACGACACAATACTCCTGCCAGCCAAACATACCGTAGACGCAGTCGCCTTTTACAAAGTTCGGGTGATTGGATTGGATGACCTCACCGACCGCTATGGAACGCATGACTTCACCAATTTCAACCGGTGGCAAATAATTTTCCTCTAGAGAGACCCAGCCTCGCATGGCGGGGTCAATGGATAGGTAAAGATTTTTTATCGCGATTTGACCCTCTCCCGGGCTTAGATCGATTTCATTGCTCGTAGCAGAAAAATGCATTGGCTGTGGGATGCCAACCGGTCGTTCATTTAACACTATCTGTTGGTTCTTCATAATTCTCACCTAATTAATGAGTAATTTCTGGCAGCTGCTCACGCAGCTTGTTTTTTGCAATCTTTTCAAGAGTAGAGCGAGGAAAATCCACTACTACATGCACGTCGTGAATGACTTTGAACGAGGCAAGGTGTTGTTGGCACCACTCGATCAAACGCTCTTTGATCGATTCAGGTGCGCCGTCTAATAAAGAAATAAATGCCACGGGGACTTCGTCGAGCATATGATGCTTTTGTCCGACAACGGCCACTTCATCGACCCATCCCGATTCTTGAATCACGGATTCGATTTCAGAGGCTGCGACATTTTCAGCGCCGACTTTTAACATATCCTTTGTTCGTTCTGAGAAAAACAGGTCGCCATTTTGATCCATGTGAATGCGGTCACCCGTATTGAACCAGCCTTCAGCATCAAAACATTCGTTTGTCGCTTCGTGGTTTTTCAGGTATTCCTTGAACAGGGAAATGCCGCGCACACCGCGAATAAACAGATCGCCTGTTTCCTGCGGGTCAATGTCGCTGCCATCTTCCCGGCGGATAGATATCTCGTACCCTGGCGAGACGCGACCTATACACATAAAAGGACCGCGGTGTTGGGGATCGCAGACAATCGCTTGTGTGACGGTTTCTGTCATGCCATACAAACCTCCTATGGGAATACCAAAGTGCTCCTCGAGCTGTGGAATGCTGACGGCCGCCAACCACAAACGGAAGTTGTGTTTTGGCACGTCCTCAGCCACCAGTGCTTTCACACAAAATGGAATCATGGATGCCCATGTCGCTTGGTATTTTATTGCCGCAGACCAGAATTGACTCTTTGAAAATCGAGGCTGAAGAATGTAGCTTCCGCCGACCCAAAGTGTACTCAAAAGTGAATAACATTGATTGTTGCAATGAAACAGAGGTAGAAAAGCATGACAGACATCCCTGTGGTCTAAACCAAAGTGTCTGGCGCTCATTTCTCCACCCCACAAAGCGTTGGCGTGAGTCCAGACCACGGCTTTGGGTCTGGACGTTGTGCCGGAAGTAAACTGTATTGCAAAGTCGAGCAGAGGTTCAGGCTCTCGCGTCATAGATGATGGTGTAAGATTCAAAAACGTTTCGAAGGACAAGCTTCGACGTTCGAGCGTGGGGCAGGGTGTCGCTTCACCGCCGTTGTCCTTTGTGACGATCAAAAACCCGAGCTGCGGTGCAGATTGATGAATCAATGCTGCATACTGAGGTTGGGTGATCGCACCGATGATATCGGCGTGGTCCACGTAATACGTGATGTCCCTTTGAACGCTGTTTGCATTGGTGGTAACAGCGACCGCCCCAAGCATTGCACACGCATACCAGCTCAGTATGAATTCCGGGCAATTACTCATGTGAATGAGCACACGATCGCCTTTCTTTACGCCTTGATCAATGAGGCCTTGCAGAATTCGCCTGGCATCCTGATCAAACTTTTCATAACTCCAGACTCTGTCCTCCGCACCAAAAGGTGACCAGATCAAAAATGGTTTATCCGGAGTGCATTCGACCCAGTGGCTTAGCAGCCATGGAAGATCCCGCCCTTGCATGGCTCGCTCAAGTGATTGCGATTTTGGTATGTCGAGTGTTTTACAGTCGTTCATCGCTTTAAATCTCCGGCAACTTAAAGTACATGCAATAATTCTTTAGCGTGTTGTAGTACTTCCGATGCTGTTTGAGCATTAAATGCAGCGAGGCAGAATTTATCCGGACGGATCAAAGCCATGGTTTGTTCACCTTGCTGAAATAACGGAGCGAGGGTGTCGTTGTGATCTCGTGGCCAGCTGTCGTGGTGGGCACTGTCGCCAATGGCGATGGTAGTTGTGCCGAGCGACGTCCAATGTGTGAGTACATTTGCATCCAATTGTTCGGCGGGGTCACAGTTGTAGCCAATAATACTGAAACCTTTACCGAGTAGGTCATCGAGCAAAACCTCATCGCCGGCTTTATCTAAGAGGGCAGGTTGAAGCAAGAGTTGACCATTAATTGCGTTTTCTCCGGGAGACATCACTATGCCTTTCTCCAAGGATCGGGCTAACATAGATTTTGCCAGACCTGTCATAAAGTCCTCGATAGCATTTTCATCCTTTTGCAGCTCGAAGAAAAAAGCATCGCGTTCGGCGGCTTTTTGTGGATCAATGGGTTGGATTTGCTCGCCCAGATCGAGAGCGAACTGAATTAATTCTCGGGCGTGGTCCCAGCGCTCCTCAGTATAACTGTCCAAAATGGTAGGTGCGGTGTAACCGGAAACGGTCATGGCCAGTTTCCAGGAAAGGTTGCGGACATCACGCATGCCACTGTTTAGTCCTTGGCCGGCAAACGGGGGGGTCATATGGGCGGCGTCACCCGCAAGAAATACACGCCCCTCTTGCCAGCGTTCTGCGATAATCGCGCTAAAGTTGTAAACGCGTTTGCGATAGATATCAACTTGAGAGGGGTCGGTATAAGGCGCAATCAAACGGTGGATGACTTCTTCATTGAGTATGTCTGAAGGTGTTTCACCCGGCATCAACATCCACTCCCAGCGACGTTGCGCTCCATTTTTCTTGATGGTCATGCCCGGACGAGCTGGATCGCAGAAAAAACGCGAGGGCACACCGTTTGCAAATCCATTGTCAATGGTGTCGATCACCAACCAGGGAAATTCATTATTGTTGCCGGTCATTTCAATGCCCAGCTGGTTGCGAACCGTGGAGCGACCTCCGTCACACCCGACCAGATATTGGGCTGATATCTGTAAGGGTTCTCCATCTGCGTCGTTGGCGAAAATGGTGACGCCCTGGCCGTTCTGTTCAAAGCGGATAAGCTCGTGCTTAAACAGCACCTTGACATGTTGAGAGGCGGTTAAGCTTGTCGCCAAGGTGCGATCAAAGCCCGGTTGATCAAAGGTGTTAAACACCGGAAAACCATAGGGCTGCTCTCCTTTGGTATCAAATTGAAAGAGCAGTTTTCCCTCTGCATTGACGTAATCGGTGATGCGAACATCAAAACAGATGTCCTGCCCCACCGTGTCTATCATATCAATGGCCTGAAGTGTACGCAGTGTTTCGCTGTCTATGCCAATCGCGCGAGGTTCTTCCATTGTATTTGACAGTTTCTCCAAGACGATACAATCGATTTGGTAGCTATTGAGCAGGTGGGCCAATGTTAGACCGGCGGGTCCTGCGCCAATAATAACAACGGAGGTCTGGTAGTGATTCATAGGTGTAGTCTCCAAATAAGTGGGTCGCCAAGACCGGAAGTGGTTTGAGAGAGTTTATTTTTGATTAGTGAATTTCAATGGCAACTTTGCCAAAAACGTTTCCTGATTCGGCATAGTTGTGTGCCTCGGCCAGTTGGTCCAAAGGAAAGGTCTTGTCCACTACCGGCTTGATTTCATGTTTGTCCAGAAGGTCTTTAACCGCTTTCAGCGCGTCCTTGTTAGACTTGAACATTCCCCAGTGGTAGTGAATGCCGTTTTTTTTGCAAGCCCGTTTTTTTCGCATTAAGGTGATAGCTGATCCGATAGCACCTTTTAACAGGCCTGAGTTATCTATCGCGGAAAGTACGGGAATCACCAAAGAGACGTAGTGGGCATTGCTGTGTTTTTTCAATAAGTGAAGTGACTTCTGCTCATTTGCTCCACCAACGGTGTCCAGAACTACATCGAAGTCAGACGTCATGTGACTGATGTCTTCTTGTTGGTAGTCGATCACGCAATCGGCTCCTAGAGCGCGCGCCCTTTCAATTTTTTTGGTGCTACAGGTAGTTGTAACATGGGCTCCCCAGGCTTTTAGCAGTTGTATTGCAAATGAACCAATACCCCCGGAGCCTCCATGTACCAATACTTTTTTTCCCGCGCAGTGGCCGGGGCGCAGCTTGGCTCGGGTGACCAAACAAGCCCAGGCTGTCATGGCTACATAAGGGATGCTTGCCGCGTCAACAAAGGAGAGTGTGTCGGGCTTCTTTACGCAATAAATGGATTTGATAACCCGGTATTCACTGTAGCTGCCTTGGCCATTGACCTCTGGCGCCGCAAAGATTTCGTCGCCGACTTGAAAATCCAGAACCTTCTTCCCTACGGCCTCGACCACTCCGCAAACGTCATTGCCAAGAATAACGGGAAATTCGAATCCGCGCTTTTTTGTGAACACTTTGCGACCGTAACCTGCTCGCATCTTATATTCGATCGGGTTAACACTAGTGGCCTTCAGGCGAACCAGAACTTCATCTACTTTGGCGCTTGGTTTGGCGATATGTTCAGCGTGTAACACATCTTTTGCAGCGCCGTAACGCTTGATAACCATTGCTAACATAGGCCGCTCCGATTGACTCTCTCATCTGTTGTTGTTATCGTAATCATATATGAATGAGATTCAGTTTAATAGAGCTTATTTCTGTTTTTTGATCCCTCGCCATTCAAACCGCTAGAAGTTGAACTAATTTATTGTCTAAAAATGAGGAGATAGTCATGGTTGTATTGATTACGGGCGCAACAGGGGGCCTGGGCAAAGTCTTAGGCACGACCCTGGTAGACAAAGGCATAAAGGTCTACGGAACCACCCGCAATGCGAAAAACAAACAAGGGGACTTGCCCTTTCCTTTGTTGACCTTAGAGGCCACCGACTCTGGCTCTGTAGAGCGTTGTATCAATGAGTTGGTCGAGCGGGAGGGGCGTATCGATGTGTTGATTAACTGTGTGAACGAAATGATCATCGGCTCTGTCGAAGAGCAGACTGTGGAAGAGGTAGAGCAACTGTACAGCACGAATATCTTTGGAGTGCTGCGTATTTGTAAACAGGTGATTCCTGTCATGCGCAGACAAGGTGGGGGCACCATTGTCAATATGAGCTCTCTGGGGGGGCTGTTGGCGGTCCCTTATATGTCGGCCTATACCTCTGCCAAATTTGCCCTTGAGGCTATGAGCGAAGCGCTTTACCTGGAAATGAAGCCTCATAATATTGACGTTGTGATCATGCAGCCGGTGGCTATGTATATGGATCGACCGGCAACAGGTAACCATTTGCGCGCGGTCAAAAATGTTGCACCCAGCTCTTTTACCAATGATATGGTTTCTATGATGGCTAGAGATACCGCCAGCAGTAAGCTGACCCCGGAAATGGTTGCAAATAAAATTTACAGTGTGATTACCAGGGAGAAAAAACCTTTGCGTGTACCTATGGATAAGGCAAAGGCCATTACAATTTTCAAACGTTTTTTGCCACAGTTTTTATTACATAAAATGATTAGGAGTTTGCTCAACAGTGCCAAGGCTTAACAGGCAGGGGTTGCTTCATTGACCCCTGTTTATAACATCTTCTTTTTCCATGGACGCTGTGCTTAAAGATTCTGCCCAATGAAGCTGTTTTCAAATATTTCGACCATCTTGGGGTTCCTTTCTTTGGTGTCTTTAATGAGCTGTAGAGACTTATCGATTGAGTGGTGCCCGTTATCCAGGATGGCCGTTTGATAGCTCTTTCGTCCTTTTAACTGTTTCCAGTATTGCTCTAACTTTGGGTATTGTTGCTCGCTCAGGTAATAAACTTCCCAGTCCGCTTCCCGGAGTCGTTCAAGCACACCCATCCAGCTGACGTCAGCCAGTGTGAACTGGTCTCCCATGATCCAGGGGCCCTCTTGATTAAGCTGATGCTCTAGTTCAGACAGGTGCTTGTGCATATAGTCACGAGCTGCGGCCATCTTTCTCATAATGGGTGTCACCTTTGTTAATCCCTTCAATCCTGTAATTTTGAAAAGAGAAAACAGCACTGCTCTGAATTTAAGGCGATGAAAAAGCAGGCCGATTAGGGGGTAACGAAGAGGAATAAATGTCATGCCTGCAGCGAACATTGGCACACTCAAAAAACCCGAGCAATAACCTGCACTGACTTTGATGCCTGCTTCAGCATCGTCGCCAATGAAGGAGGCTTTGTCCACCCAATACTGCATTTCCTTTTGTTTCTCACTACTTTCGGGCACAAGTAGCTGGGGTGTCGAGGAATGAGCCGCCGCGTAGGCGAGAATATCGTGAGATTCATAGACTGGATGGCCGTTGTGGACCAGTACCGGCAGAATCGCAGCGGGATTCACTTTCAGAAAGTGACGGCTTAAGGTCTCGTAGTAACCGGTTTCTATCAAGTGGATATGATGGCCCTTATAAGGGATTTTCAGTTCATCAAGACAAATTCTTACCTTTTTTGAACACTGTGAGAGGGCATTGTGATAGAGCTCAAATTCCTGCTCGTGAGGAAGGGTAATGTTTTTATGTATACCGCCTGCCATCGTGTGGGTTTTACGGTGCTGTTTTTCCCATAGGAACCAAACGAAAAAAAATGCCAACGCGGTGATGAATGTCGCCATTATCATAGTGCTGTCCTAATGCTGATTGAAGAGATGGAGTCGCAAATACGGCATCGTTATTGCGACTTTTGAGATTGAGCAAATCGAAAGATGATTTGCTCAATATGAAGGTCACCCGGCTGAAATTACCGGCTTTTTAAAAATTGTAGGTCATCTCAAGGCCGTAGCGACGGGGCGTGGCCCAACTCTGAGCTCCTCCACCTAAAAGGCTGGGGAAAATTGTCACATTGTTGAGGTATTCTTTATCGCCGCAATTGTCGCAGAACGCACGAATGCGCGTTTTCCCGTCTGCCAGGTCCCACCAAACGGCAAGATTGGCAACACCGTATGCACTCTGAAACGCTGCTTCATTGTTGTCGAAGTCAAAGTAATAATCGTCCTTCCATGCGTAGTTGCCCAAAAAAGACAGCTCGCCGGAATCACCAAGGTCGAGCACATAGTTGAAGCCGATGGTGACAGCATGTTCGGGTGAAAATGCCATGACGTTACCGGCGCGGTCGCCATCAATGGAGGTGAACTCATCAAAGGTAGCGTCCTGATATGAGTAACTAACATTAACGGTCAGTTCTTCGGCCAGCATTGCCACTACGTCGACTTCCAGTCCGTCCATCGTGCTCTTGCCTGCATTCTGCGTTAGTGCTGAGGGACCCGAGCCGGTATTAATGATGGATTGAACCTGCTGATCTTCGTAGTTGTAGCGGTAGAGTGCGGCATTAAATTGCAAACGATCATTCCAGAGTTGTGATTTTAAACCGAGCTCTGCCATCTGCAGAGTTTCTTCGTCGAAACTTTTCCGTGCTTCCTCTGGCGTGGGTACCTGAAATTGCACACCTCCACTCTTGAAACCGGAGGAGTAAGTTGCATAAATCATGGCGTCTTCGGTTAATTGATAGTCTACGGTGATTCGTGGGTCAGTGGAGGAGTAGTTCAGGGTGTCTTCAACCAAAAAGTTGGCCTGCACGGGTACCCATCCGGGGGTATTGGTAGTGCCCTCGTAGGAGAATTTTTTTTCATCTTCCGTATGGCGCAAACCCAATGTCAGGCCGATTTCCGGTGTCAGTGCGTAGGTTGCCTGACCATAAGCGGCGTAACTCTCGGTTTCCAGATCTACAAAACCACCGTTGCTACTGTGTGCCAAGTGTGTGTAATCCAGCGCTCCGGCCGTGGCCAGCCACGCTATGGTAGTGCCCAGGCTACTATCTCGCCCAAATGACTGCGTGTCTGTTCGACTGGCGTCATCAGTAAAATAGTAAACACCTGTAACCCACTGTAGTTTGTCATCAAAAGTGAGTGCCCCTCCGTCTACAGAGCTCAAGCGAAACTCCTGACTAAATTGAGTGGATGTTTGATCAATGTCGTGGAGCCAATTGTCTAGTGCTGACCCTCCGATATCGCGTCTTTCCTGATAGTCTTCATCGCTGTGACTGGTGATAGAGGTGATCTCAAGATTTTCGCCAATCCACTTTGCTTTGAAGGCGACCTGCTGACTATCTCGCTCAAGAAAACCAGGGTCACTAGAGGCGTTGCTGTAACGGTCGGCTAGATTATCGACTTCAAGCGCCGCAATGGTGGCCGCGGGAATAAGGGGAGATGCGGCGGTGACTAAGCCTTCAACCGGTTCAGATAGTTGGGCATCTGAATCGATCCCGCTGAACTCGGCTGTTAAGCTCAATTCCAACTGCTCGTTTGGAGTGGCCAACAGGGAGAGTCGCGCCGCATTAGAGCGGTTGTTATTGTCTTTGCCGCTGACGGTGTCTTTATAAATACCGTCGGCATCGGTGGTGGCGATGCTCAGGCGCCCCATCAGAGCGTTTTCAACCAGGGCGCCGGAGACTGAGCCGCTGGCCTGGTAATATCCGTCATTGCCAATACCGGCTTTAAGTTTACCTTCAAATTCATTACCCGGTTGACGGGTAATCATATTGATGGCACCGCCAATGGTATTGCGCCCATAGAGTGTACCCTGAGGGCCTTTCAAAACCTCAACACGTTCCAGGTCCATGATGCCGGTGAGCGTATTGCTGAAACGTGCGTTATAGACTTCATCCACGAACACACCAATAGAGCCGTCAGTGCCGATGTCGAATTTGCGAGTACCTATACCGCGGATGAAGACATAGGGACGCGCTGCGCTTTCGCCGCCAACCGCGACGCTGGGCATCGCGTGTTGTAGTTTGTCGATATCGCCCCAGCCTGCATTCTCTATATCTTCTGCTCCGAAGGCGGAGATGGCGGAGGGCACTTCTTGCAGGCTCTCAGCGCGTTTTTGCGCGGTCACTATCACCTCTTCCAGGGCGAAGGTGTCAGCACCTTTGGCTAGGGTTGCTCCGGGCAAGCAGGTAGCCAACGAGACCGCTACAGGGGTCAATCGTAGTCGAAACTTCATGTGTATCTCCTCTCGAGGTTTTGGCGAAGCCACTTTTAGTGACTATTTGTTATATTGAGAGCATGTTCATAGGTGACCTTGGAAATATAACTGAATCATGTTCAGTTCTGATGATGATGCTAAGTTTAGCGCTTGTCAACTGCTTTTGGGCGGCGAGGGGCTAGGCTACTCGTCGTGACAGTTGCATCAGGTAAGATTTCTTTGTGCAGTGTGTGAGTGGAAATTGCTGTTTAATCTCAAGAGAGAGGAGATTATGGGCACATAGAAAAAGGGGGGGAGGGTCGAAAATCGCTAAAGAGCTCTAGCGACGGTCCGTAACGCTAAATGATGGATATTCTCTGGGAGTAGATAAAAAGGCGCCCTTCACTCCGCCAAGGAAGGGCGCAAGCCACGAAACTGTTACTGGAAGTTGTACTTGAAGTTCACGCCTACCCAGCGAGGGGGACCTACAACATAAATAGAGTAGTTACCGAAGCCACTGATGTCGTAACCATAGGTGACCGGGCGCTCGTCAAACATGTTTTTCACCGAAAGGCTGGCCTCCCACTTGTCATCCTCTTGGAAGTAACTCAAGCGGAAATCTGCCAAAGAGTAATCACCTGCCTGAGTGGCCTCGGAGTTGACCAGGTTGAAGTACTCTTCACCGACGTAGTTGGCAGATAGCTGGGCGGCAACTCTACCGGTGCTAACAGACCATTCTTTTCGAATCATCATGTTGGCCGTGACATCGGGAGCCAGTAGTGCTTCCTGATCGACAATGGTGTTCAGTCCGTCATTGGATGAGCCGTTAACTTCTGTATCCAAAATACTCACACCGGCGATAAAGTCCCATCCACTTTCGGTTGAGAACACCAACTCCAGTTCACCGCCAAAAAATTCTGCTTCAGAGTTAATCAGCTGACTGGTGGTGCCGGAGAAAAAGAATCCCTGATAGTTGTCGTAGTCGTAATAAAAGATACTAGCGTTTAACCGGGCTCTGCCGTCGGCGAAGGTGGTTTTAGAACCTAGTTCATAAGAGGTTAATATCTCGGGGTCGAATCCAATGGCCTCAGCCGTGCCATCTGCAAATCCGTCTGAAGGTGTATTAAATCCACCACCCTTGGTGCCGCGGTTGTAGCTGGCATAGAGCAGTTGGTCTTCATTGACGTCCCAATCAATTTGTAATTTTCCAGATATCTCATCATCACTGCGATCGAATTGATAAGTATCACCGGTGTAGAGCCAGCCAGAACCGTCGTCAAAAACAGCACCAGCGCCGGCCAGGCGATAGGAGAGATCTTTGTCGTCTTGTGTCCAGCGCAGACCCGCGGTGAGCAAAACATTGTCATTTACGCGGTAGTCAATTTGACCGAAGGCAGAAATAGTATCTGTTTCAGAGCCCGCGAAAAATGTGGGGTCGTAAGCATCTGATGGAAATTGGAATGCACCGGTGAAGTCGTTTTCAATATTCAAGAAATACACACCGGTCACCCAGTTCAAGTCGCCGTTTTGACCGTCGATACGAATTTCCTGTGACACCTGCTCAACCTCTGCGGTGGACACATAGGTCACCAGGTTATATTGAGAGCTGTCATCGTCTTCACGGTACTCTTTGTCACTGGAGGTCCAGTTTGTGACACTGGTGAGGTTGATGTCGTCTCCAATGGTGGTATTGAAAATAGCGGTGATTGCGCTGGAATCACGGTCCACGCCGCTATCGAAATCAAACGCACCTTCGTGTTCATCGCCGATGCCGTCGTCGAGTTGCCCATTGGCTGGGTCAAACAGGCTGCCACCACCAAAAAAGTTTTGTGCGCCGGGAACGGGAACGCCATTCACCAGATTTAAACCAGAACCGCAATCGGTGTCGCCGGATTGACAGAATACCGGCCCGGTGGCGGTCGATTTGGTTGCACGGTTGTGATAAACACCGCCACGGGTATCAATCTGTGTATGTCGGCCAATCAGTAATAGAGAAGAGTCGCTGCTGATTTCAAAATTCAACATGCCTCGAACAGACTGGGTGTCATCATTTCGGTAGTCGGGGCCGACAGTGTTTTTCACATAGCCGTCGTTCTCGTTGTGGTAGATCGCCAGCCGACCTTGAGTAGTGTCGCTTAAAGGGCCGCTGATAACACCGGTCGCGCCAATTTGTCCGTAGTCTGCGATCGTCAGGTCGATAGAACCTTCAAATTCCTCGGTCGGTTTTTCACTGATATAGTGAACCAGGCCGCCGGTTGCATTGCGTCCGTATAGGGTGCCTTGCGGGCCACGCAGCACTTCAATGCGCGCAATATCAAAGGCGGGAGTGCCTGAAGAACCGGGTGAAGATAAGTAGGCTTCGTCCATGTAAATTGCAACGGGGGCTTCCTGACCTTCTGCAAAGTCTCCCTGGTTAACCCCTCGAATTGAAAACAGGGCAATGTTGCCGCTGTCGCCTGTGTTACTGGTTGCGACCAGTCCCGGTGTTTGACCGGCCACGTCCAGGCTGTTTTTCCAGCCCAGCGCCTTCATTTGATCGCCGGTAAATGCGGATACCGATACACCAACGTCTTGCATGCTCTGCTCACGTTTCTGTGCGGTTACCACGATTTCTTCCAGTTCAAACACCGCTGAGTTTGCAGCGCCTGACGCGGTGATAATCATTGCTGCAACCAGGGGTTTTAGCATGTATTTTTTGGGGCGGTACTGTATCTGATTATTCATTTGACTCTCTCCAGTCTTTTTGTTTGGTAGGCCCTGTAAATTCACGTGAGTGAAAGAAGGGCTTACTCTTGGCTGCAGGTAACTTGTTCAAAAACGTTAATTAAATTTTAAATCCCGTTTCTTTTCTTACAAAACACCTGCGTCTACAAAACGATAAATCTCTACTTCTACCTCTTTTCTTCTACTTCTTTCTCTCTCTATGGTCTTGCTTTTTTATCTACGACTTTCCTGCCTTTCCCCGCTTTGTTTGAGCGGGTAAATAGGCATCCAGATAATCATTGATTATGTTGTTGGCCTGTTCGCTATCGATTCCATCCGGGCTAAGTGCCCCCCTGAGCCAAACGCCATCAATGAGTGCTGCGATGCCTGCTGCCACACGCTCGGCTTTGCCCAGCGGTAAAATGCGTTTTAATTCATATTTGAGATGTGACAGCAGGCGTTTTTCATTCACACGTTGTAATCGTCTGAGCAGGGGGTCGTGCATTGAATGTGCCCAGAAGGCCAGCCAGGTTTTCACGACTTTTTGATCAATTTGCTGACTGTCAAAGTTGCCGCCCACAATGGCTTTAATTCGCCCGTGAATATCCTCGTGATCGGTGTTATCGAGCCTTTCACGAATGCCGTCTGATAGCTGTTTCAGAATGACCCGCATAGTGGCGTCGAGCAGGCCATATTTCCCACCAAAATAATGACTGATGATGCCAGTAGACACACCCGCACGCTTGCTGATCATTGCGACGGTCGCAGCCTGAAGGCCAACCTCATCAATGATCGCAATCGTTGAGTTGATTAGCTGCGGACGTCTAATTTCTGGCATTCCAACTTTTGGCATTTAAGCGCTCGTTTTTTTATTGAATGACCGTTTAATAAAAATATCCAATAAATTGATAACTGTCAATTTAATACCTGGGCCGTAAAAATAAGGTGTCGAAGGAGGGGAAGGCCCGCTAAACGTTTGATAAATAAGAAAAATATTTCTATGTCTCTCGACTGTTTACTCTGACAAAGCACTTCCAGGAGATTTCTGCGTCGCAGGAAGGTATTGGCATGTCGTTTTTTCGATGAAACCCTTTTTTTTGATTCCATTTCGAGATTTTGAAATGGCGTTCTTATATGACTTTTGTTACAGCCAGCCTGGGCTCCAGAGCAAATTTATCCAGAGGCTATAAAACATTAGCCGGGATTCATAGCACGACAGTATCACTATGTAGTACACTACCTGCTAATTTTGATACAGACAGCGTTGCTGTGGAAGGAGCCTGCATTGACCGACGAGACAACAACATCACCTAAAAAAGGCATTCAGGTTATCGCCCGGGCCGCCTCAATTTTGCGAGTATTGGAAAATGAGCCCGAGGGTTTAAGCTTGGGTAAGATCGCCCAACGAGTTGATCTTTCCCGGTCTACCGTGCAACGAATTGTCGATGCGCTGACCCAGGAACATTTGCTGATTGGCGCCTCCCCTACATCAGGGGTAAAACTGGGTCCGGCAATACTGCGCATGGCAAGCAATTCCAGTTTTAACTTTGTGGAATTCATCAGACCTTATATCGCTGAACTGTCTCGGGAGACGGGGGAGACGGTCGATGTGTCTGTTATGCAAAAAAGACGTACCGTGTTTGTTGACCAGGTTGTCGGCTCTGCTCGCCTGAACATTGTATCGACGCTGGGGGAGGCCTTCCCCTTGCATTGCCTGGCGAGTGGTAAGGCAATGCTGTCCACCTTAACGGAGGCTGAGCTATACAAGCGAATGGGCAGTGAGTCATTTGAGAAACACACACCGGCCACCATCACCGATATAAAGCAGCTGGCAACAGAGCTGGCCAAAGTGCGTAAAACGCATATTGCTTACGACCTTGAGGAGCACCTGGAGGGTGTGAGTGCGGTGGGTACACCTATTCAAGAACCTGGAGGGAAACTTTACGCCATTTCAATTCCCGTTCCCACGGTTCGCTTTAAGCGCACCAAGAAGCAGTTGCACGAGGCCTTACTCGCTTGCCGCGCTCGCATTTTCGAAGAGATTGAATTGTAGGTATTATCTTTATACTGTTCCATAATGTGGTTGAAGTGTATTGACTAGTGGTTCGATAAGTTCGATACTTTCTATTCGTGTTTCCATTAATCCAGGCAGTAAAGCTTCGCCATAGTGTCAGCCTGCTGCCTGCCGAGGACGTTGAAGTATGAATACAGTTTTAATCCTGGTTATTCTCTATAACCTGCTTGTCATTGGCGGCATCGGTTTGTATCTGGCTCGAATTGAGCGTGCCACTGGCGCTGTGACGGATATGGCCACCGGCGGCAGGAATGCCAACCTGGCTATGTTCTCCGTGACTCTGGCCATTACCTATCTCGGTTCCGCTCATGTCTATGGCTTAATGGAGATGTCTTTTGTTCTGGGCGCTGTTGCGCTGTGGTTTTCGTTTGCACACACCATTTTGATGTGTGTCGTGTGCCTGGGAACAGGGCAGTGGGTTCGCCGCCTGGGTTGTTCAACCATTCCTGAATTGATTGGGCTTATGTATGGCAAACAAATGCGCACCATTACCGCGTGTATTGGCGCCATGGTGGTTTTTGGTTTAGTGACCTTGGAAACACAAACTCTGGGTATCGGTATTTCCGCAATAAGCGGGTGGTCTCTCGGCTGGGCCGCAGTCGTCGGTGCTTTTTTTGGCACGGCCTATGTCACGATGGGTGGCATTAAACAAACCATGTGGGTGAACTTGGTGAATGCCGTGGTAATGTACGGCTCGATTATTATTGCCGGAATTTACCTGGCCTTTGTATTGCCCGAGGGTTGGGAGGGGGTGCGGCAACATTACATTGCCAATGACCAGGCCTTTAAATTAAGCATCTTTGGCACACCGGATTTAATGGTGGGGTTTTCTTTGGCGGCGGTGTTTTCGGTGGTATTTTCACAATCGGTGAACCAGCAGGGCATGGCCGCGGCGATGTCTGCAAAAGATGAAAAAGTCATTCGGCGTTCACTGTGGATTGCCGCGCCCGTTAATGGGTTGTTTGGTGTGTTCCCCGTGTTATGCGGCCTGGCGGCGGCAACCATTCCTGAGTTTGCAGAGCTTGGTCCTAAGCTTGCAGGTGCAACATTGGTTGTGACCTTGTTGCCCACTTGGTTAGTGGTGTTGTTGCAAGCGGGCTTTTTGGGAGCGTTATTATCTACCTTTGCGATGTCTGCACTAGCCCCTGCCACTATTTTTGTAAAAGATATTGTTGGCGCGAATATTAAAGGCGGATTAACGCCGATTGAAGAGAAGCGTTATATTCAGAGGCTGATAATCCTCATCGGCGCTTTGGCCGCAGCCTTAACTTTCTTTAACCACCCCAATGTTATTCGAGCCATCACCTGGTTGTTTGCCTGGCTGGCTCCTTTGTTTTTTGTCATTGTTGCTGGTCTTT